>Ga0209692_10003556_pt1 | contig 15007 bp, 12 predicted proteins | sample tdDd472_FD_187129 | JGI IMG/M metagenome (GOLD analysis project Ga0209692, IMG submission 187129) | Marine sediment microbial communities from the Atlantic coast under amendment with organic carbon and nitrate - tdDd47.2 (SPAdes)... | ecosystem: Environmental > Aquatic > Marine > Coastal >...
TGATCTTTATCAGATATATAAATTAAAAATATAATTTGTCATTATTTGATATGTATAGATATATTACATAACATATCTATAAATAATATTGTCCAATTTTAATTGGAATAGCTGTAAGTAATTATCTACCAGATTTTGTGAATATTTTCCATATATTACAAATTCATATAATAAGTCGGATAATAGTCTATCTGATAAAAGATATTCTTGTGTAAATATATATTTGAATTTATCGGAATAATTGTTATTATAGTCAAAATAACACAATTCACATAATGAAACTATATCAATATTATTATTTTCTGTATAATCAAGTAATTTCTTTGAATATGTATCTAAAATATTACCATATAGATCATTATAACATGAGTAATTTATTAGATAAGGATCATATTTATTTTTATAATTTTTTGGTGATTTTTTGACCAGATTATTATACTTATTACTTAATTTTTGTAATGTATCCTTATTTTTCCCAATCTTTGATTCAAATAAATCAGGAGAACTAGACATATTATTTAGTATAGTATCTATTTGCTTTATATTTTGAGCTCTAATATTAGGTACATAATCAAGTCCAATATTAGAATATAATATACTAAAATCTTCAAGAATATTCATAATTATATATTATTATTACACAATATAAATGTATATATTGTGTTGACTTATATAAAATAATTACTATATTTATATTTATAGAGATAGATGACTAGTGACTATATTAATATGGCAAAAAATATTATAGACAATGCAAGGAGAGTTGTTATATTTACTGGTGCTGGAATATCAGCAGAAAGTGGTATTAATACATTCAGAGATCCTGAATCAGGAACATGGTGCAAAAAGATAGACATGCTACTATATGGGACTCCTATGGGATGGAAAATAATGCCACAGACTTCTTGGAAAAAATATTTAGAATTTAGAAAACCTATCGCAATTGCAGAACCAAATGATGCACACAAGGCTATAGTTAAGCTTGAAAAGAAAAAGAATAGTAATATATCAATAATTACACAAAATATAGATGGATTACATCAAAAAGCAGGAAGCAAACTTGATAGAGTGCATGAATTACATGGTACTGTTCATGTACATAAATGTATAAATAAATGGCATAAACATCCTTATACTACAAGCAATAAATCAGACAGTTATAATTATTCTGAAGATGCATTCTTTTCAGAAAATCCTAGTAGGTATCCAAAATGTAGATGTGGGAGTTATTTGCGACCAGATGCCGTATTATTTACAGAACAATTGCCAGTTATAGCATATAAAAAAGCATTATTTTCTGTAAAACGGTTGGAAAGAGGCGACTGTATGATAATTATAGGAACATCTGGTTCTGTGTATCCAGCAGCAGAACTGGTTGATATTGCAATTCAAAAAGATGGAATTGCAGTAATAGAGATAAATACAGAATATTCTAATTTTTCTAACAGAGTTGATATCTTTTTAGGTGGCAGTGCAAGCGAAATATTACCCAAAATTATATAAGTTATTATAAATAATAATTCATATATGAACGGAAATTTATTAATTATAAAAGAGACACATGAAAATAACCACAAAAGCATATATGAAATAGTTCCTGACTATCTTTCATTTTTGAAATTTTGTATCAATGAATGTGATAATTTAGATCCTATAATAGTTAATAGTCACGTTCCCATCAAATGTGAAAGTGGATATTATTTAATAATATGTGATTCTCATATTTATGTAGTTAATATGAAACCTGTTGTTTCTGAAGGTATTATTTACAATTCTACTGGAAAATCTCAAATAAACATAGTCACATATTCTCTTATTAATTTGTATAATTATCGCCAAGAAGACAATGATAAACTGGAAGGTATAACACATATTGAAACTGAAATTGATTATGATACTTTATTAACATTATATACAAAATATAATATGAGTTTAGAATCAATCACATTATGGAAATATCCAGATACTTTATGTATTAGATATTTTAGAAACAGTTTATCTTCCTTAAATACTCTTATAATAAAAACATCTGGTGCAAACTCTCTAAATTATATATCAAAATTAGATAAATTAATTATAGAAGGTAAGTGTAATGATTCTGACCTTAAAGGTATACACCACACCTTGCAAATAGATGAGATAAAATGTTCTCTTTACTCTTATGTAAATTTATCTAAATTTTCTCCTAAAAAACTACATATTTATGAAATTAGTATACCAAGTGCACTAACAAATATATTATCTGAAATGAAATCACTAAAACATTTAACAATAAGTAAATGGTACGAAAGAACTGTAAAAGATATAAATGCATTATCAAATACTGTTATAACATACACTAAATAATTATTTAGTACAACCATAACATACACTAAATAATTATTTAGTACAACCATAACATACACTAAATAAATAACTTTTTAATGTATAATTATATATTAAAAAATTAATGAAAAGTGTGATAGCATTTAAAATAGACAAAAATACCAATATGCAATGGGGAGGTGCAATAGAAAATACATGGTATGCAAAGGAGATGTATCCCTTGTGGATATGTAGATTTTATGTAACAAATTTAAAATCAGATAAAAATGAGCAATATTTGAAAAATATTGGTGCAGAGGTGGTGCATATTAACAAAACAGATAATTGGCTTGATATATTACATAATGATAAGGAGATTAAAAATTTGCTTATTAAGGATGTTGAGTCTAGGTTATGCTATGAGAATAATATATCAGGGGAATTATTTAGACATTCAAAGCAAAAACATATTGAGGACAAATTAATACCTGAAAGTAATGTTTACATCTATTTCTGTCAGGATATTGCAACAAAGGGTGGTATATGGATATTTGCGTTACTAAAAGATATAATACAATATAGTAAATATAGGACAACTAATAATATCAATAAAGCATCTATAATTTTGGCTATATGTGAGACATCTATTAAAAATTTTATTAATAATCATCCAAATGCAGATAAAAAATATATCATATATAGTGCAGAGCCTAGATTATCTCTTATTAAAAAGGGTAAAATAATATACAAAAGAAAAATTATACATGTAATGAATTGTTACACAAAAAATGTATATATTAGTCCATACCATGATGCAAATCATATATTTAAATTTGACCATTTCAATTATGATAAACTTGTTGATAAAGACAATTTTAATAATCAGATAGTTATAGTAGCTAGCAATAGGTATAGTAAGGATATGATACATGATTTAACAAAATTACGATATAGATTAGTTATGAATGCATATAATAAAGGAATGATAACTGTTCATGGTGCAGGATGGCCTAGAGGGGTTAGTAAGGGGCAATCTAGATTTATTAAGAATATATATGAACACAAAATGAATATTCTTAATAAATATTATTTTAATTTATGTTTAGAAAATACAGATATTGATAATTATGTATCCGAGAAGATATGGCATAGTATAATCAGTGGTTGTTTACCGATATATTATGGCAATACAGGAATTTATAATATATTTCCAAAAAATAGTTTTGTTGATTGTAAAGGAAAATCTGTACCACAAATCCTATCAGAAATTAAAAATATGACATGGGATATTTATTTAAGAAGGTTTAAATTGTGTTATAATGTAGTTAAAAATATTAGATGGATAGATATAATAAATGCAAAGACATTAAGAAAAAAATATCTCCTTGATAAATTACAGGATAATTTATAATAGGTATGTGCATATCCATGGATATGCCTGTAACCAGCTGTAAGAAAAAAAATTGATATTAATATATTAAATTGACATATCTTATAATATTGGCTATAATATATACTATAATAACTCATGGATAATAAAGAAATAACAAATATTATAAATAAACTTGAAGCTAATATTATCCATAAATATGAAGTTGCTAATCCAGATGCATTTGCAAATAGCAGATATTTAACACTAACACAACATTTACGAAAATTAGAAGAAGGGATAGATTCAGATAGAAAATTTGCTCTTATTATTAGAAGATTTTTAGAATTTCCTCATATGATATCAATGCATGATTATGTCACACTTGTATATTTTTACAGACGTTTACCTGTAAATGTTCAAGAAAATATTGCAGACAGACATATTAGTAAAAATAGTGGAGAATATATAGTTGGTTTAAAATCTCCAATGATACATAAAGTAATTAGTAGATCAAAAGGTTATTCATTGGGATATTATAATTTGATGGTTCTATGGGATAATTTTAATTCTCTAACATCTGATACATATTTAGATTCAGACAATTTGACACCAACTGAAAAATTATTAAATACATTTGAAGGTATTATGAATGATCCTATATATAATACGAATATTACGATAAATGATTGGATTAATGATATTGCTAAACCTCTAGAAAATTAGTTACATAATTTATTTATAATAACAAATAAATTAATTATCTATAATTTTATGAAGGTCATGAGGTTCTGCTTCAATAATACCAGCAGTACTTTGTATCCATATTTTCACTGTTTCTCTAAATTCTGTTATATCTTTGGCGCCAGAATGGCCTAAACCTACTTTGATACCACCAACTAAATTATATAAAACAGAATTTACTGAGCCTCTATATTTAGTTAATCCTTCAATACCTTCTGGGACTATTTTTTTCTTTTGATTTATAGTGAGTTGAATATTATTATTATTACTAAAATATCTTCCTCTTGATCCCTGTCCATCTCTTTGTTCCATAGCACTTCTGGATCCCATACCTCTGACCATTTTATATTTATGGCCATTACTAATAACTATATTTCCGGGACTTTCATCAGTTCCAGCAAGTACACTACCTAACATAACTGTACTAGCACCTACAGAAAGAGCTTTTACTATATCTCCAGAATATCGAATACCTCCATCCGCAATTATCGGAATATCTGTCATATTCATAGTATAAAGGGCTTTCCATACATTATATATAGCAGTTAATTGTGGCATACCATGTCCAGTAACTCTTCTTGTAGTACAAATACTTCCCACACTAATTCCACATCTTATCGCATCAGGTACATATTTTCCACTAAGTAAATACATTGTAGAATCATATGATGCCACATTGCCTACTATAACATCTATTATCGGATAATTATCTTTTATAAAATATAACATATCTTTTACAGCCTTACAAGCTCCATGTGAAGTATCTATAACTAATAATCTACAATCAGCATTTGCAAGTAATTTAACCCTATTTTTTTCCATATCTCCAACACCGATAGCAGCACCTACTAAAAATCTTCCACTATTATCCAAACTGTAACATGATTTACTTTTATTATCTTTTGTTATATCATTCCATGTATACATTCCTACAAATACATTGTTATTATCAATAACAGGTAATTTTTTTACTTTATTCTTTTTCATTATATTATATATATCTGTTTCATGTTTATCGGCAACTACTAGTCTTTCTAAAGGGATCATTATATCTGTGAGAAAAGGATCATCATCTTCAACAAATTCTAATTCATTTCTTGATACCATACCAACTAATTTGTCTTTATCAAGGATAGGAAAATTGGTAAAAGACCATCCATTTGCTTTAATACTGTTATGAATATCAGATACTTTGTGACTAACAGAAAAAGTTATTGGTTTTTCTATCATACCTCCATTATGTATCTTATTTCTAACCCATTTTATAATATTTACCTGTTCGTCTGTACTCATATTTCTATGTATTATTCCAACACCTCCATTTTTAGCCATCGCTAGTGCCATATCACCTCCTGTAACAGTATCCATACAAGAACTGATTATTGGAATATTTAAAGTAATATTCTTTGTTAATTTAGTTTTAACAATTATATCATTTGGATGAATTTCTGATGGCTTATCTTCTATAGTGATCTCATCAAATGTTATCGCTCTATTTTGGTCTTCTAATTTTCCAAATAATTTTATAGTGTTGTTATTAATACTCATAATATATAATAATCAACTATCGCTGATCGTTATATGTATTTTGAAATTCAATTTTTTATTCCCATTCTATAGTTCCCGGAGGCTTACTTGTCATATCATACAGTACACCTGATATCTTTCCTGTACCTATAATACGTCTGATTAATATATCTAATAAATTATTATCAAGCTTATACACTTTTCCTGTCATAAAATCATTTGTAATTACCGGCCTAATAACTATAGATCTATTAACACCATCAAATGTGATAGGTAATAATATAACAGGTATTTGACTTATTTTATCATAAATATCAAATTCCACTAAAGTGGAATAAACTATTTCATCTATTTCTTGTAATAACATTATATTTGATTTTGATAAATTTGTTTCAATTATTAATGGTTTTGCTAGCCTATTTTTTGGATATAATATTTTAACAATCCTATTTATATCAGGATTTGTTTGTAAATAATGTGTATAATCGTTATCATCATGTACATATAATGGATTTGCATATGTTCTTATATCTCCTTGTATACCTACTGATTTTACTGGCAATATATTATCCTTACATTCATTTTCTGTATTACATATTATCCTAATGGCTAATCCGGGCCCCGGAAAAGGATGCCTGTTTAACAATTTATTTGGCAAACCTAATTTATAACCGATCTGTTTGACTTCATCCTTATGAAAATCTTTTAATGGTTCTATAATTAATCCTAATTCTCTTTTCTCTCTAACGATAGGACTATCATTATGATGTGTTTTTATCTTATCTGCATTTGCACTTACATATGATGATGCAGATTCTATCAAATCTGACCTTAATGTGCCTTGACATATGATATCATTTTCTCCAATATATTTTTCTACAATTCTCATAAAAGTATCTCCAATTATTATCCTCTTGAGCTCTGGATCTTTAATATCTTTTAATGGCCCTACTTCTACATTATTAATAAATGTTTTGGCATTACAAAATATATCTGTTGCATCTATAACATTAATATCAAAGCCGATATCTTTTAATAGTTTATATATTATCTTACTTTCATTCATTCTCAAAAATCCATTATTTATATGAATTCCAGTTACTTTTTCTGGTCCTAATGCCTTATGTATCAATGCATAACATACAGTAGAATCAACCCCTCCACTTAATAATACTTTTACTTGTTTTTTTCCCACTTTATTTCTTATTTCATATATGATATTATCTATACAATCATCCACAGTATACACAGGATCCATCTTACATATATGAAATGCAAAATTTTCTAATATTGTCAAACCATTTTCAGTTATATCAACCTCTGGATGAAATTGCAAACCAAATATATCTAATTTATTATGTTTTATAGCTGATATGTGATTTTCTGATTTACCTATCACTTGTAAATTGTCTCCTAATTTATCAACTGAATCTCCATGTGTAAGTAACACATTTTCTATGTTATTTAATCCACTAAATATAGAGTTATCAGTTGATAATTCAACTTTACATTCACCATCTTCTCTTATATTACTTTTTGTTACAGTACCTCCAAAATATTGGTTTATTAACTGCATACCATAACAGATTCCTAATATAGGTATATTACTGTTAAATATATCACAATTTATAATATTGCTATTATATACACTCCTGGGACCACCTGATATTATAATACCTGATGTATTAGGTGTTATATTATCACCTATTATTGTATTTATATTTATTTTGCGTAACTTTTTGTCTATAATTTTTGTATATTGAGAGCCAGCATCAATTATAAGTATATGCATTATATATATTGTAAGATTATGTATATAGATTTTATATATGTTAGCAGATTTACCGATTGAATTGATATGTTATATCGTTGGGATGCTCACTCCGCACATAAACAATATACATAACCATACTCAGAGGAATACATATTATACAGAATTATACAGGAGCAATATTGACATTATAAATCTTAGCTGTACATGCAGATATATTAGGAATATTATTATTAAGATGTGCTTAAAGTCTGTATATTTTCCTAAAGATGTATCATTAGAATTTATATATATGGCCAAACCACAGTATATATATGCTCCATATGATAGTATGATAGATACTACGATACTAAATGAAATATGTAAATTCGGTATTGTAGATATTGATCTTAGCAATAATAAAAATATAACTTTACCTTTACTTCCTAATAATATTAGATTTGCAAGTTTTTATGATAATAATATATGGTGTAATTTGGTATATGTACATAATGGCCATATAATGGCCGATCATGAATATGATAATATATATATTATATGTGGTAATAGTGGAAAAATTCCCTACACTCCTTTGAATATATATTTGTCATATTATGATTTATCAATAAGTCCTGATTCAAAACCTATACATAACGATACTTGTTGCTATAAATATGGCAAACAATGCAGTGAAAAAAAATTACATAGAAAATGGTCTTGTTGCAATAAACAAATTTATGGAAATATGCGATTTCTAACAAAAATTCCGGGATGTATACCGATAAACTAGATATAAATATTGTTTATTATGTACATGTATCAATGAAAATAGGCGCAATCGTAGCTGAAAGCATATATTCCGACATTAATGACATGAAAAAAACATTTCGACGTGTACCTACATTAGCTATTGTTCAAGTGGGGAATGATCCCGCTTCTAATGTTTATATTAAATATAAGAAGCGCGCATGTGATAAATTGCAATTTGATTTTAATCTATTTCACTATGATTCTAGTATTAGTACAGAAGAATTAGTTGGTAATATAAATAGTATTAATAATGATAGTTCCGTAACTGGATGCATAGTTCAACTTCCTTTACCTGATCATATAGATAAATTCCGTATATTAAATGCTGTGTGCGATGAAAAAGATGTTGATTGCTTTAATATAAACAATATATCAAAATTATATTTTGGAGCAAAAAGTGCAAAATACATACCAGCAACTGTTCTTGGGATTTATAAATTTATTCAGTATAATAATATTGATACTAAAGGAAAATTATGTGTAATTATGGGAAAAAGTAATATTGTCGGGAAACCATTACAACTTTTATTATCAGATGAATTTGATATGGCTTTAACAACAGTATTGTGTGATAAGTATACAGAAAATGTAAAAGATTTAACAAGTAAGGCGGATATATTAATAGTTGCAACTGGGGTACATCATCTTGTAAATACCTCAGATTGGATTAAAGACGGAGCCACTGTAATTGATGTTGGAATTCATAAAATAGGGAAAAAAGTTGAGGGTGATGTAAATTATAATGAATTGGAAGATAAAGCCGGTATTATAACACCTGTTCCTGGGGGTGTTGGACCTTTAACTGTCGCAAGTTTGATGTATAATTTAGCATTAAGCGCTCAGGATAATGATAAATAAATAAAATTAACATTTTTATAGAGGATTATAATTAGTATCAAGACCAGAACTATCAAATATCGGATTTTCATTTATAAATCCTCCTGTTTCTGTTCTTTCTAATAAACTCTCAAATTGTTCATTGCTCTCTTCTTTTGTATAATTAATTCCACACACTAAACCAAATATAGTCAGTGCTACACAAGTACCACTTGATACTATTGTTAAAAATAAGGTTACATACCAATTTAATAATACTTGATTATAAGAAGAACTACTACTAGTGTGCTTCTTGTGATGTTTTGTCCCGTATTTATGATCTTTGTCTAATATAGAGCTATAACTATCAATATGACTTGGTGATGAAGTCATACTTATAAATATTATTCCCTTTCTTGATGGTGTAGGACTGTTTGTTATTATTGTAGGTAATAGTAAATGTGTTGGTGTTATCGAATTTGTTACAGATATACTTCCGGTTATACTTGGAGTTGATGTATGTGATAATGATGGTGTTACACTTGGTGTTGTTGTTTTTGAACCTGTTCTTGTCATCGAGTGTGATATAGATCTACTTATTGATTTTGATTTTGATATTGATTTTGTTGAACTCTTTGTTGCTGTTCTACTTAAACTATATGTTCTACTTGTTGAAGCTGTTCTTGTTCTTGTCGCTGTTCTTGTCATAGATCCAGATATTGACTTGCTTACTGATCTTGATTTTGTTAGAGATTTAGTTGAACTTTGTGTTGCTGTATTACTTAAACTATATGTTCTACTTTTTGATGCTGTTTGTGTTCTTGTTGCTGTTCTTGTTCTACTATGTGTTCCTGTAAATGTTCTTGAGCTTGTCTTTGTTATTGTTCTTGAACTTGTCCTTGTTCTACTTTGTGTTTTTGTTGGTGTTCTTGTTGGTGTTTTTGTTGGTGTTTTTGTTGGTGTCTTACTTCTTGTTGGTGTTTTAGTTACTGTCATAGTAGATGTACTTGATTTTGTTGAAGTTTTAGATCTAGTTTTTGATATACTCTTGGATTTTGATATAGATCGGCTAGCTGTTATACTTGGTGTTCCAGATTGTGTTGGTGTTGTTGTCTGTGTTGTTGTTCTACTTCTTGTAGGTGTTTTTGTTATTGTTACACTGGGTGTTCCAGTTATACTAGGACTCCCAGTTATACTTGGACTGCTGGTTATACTCGGACTCCCAGTTATACTCGGACTCCCAGTTATACTTGGGCTACTTGTTATACTTGGACTACTTGTTATACTCGGACTTCCAGTTATACTCGGACTTCCAGTTATACTTGGACTACTTGTTATACTAGGTGATCCGGTTATACTAGGACTAGCTGTTATACTTGGTGATCCGGTTATACTCGGACTACTTGTTATACTTGGACTAGCTGTTATACTTGGACTTCCAGTTATACTCGGACTTCCAGTTATACTTGGACTAGCTGTTATACTTGGACTTCCAGTTATACTCGGACTGCTGGTTATACTTGGACTACTTGTTATACTAGGTGATCCGGTTATACTAGGACTGCTGGTTATACTTGGACTACTTGTTATACTCGGACTGCTGGTTATACTCGGACTTCCAGTTATACTTGGACTACTTGTTATACTAGGTGATCCGGTTATACTAGGACTAGCTGTTATACTAGGTGATCCGGTTATACTTGGACTACTTGTTATACTTGGACTACTTGTTATACTTGGGCTAGCTGTTATACTAGAACTACTTGTTATACTTGGACTACTTGTTATACTAGGTGATCCGGTTATACTAGGACTAGCTGTTATACTTGGTGATCCGGTTATACTTGGACTTCCAGTTATACTAGGACTACTGGTTATACTTGGGCTAGCTGTTATACTAGGACTAGCTGTTATACTTGGACTAGCTGTTATACTAGGTGATCCGGTTATACTAGGACTGCTGGTTATACTAGGACTGCTGGTTATACTTGGACTAGCTGTTATACTCGGACTGCTGGTTATACTAGGACTGCTGGTTATACTTGGACTGCTGGTTATACTTGGACTGCTGGTTATACTCGGACTGCTGGTTATACTTGGACTGCTGGTTATACTTGGACTAGCTGTTATACTCGGACTACTTGTTGGGGATATGTCCTGATACATCCCCATATCTATGTTTAGATTGTTATTATCAAGATATATTGTAGATGTATCTGCAAATATATCAATATTTGTTATATATTGGCCATCACTATCAATAGTATCATCAGATCCTACATTAGATAGGGAAAATATATAATTTGACAATCTAAAAAATCTGACTATGTACTCTCCTATAGGTAAACTTTCAAATATGTAATACCCTTCACTATCAGTAATATAATCAGCCAGTACATTTCCATCTGTATCACATAATTGGACAGTTACTCCTTCTAAGCCTATTTCTTCGGGGTTTTGTATCCCATCTTGATTAGTATCAATCCATACCTTATCTCCTATAGAATAAAGATTAGGATCACTTTGTATTCCGAAAATGAGATTATCCATAGCTCCAGATTTTCCAAAATGGACTTCCATAGATTTCACATCAGATGTATTCAAATACATCAATTGATAACTATTATCACCAAAAGCTAAAATAGGCAAGTTTTTAATAATATTATCATTAACATCTTTTAATACAACATACCCACTAATTTCATTAAGATCAACATCTAATATATTAAGTGAGCTAACATATGCTATATCATCAAATGTAAAAAATATAGACCCTCCGGATCCCTTATCATCTGGATCATTTGGATTGTTATCCTCACTTATTATTAATATATTTCCAAGTGATATGTTATTCTCTCCTAAAGAGCCAGAGGATCCTCCTGACCCTATTCCTGGGCCTCCAAAATCTTTATTTGGAGATCCTAAATCTGGATCTTCTCCAGTTGGAGAAGATGAATCAAAAATCATAGGAGGATGATCTTTGGGATTCATCGTAGTAATAAATATACCGACTTGGGCGTAACTATTAAATGGTGTATCTCCAGCTATTGCTAGAGTGCCATCTGGATATGTTTCAAAATCTAAAATATAGTTATCAGGGACAGCAAAAATCCCATACAAACACGATAATAATACTATTATTCTTATAAACATATTAGGTATACTATAACGATATATAACCCATAATTCATACATACAATAACATTATCAATTTTTTAATTACTGTATAAATTATATAAGTTTTGATGTCTGGCATTAAATATAAGTATATAATTACAGACACACCTGAAACTAAAATAAGTGAATTTCAGAATAGAAAGGAACTACTAAAAGATCTAACAAAATTAATAAATTCTGACTATGTTACAAAACTACATTCAAAACTAGATAATTGTTATAATGACAGTATTTATAATAATAGTATCAAAACAGTTGATGAAAATGGAAATAAGATAGTAATAATAAAAAATAATAGCAACATATTCAAAGCTAATGGGGGGTTTATTTGCCCAAGTAGGAGTAGATTATATTTGAATGATAATAAACAATCATTATACTGGTACAGCAACAAATATATGGTATATTCACTAAATGCATCTATATGGGGTGGTATAAATGTTCTACGTACTACAAATGAGCTTAAATTGTTTGATTATTTTGATAAAGATAATATTGAAAAATTAATTAATTTTATAAAGGAATATTATCCTGATAACAGTGATAAATATATCGAAAATATTAAATACATTACTGGATATGAATTAACTCTTGCAAATCATAAAAATCTCATCAAGAAAAAGAGTGGGTGGGTTGAGATATGGACGATGGATAAAATCAATACCAAATATTCATTAAGTCATGAATGTAATATTAAAAAAGAAGCTGATATCATGCCAGTATTTTATGGTGTAAGGTATCATTATTATTTAGAAACAGTTATAATGAAAGATATATACCTCAATTTTCTAAAAAAATATAATTTAGATGGGTTTATAAAAAAATCTATATATACAGCATTTGCAGATATTGATGGTATATATCATGAAGAAATTATCCTTCCGGGATATACGATATTAAATAAAACAGTTGAAAATTTAAAGCATCCGTTATACTGGATAAATTGGAACTTGCCGTTCAACCTTCCAAAAACAGGACTTATAATGAACTCTGGATTACCAACAGCATGTGGTAATATCCATTTTAACCAAATTAAATTTTATTTGGAAAATACAAAATGCGAATATGTAAATACTCTGAAAGATAAAAATATATTGTCTATACTAACCTATAATGTTCACTCATTTATCAATATTAATAAAGATATCTACAGAAAAACAAATTATTTCAATATTAAAAAATTAGTATATGGAGCAAATACAGACATAATATTATTACAAGAAGTATTTATACATCCAAATTTGCACAATAAATATATAGATGATCAGAAGAGGAAAGGATATAATATAATAACATCTCCAAATGGTTTGCCTCGAAAGCAAAACAGATTATTTATTGTAAATCTTACAAAACATCCTATAGTGAATCCTAAGAAATTTGATATGACAGTATATAAATATGTTAGGACTTGTATTATATCAGTAATAAAAGGAATTAAGATTGCACATGTACATTTAGAAATGGGATATCCAGAATATAGATATTTGAAAGGTTCCAAAGTACGTAATGATATGGAAAAGATTAATATTGATATGAGATTAGACCAATTAAATAATATATTAGATAATAAACCAGATGTTATAGTGGGTGATTTTAATTTTTCATATAATGATCCTGAAGCTGATTTTTTAAGAGAAAAAGGATATATTAACTCTGGTAGCAAAAAATCAACAAATCCATATGGCACGCGAACTGATATGTGTTTTGTTAAGATAGATAAGGTTAAAATAGTAAGTACTGAGACTATTCAATGCAATTATTCTGATCATAATCCAGTTGTATATAATATTACAAAAATACAGCGGTAAATAATATACATTTAAAGATACTTGCATTAATAACATATATTATGAGTTGTAGACATAATTTTCATCCAGATTGTGAAAAGGCATTAAATGACCAGATTAATATGGAATTATATGCTTCACATATATATTTGTCAATGGGTAGCTTTTTTGAACATCCTGATATTGACCTTCCAAATGTTACAAAATATTTCTATAATGCATCTCAGGAAGAAAAGCAACATGCCCAAATGTTTATAAATTATGTAAATAAAAGAGGTGGGTGTGTTAAGCTAGGACCTATTTCTGCACCAGATAATAATTGTAACAATTTATTAGAAGCATTTGAAATGGCACTTAATATTGAAACAGTTGTTAATCAATCCTTACTTGATATTCACAAGCTTGCAGATAAATATAATGATGCTCAATTAACAGATACTCTTGAAAGTACATTTTTAATAGAACAAGTTGATTCTATGAGAGAGATACATGGCCATATAACAAATATAAAAAGATGTATTGAAGGACATGGAAAAGGTCTTGGTGAATATATGTTTGATAAATATATATTAGGAGATAAAATCCAATAAATACATGTAATTAATAGGTAATTGCTACTAATTATATGGACACTAAATATACAATATACTTATTTGCTAATCTTTTTTATTCTTATTTGATTTACTAAATAAAAAATGGAAACTTTTCTTAAGGGATACTTTA
>Ga0209692_10003557_pt1 | contig 15000 bp, 9 predicted proteins | sample tdDd472_FD_187129 | JGI IMG/M metagenome (GOLD analysis project Ga0209692, IMG submission 187129) | Marine sediment microbial communities from the Atlantic coast under amendment with organic carbon and nitrate - tdDd47.2 (SPAdes)... | ecosystem: Environmental > Aquatic > Marine > Coastal >...
ATATCTTTTTCCCATCCATGAGTAGTCTGGATATTCAGGGCTGGATTAAATTTCTGTCCATTGGCACCGCCGTGGGTGCGGTTTTTTCGGTGGTAATATTTTGTATGGGTGCCTTTTCTATTCCCATGATTATGGACCGCAATGTGGATACCGTTACTGCCGTGATTACCTCGATTAATGCGGTATTAAAAAACAAATTAACCATGCTAGTCTGGGGCGCATTAATTGTTAGTTTAACACTCATTGGAATCGCCACTTTTTACCTGGGCTTTATTATTCTATTACCCATCATTGGACACGCTACCTGGCATGCTTATAAAGAAACCATCGATGCCGATGCCTGGGAATTAGGACCGGGATTAGACGCTCAGAAGTAAACTGCGTGATTTTAATCGTGTGAATCCCCACAGATAACACGTAGATTCGTCATATCCTTGTAACATATTGCTATTAAACGTTTTTTTATCATTTGGTTTACATTATTTTAAACCCTGCCTGATATAATAGTTATTAATTCATGATAATTAAATATCATGACGTTTCGAGAAGCGCGAGAGCGTATTTCATGAACCTATAAATTCAGGAGGAAATTATGAGTAACAGAACACTACTATCAGCGACCTCATTAGAAGGTACAGACGTTAAGAACTTTCAGGATCAAAGTCTGGGTGATGTCAAAGATTTTATGATTGACACCAATACAGGCCACGTGAGATATGCTGTGATGGACTTTGGTGGTTTTTTGGGCATTGGCAATAAGCTTTTCGCCGTCCCCATGAAAGCCATGAAAGTGGACACTGAAAACGAATGTTTGAAGCTGGATGCCGATAAAGAAAAATTAGAAAACGCAGAAGGTTTTGATAAAGACAATTGGCCTAATTTTGCCGATACCCAATGGCAAAACAGAATTGACCAGTACTATCACGTTTAAAGTATAGACTGGGAAAAAACCAAAAACCAAAAACCAAGGTTTTACAGCCTTGGTTTTTTTGGGTCGAGAGCATTCTGCTCACTGATAAAAACATACATTAAGTATTTGCCATGAAAATATCAGTAAATTAGTGAATTGTAATCTCATCATCTAATTCGTTGTCAATTCCAACCGAATCAAAATCCCCCCAAGGGTGATTTAACTTAAGTATTTCTGATAACCAGGATTTTAGAGCCTGTAATGAAGTGGCTGTGAAAAATTCACTGTCAAGTTCAAGATGAAACTCATGAAACACCACGACATGCGTATAAGCGTCATAATAAGGCAGTTTATAATCAGAACTACTTTGTGCTACTTTTGCTAAATAGTCTTGAATAGCTTGTTTATTACCGTTATTTTCAAATCCATTGGCAAAAATCGTATCATCAAAAGTAATGGTAAAAGATTTTATTTCTGAAGTGTCTACACCCCCACTGGCTGTGCCACCATCATCTTGCATACTAATTTCCAAAATAGCCGTTCCAAACTGTCCGGTTGTGGTGAACATCAAATCACCATCCAATGAAATATCTAAACTAATGAGATCAATAACATTGTTTGAATCAGATACAATTTGAAGATTAAACTGCAGCACCTCCTGAAAAAAGTTTTCGTTTGATGCGCCAAAATCATAATCATAAGCCCAGTTTTCAATTAAGTGGCTTGAGATTGATGCGGTTGTTATATTGCCTAAATGGCTGAAGTTGGGCTGGTCATTCACACAGTAAACAGTCACCTCAACCGTGGCACTGTCTCCACCGGTAATGGTATATTCAAAATCATCAACATGAGCCCCATCATTACAATAATTTAGATTTGGCGCGTATCTCAAATTACCTGACTCATTGCTGACCAAGCCAAATTGTGGCTGTGTGAAACCAATGATTTCAAAGGGTACTCCGCCATCAGCATCCGTATCATTGGCTGTCACATCCAATAAAATTGTTTGATCCTCATTCATAGAATCATAGTCATTCTCGGCTATGGCCGCATCATCCACACAATTAACAGTCATTTCAACAGTTGCTTCCCAGCCGCCATTGAGTTCATAAGTAAAATCATCCGTGGTATTACCATCATTACAATAATCTGTGTTTGGTGTGTACTTTAAACTGGTGGTGAGATTCTCCACAAACCCATTTGCCGGCTGGGTAATGGATTGGATGGAAATGGTGTTATGGTCACTGTCCGGATCATAATCATTGGCGAGCACATCCAAATTTTTAGACACATCTTCATCAGTAACAAAGGCATCATCGACAGCGACCGGATTTTCATCAACACAAACAACAGTCACATAAATAGTGGCTGTAGACCCACCATTCAAAGTATAGGTGAAATCGTCGGTGCTTATACCATCATTACAATAGTTACTATTGGGTACATAAGTGACCTGTGGGCTCGATAAAAAAACAGTTCCATTATAGGGATCAGAAACAGAAATAATTGAATTCGCTCCACCGTCTGAATCAGTATCATTAGCCAGCGGAAAAAACTCAATATAAGTGTCTTCATCAGTTGAGACATAATCATCAACAGCCACAGGTAAAATATCCACATTAAAAATGTAGGCAGCGCCTGATTCTTTCCCATGGCCATCCGCGTGAGGTGCACCTATAACAATTAATTCCGAGGATAAACTCACCGCCTGACCTAATTTATGATTGGCCGAGCCATCATTGGCAACAATGTTTTCTGTTTGTTGCCAACTGCCACTAATTTTTTGAAAAACATAGGCAGAACCAGATTCATTGCCATTATTGTCAGAACCAGGGGCTCCAATAATTATGATGTTGTCATCCAATGACAATGAGGTGCCGAAATAATTACCAGCCTGGCTGTTATCTGCTGTTAGTTTTTGGATTCGATTCCAGATCATGCTTTGATTGTCATATTCAAAGACAAAAGCCGCACCGGCATTTACATTGTCATGATAAGCACCCACCAAGACCGTATCGTTATCCAAAACAAGTGTATTACCAAATAAAGCATTCGCTGAAGCATCTGCTTCTGCGGTCAATTTATCTGATTCCGACCACATACCATTGTCAAAATCAAAAACATACACGGAACCTGAATCATTGCTACCATCATCATCACGAGAAGCACTCACTATAGCGCGATTTCCATCTAAACTCACAGCTTCGGCAAAAGAGTCTAGATTAGCGCCATCACTGGCTGTTAATTCTGTTGAAAAAGTCCACTGATCGCCATCCCAGTCGAAAATATAAGCCGCACCAAGATTAATACCCGTTAAATCAACGCCATACGCACCAATCAAAATACGATCAGCATCCAAATCAACCGAAGTACCAAACCGGTCATGCGCATTCAAAGAACTAACCAGTAATTTCTTCGATTGACTCCAAACACCCCCTGATAAATCAAAAACATAGGCTGCACCGGCATTGGTTCCTTCTTCATTAACTCCCGGCGCACCGACAAGAAGTCTATTCCCGGAAAGGCTGACAGCGGTACCAAACCAATCACCGTCACTGCCATCAGCAGCAAATATTTGTTGTGTAAAATGCCAACTTCCAGCATCATAATCAAAGACATACACAGAACCTGCATTAATACCTTGCACATCATTATTTGGTGCCCCAACAACCGCCCTTGTTCCTTCTATGCTGACAGCCGAACCGTAACTCTCTAAGTAAGGTCCAAGACTTGATATCAGTTTAGCTTCTTGCTGCCAGCCTGTATTATTACCGAAAATATACGCAGCGCCGGCATCATCACCATTGTCATCATCATAACTATCACCAACAATAAACAGATCCGTACCCATCGCCACAGCAGTTCCAAATGAGTCATTGGCGGAGTTATCCGTTGCATTAAACCGCTCAATTTCTGTCCAGCCTGATGACAGTTGATACAAATAAACAGCCCCGGGAGATGATTGCGTAGCGGATGGTGCCCCGAAAGAGCCAATTAAAGCCAGGTCACCTTTTAAACTCACCGAGCCACCAAAATAATTATTGGTGTCTTGATCTGAGGCCGTCAACTTAGCTGTTTCTGACCAATCTGTACCGTCAAAGTCAAATACAAACGCTGAGCCGGACTGTGAAAACCCATCATTATCATCATTTCTGGCACCAATTAATACACGATCATCACCTGCACTCACATTACCACCAAAAAAATCACCGCTGCTACCATCACTGGCTAATAGCTTTGTTTGGTAAGGAAATCCCCAGCTCCCATGATTGCTATACACATAAACAGCTCCTGAAGTGGTGCCATTATCATCATCACCACTTGTGCCTATGAAGGCATGTGTTGCTGATAAACTGACTGAAGAACCAAACCTATTACCAACAAACCCATCAGAGGCAGTCAATTTATGCCTTTGTTGCCAAATATCATTGGGATTGTTGAATTTAAAGACATAGGCCGCACCGGGATCATTAACCGTAAAATCATATTTGGTTCCAATCAAAGCAAAATCAGACTTTAAACTAACACTCCAACCAAAGTTATGTCCGGCAGCCCCATCATTCGCGACTAACTTTTGCTTCTGAATCCAATCTCCCCCGGTCAGCTCGAACACATACGCTGCACCCGCATTGTTTCCTTTATCAGTATCATTGGGTGCCCCAATCAAAACCACATCACCATCGAGACTGACTGACAAACCAAACCGGTCGGCTATTTGCGCCCCTTCAGGTTCAAGAATTGCAGTTTCCTGCCAGACACCACCAACATAATCATAGACATAAACCACACCATATTTAGATAACTTGGGTGCGCCAACCAATGCCCTGTTACTATCAATAGCCACAGCGTCACCCATAAAGTCTTTGGTGGTAACGATATCATCAGGAAATATTTTTGCTTGTTGAATGGTTGATTTGAGCTGTTGAAATTTATATTCATCAACTGTACTGGCTTTAACTATGGCTAACATACTAATTAATAGTAGTCCCATTAAAACCAAGCATTGAGCGTTTTCTTTAACATTGTTTATATTCATTTTAGACCTAATTAGTTAGCTTACTTATGAATACATACAAGATATCGACTTAAATCACTTCATTTAATTTAAAATTGTACAGCTCAGCCACAAAATCACATGGTGACATCGACCAAATATCATGACTCAAATGAATCCTTGAAGATTACATCACTGTTATCAGGTAAAGGCAGATAGCCGCCTGACAAAATGATATCACCGCCTTCCATTTGTCGGGTATCCGTTTGCCCCATAACACCCCAGATCTCGATACCATTGGCTGATGACTGACCACCGCCACTGTCAAGACTGTACCAGTCAATTTCTTGGGCTAAAGCATTAGTCAGAACCATGATTAAAATCAAAAAACCTAATTTTTGCTTGTTAGAAGTAAAACGACTCATTGTTCAGCCTGTACACCAACTTGTTTGGCATGATTTATATTTATCACATCAGGATGTAAGTAATGACCTTTATCAGTGTCGGCTTTTTCTTCTTCAACCTGAATACGGTTTTTATTTGCCCAGTTATCTTGTCGAATACCTGTGACTTGCCAAGACACTTTTACACCCGGACTTTCAGAGCGAATCAAAAATCGGTTATCCATCATTTCTTCAGCTACCATAACCCGGTCAAAACTACCAATGGTGGTCAGTTGGTATTGAAAATCACGATTTAAAGCATCAAACCATTCCGGCATCTCAACCCATGCCCGACCTTTATTATCAGTGATAGCTGTGCCGTTGTAGATATTCAACATGTCAGGTGATTCAACAAAACTATGATACAGATATTTATTTTCCGGATCTAATGGATGATCAATCTTAAATGAACCGCCCCCTTTCGATAGCCTTCCGTTTATATCAACATCACCGGACACTTTTAACCCATTGCTTGGAATATTGGATACATTATAATTACTGCCCAAACCCATACCACCATTAGTATAAACCCTTAACTTCGTGGATCCATCTAATCTCACGCGCAAACCATCACTGCTTGAGTCTGCTTCTATATGCATGGCCACATTATCAATTTGGGGGCTAATGCTACCATCTAGCATTCCAAACCAGGCCCCACCCGGTGCTCTGACCATAAATTGATTAGAACCTGTTGTGTGGATATCATCTGCTACATTGTTATCACCATCCCATAAAAATGAACCAGCATCTATGGGACGAACAATGGCCGAAGTGCCCCCGGCCCAACTGCTATTGCCGGCGGCGACATTATACCGCCCACCCGGAACCACCGAGTATAAATTAGCTGTTTGATTTCTATACCCCCCTGATATTACACTGGCAAAACCCGCTGCACGGTTACTAAATCCACCGCCAATAACAATATCCGTTTGATCAATAGAGTTATAAATATAATTTCCTCTGCCGCCGGAAATGACAGAAAAACTGGATAATGCTTTATTGACACAGGATTCATCGAAATTCAGCCCACAATTATCAAACGTTTCACCTCCACCGGCCACCACAATACCTTCACCAGTCAATCTGACTTCATTATCAGGGTGACCACCCAGAATATTTGCGCTGGTTGAGTTAGGCATGTAACTCATAACTGATTGATTATTGGCTTTGATGACAAGCGATTGATTATCAGTAGTACCGATAAAATCAGTATTATCATCGGTGCCGGCATTACCAGAAACTGACCACAAAAAATTGGGATTCAGCACATCATCTGTTTCACAAAGTATATTACCAGTTGAGCCAATTGATCTGATGGCTGACCCGGCCGGACAGCTACTTGAAATCCGTCGTTGTATTAATCCGGTATCAACTGACAAAGTGGCATTACCTGAAGAAGAGCCACCTGTCAGTCCCGTTCCTGCTGTGACTTGAGTGATGTCACCACCAGAATCATCATCGGTTTCACACAGAACACTGCCACCTTCATAGATGGCTCTTATCGACTCACCGGCATTACAATTTCCATAAACTCGACTTTGAACCAAACTCGCATCGACATATAGCGAAGCGTCACCGCTGGTACCTCCACCTCCTAAACCGGATCCTGCTAAGACTGCAGTTATATCACCTTTTGAATCATCATCGGTTTCACAAACAACCGTACCATCTTGAGCAATACTTCTGATTGATTCACCGGCAGGACAAGAACCTGTCACACGGTTTTGGACCACGTTGTCATCAACAGAAAGTGACACATCACCGTTTATTCCACCGCCTGACAGCCCGGATCCCGCAGATACAGCTGTTACATCGCCACCTGAATCATCATCCGTTTCGCACACCACCGTGCCATTTTGAGCAATGCTTCTGATTGATTCACCGGCAGGACAAGACCCGGTCACCCGATTTTGTACCACATTACCATCGACATGCAATACCACATCGCCGGAAGAACCACCACCGTTTAAACCGGTCCCGGCGGTCACCGCAGTGATATCACCCATGCTGCCCAAACCATCATAAGCAAATTCGGCATACGGTACCGGGTTAATTTTTTGCCTGGGCGTCAAGGTGGTAAAACCGGTTGAATCCAGATCCACCTCGACTTCCAGCCACAGTGGCCCACCATCATATAAACCAATCCACTGTTCAAGATCAACCGCAAACCGACCATTGACCACATTAACCTGTGGGTGCAAGTCAGCCACACCAATCTGATTGCCGTTGCTATCCGTATCATACAAGCTAAAGCGCAAATCAGCCGTGCCACTGTACAGCACACCTGTTTGACTGAGTTCACCTTGGTAAGTGAAAGCTTGTGCCCAATTGATACAGACAAACAGTGCAATAAACAGCATTCTTTTAATCATGATAACCTCAATTTTTATTTTGCTTATCTACACATACAAGAAACACTCAACAATCACGTCAATTTATTCAAAATCATTTTTGAAAATCAAATCGTTGTCATCGAATTCATAAGCACCCAGGTCAAAAGAACCTAAACCATTAACCACTGCGGGATGATCAACGCCTCTGGATTTGCCTTGCAAGTCAGTGCCAGGCAAATACATGCCGGCATCACAAACATCAATCGCAAGGCTGTCTGTTTCTGCCAGGCGATAATCCATGTTGTCTGCATCGATAAAATCAGCCATACCTGTTATCGTGTTACTTGTGGAAACTTCTATGCTTGAAAGGTCATTGATAAAATTACAGTTGATATCACTGATTGAGTTATTACTTTGATGGATGTTGCCGAACGCCTTAATGATATTGCCATAGAGGTTTAACTCCGATGTGGCACTGTTTTGTTCAAATAAGGTTGATGTGGGATTATTTTGAGCGATGGTGTTATAGGTTGCAGTCAAGACTGAAACATCACCTTGATAAAAAGCAGTGTAATTATTAAAATCAAGATTAATACCATTCTCAACAATTAAGTTACCTTCCAACAAAAATTGTCCGTCATAATCTGAATAGGCTACATAACCTTCAAGTTCAGAATTATTATAAGCAATCTAAGTATTATTTTTTACATTGAGCTGGCCTGCATACCGTGTAGCCATAGCACCTCCTCCGCCAGGAAATAAACCCGTGTTGCTGTTATTAATTAATTGAGAGCAAAATGCACTGTAATGACAACCACTGACAGCTCTGCTCATGTTAATTACACCTCCATCACTGGCAAATAAACCACCACCGTATCGACCTGTTGTATCGCTTGAAACAATGGTATTGGTGAAATTGACCACTGTCCCTTGACTACTGGCAAAAACTCCTCCACCAGCCCCGTCAGAATTAATGTTTAAATTGGTTTCATTAAAATTCACATCAAAGCTGGCTGAACTGGATCCGGTTAAATCCAAAACGGCTCCACTTACCGCAAAAATACCGGCACCAGATAAGTTACTGCTATTGGAAAATATTTCTTTGTCAATGTTGCTATTCACAAACGACGACTCACCGGCGTTGAATTTAATATGACAATTTTGTGCATATAGACCACCACCGTGATCATCGCTGTGGTTATTTCTGATGGTTGATGCCGAAGCCAAGTCGATTTGTATATCAAAATCACTACCCGTATAACAATGCATCCCACCGCCGCCTTGACTTGCGGTGTTATCCTGAATGGCCAAGTTATTGGCAGTCACTAACAACGCTCCGCTCCCAAAATAGCTAAAAACGCCCAAACCACCGCCCATAATACCCGAATTGTTTCTTAGATTTATGCGGTTTAAGTTCACTGCACCAGTAACTTGATCAATACTTAAGCCGCCGGCACGATTTGAAGCTGAACCATCTTCAAAACCTGAGCCATTCTGGATGGTTAATGAATCCAGTGTAATTTGGGCATTGGAAATATATAGCATTTTAACTGCAGGTTGGTTTTCCCCAGTGGCATCAATAATTGAATTGACGTTGGTCTGATTGTCCGCATTGGCAGCTGCACAACCATCATAACCACCTTTAAGTGTCGTATTAGCAGTAATCTCTATCGAAGTTTGGTGTGAGTTTTGATTACTCAATCTTATTTCAATGGCACCATCATCAATGGCTTGTTGCAGGCCATTGGCATCAGCAATTAAATCATAATCACAACTGGCATCCCAGCCGACACTGACTTGCGCCGATACTGAATAACTCGCCATTAATAACATCAATACAATACATTTAAATGTTCTCATTTTTTTGCTCCTTTTATTCAAATCCGTGTTTAAAAATAATGTCGTTGGAATAAGACTCATCTGCGCCAGCATCATATGTGCCATCATAGTTACCTGCGGTATAATCATCCCAACCACGAGGTTGATTATCTGTATCAATATTTAAAATGGTGGTCGTCATTGCACAAGCATCTCTTGCTTGAGAATCGCTAGCAAGGTGGTAATCGTGATTGCCACTGTCTACAAAGCTTGTGGGAAAAACATAAAAATCTAGCGAACTTAAATCGCTGGCAACCGTACATAAAATATTGGCTGAACTACCTGATTGTTCCAGAATTGTTTCGGGGTAGTTATCAAGAAGTGAATTCTTGATGGTTAAATTTGAATTCAAACTGCCAATAACGGATCGGGTATCATTGATATCATTATCTGCCATGGTGATGTGCACCAAATCAATATCAATATCTCCATTGCCACGAATAACAAAATTATCTGCATATGAATTGGCAGCATTGTTACCGTTTTCATAAAAATAACTGCCCTCAATATAGGCAGCAGTACCAAGGCCATTAATTGCAGAAACGTAAACTGCAGTGCCAAAATTAGCTCTGTTCCCAAAGATATAAGTATTGAGAATGGTTGACTGAGCGGCACCTTGCAAATACAAACCGCCTCCATTAGCATCGCTCTTATTGTTTGATAAAATGGAACATTTGCCTGGATTCCAGCATGGCAAACTTGAACTTTGCATGGTTAAAGTCACAGGCGTTGTGGTACTTTCGCCTAAATATATTCCACCACCGTGACCAGTGGAGGATAAATTATTTGTAATATAACCATCCGTTATTTCTATTTCCGCACCATTAATGGCGTAAATTCCACCGCCTTTAGAATTGGCAGTATTATTGGCAATTGTGACAGGATCTGTATTATTACCTAAAATCCCAAATCCATATTTATTGCCTTGCAAAGTGAGTGAAGCTTCTGAATTAAGAAACACGCCACCACCGAACTGAGTCGCCTCATTGGCAACAATCCCTCTTAAATCAGCGGTTAAATCTGAACCTGAATCAACCGTCACACCACAACCATTAGATGCAGCAATGCCGCCGCCATCTTCTGCTGAATTTTCACTGATTAAAGAATTTCCACTGATTCTGACGACCGCATTACTTCTTGAACAATAGAGTCCACCGCCACGAATTGATGCTGTATTTCCAAAAATTGAAGAGTCAGTAATTATCAAATTTAATGGATCAATACCAATAGCTGAGCCTATGTAGATTCCACCCCCATCTTCAGCATTGTTACTGATAATCAAAGAGTCTATAACTTCTATCAAACCATTCGAGTTGCCAATATCGATTGCGTGACCGCCATTTGTGATAAATGCCGTATCGGTTGCATCTCTTAAAGTTAAATCATAAAAACGAATGGTTGGTGAGTTTATAGAATTAATTTCAACGACAGGGGCACCTAAAATTGCTGAACCTTTTATAACTGAATTGCTGTTACCTTCTTGGTTCAAACTAGCAGCTAAACAGGAGTTATATCCGCCTTTGATATCAACTGAATGGTCAATCTCAATATTTTCAAAAAAATCCTGATTATTTAAAATCCGGATTTCTGCCTCATTGGAATCAATTGCTTGTTGTATGGTGGCGTAAGTGCAGGTACCAAAGCCTGGAGATGAACCAACAGAGACCCACGCTTTAGCTGGCGATAACAATAAAACCAGCCAAAAAATAATAAATAATTTAAGTTTCATTTTGTCCCTTAATAAGTATTGATTACTTATTACTTACACAATTTTCACTTAAATCACTTCATCATAGTGGCAATTATTTTTTTCACTGTTAACCAATCACGACTAACTGAACTGATGCTGATGCCCATAACATCAGCAATTTCCGGTTCGGTAAAGCCCAGAAAGTATTTAAGATGAAATACTTTAGCCATGCGTGGTTGTTGCTGTTCAATGGGCTGCAAAATCTGATCTAAAAACAAAATCCATTCAGCTTCACTTTCCGTAGCCATGGCTTGGTCATCAAAGGTAACCTGATTCCCGGCGCGCTTATTGGCCAGTTTTTCTCTGGCAGTATTGATGAGGATTTGCCGCATAACCTTAGCTGTAATGCAAAAAAAATGTTTCCGATTTTCAGCTTCGATACCCCATTTTTGCAATTTGAGCCAGGCTTCATTGACTAATGAGGTGGTGTTGAGCGTTTTGGATACCACCATTTGTTTATGGCGAATGCCAGATGCAATGCGTTTTAAGTCCTGATAGACCAAGGGAATCAGTTCATTCAAAGCATTATCATCGCCCGCTGAGGCTTTCCCTATAAGGCGAGTTACTTCATGATGATTAGTTTGATTTAATTCGTTTTGCATGGAATATGATTATCCGCATTCAAATCACTATTCTCAAGGTATTCTTGCTCGAACTGTTGCAAAAGATTTTTTTGTGTCTCAGTAATTCCCTCGATTTGGCATGCTGATTGAATAAGCTCTTGAGTATCTTGAAGTAATTCATCGGTATTTTGATTGTGCTGAGCTTTTAGATTAATCAATTCTGCTTGAATTTTGATGGTATCTATCAGAGAGTCAATATAAATTGCTCTCAAGGGTAAGGCTTGTTTTTTCTTGTCAATGACAGTCTCTAAACTCCTGACGGCTTGAGTAAACAGCTCCTGAGAGAGATAGATATACGCAACTTTATACTCAACCTCTGCCCAATTAGATAACGCCTCTAGTGACTGAGAAATATCATAACTCTTTGAGAAGGCTTCCTTGGCCTGCTTATAGCTCTCAAGTGCCTGCGGCTGATCAGTCTTAATCTCTAGATAATAGTCACCTTGTTTTAAATGTAGATCAGCTAATTGCGACCACAGATAGCTGTCATCAGGATTTATATTGAGGGCATGCTGCACCGAATCGAGCGCTTGTTCATAATACGCTAAGGGATTTTCATTGGTCTTTATGGCGTGTTCGGCCAGTTTTAAAAGGGGTTTAATCTTGTAGCCCATCAGGCTGTGATCATTGGGATAAATGGCTAAACCTTTATTGGCCATTTCAAGGGCTTGCTGATATGTGCTCAATGCTGACTGATTCTGAGATTCCAGATGAGCTGCCCAGTTTGTATACAATATATTTAAACTGGCCCAGGGTGAATGGGCATCGGGTTTTAATTCTAAGGCTGCTTCACAATATTCAACACCCTTCTCAAAGGCATTTTGTACCTGATCATTCAGTTTAAACATTCTTTTCACCTGGATATCAATACTTGCATTGGTGCATCTTGAGGTGTAATTATACGGATCTGAACGGCCGATATTAATGGACTTTTCCAATGCTTCATTACTTAAATCAAGGTATTTCATGGCCACATCATAACCTTGCCGCTGACCTTCTGTTTTAAATTTAAACAAATAGACCTCAGAAGCCAAACGTAACGCCTCATAATGCCAGGGATTTTGTTTAAATTCAGCAAGAGCATATTCGATGGCTTCATCGTAACTTTCCTGAACATAAGCCAATTGAGCTGCTAAAAAATTAGCATGATTAGAATTTTTTTGGGCTTTTTCGAGGTAGGTTAATGCCGGCAAATAACTTTCTTGTCTGGCTTTTTTTAAAAATACCTGCCTTTCTGACTCATTTTCTATACTTTTGGCATCAAGCTTCCTTTGCGCCCAATCAACCTTTAACGCCACCCCTAATCCGCTATATAGTTCTTGAGACCGCCAGCCTTTGGATTCAGCTTGTTTAAAGTAGGATAAAGCCTGTTTATAATTACGCATATTTTCATAGGCCAAACCCAAAGCAAACTCACTGAATCCAGAATAATCCACATCATTCTGCTCAATATCAGTTCTCAATTGTTCAATTTCTACAGAAATCTGATCATATTCGTTCTGAACATTGTGCAGAGGTAAAAGATGAGTTCGCTCAATACGACCTTTCATATCCTGCACGACTTGCATATATTCTTTGGTTAATTGTACCCGCTTAAATGCTTCAACAGACTGGTAAATACCATAAGCAATACCCATAACACCCACCAACACAGCCACCAATAATATGTTACTGACAATGGGATGTTTTTTTACTTTTTTAATAAACCGCACCCAGGCTGTTACTTTTCTGGCTGAAACCACATCACCATTAAGATAAGCATCTAAATCCTGTCGTAAATTTTTAACCGACGAATATCTGTCTTCTACTTTCTTTTCTAAGCACTTAAAAGTAATGGCATGTAGTTCAACAGGGATTTGACGCCCCATCAAAGTGGGTTCTTCATGAATGATTAGACGGCTTATTTCAGAAATGCTGTCAGCCTGAAATGGCAAATCACCTGTCAGCAGTTTATACAGCAAAACCCCCATTGAAAATATATCAGTACGGCGATCAATTTCATGGGTTAATCCTTTGGCTTGTTCCGGAGACAAATAACCCGGTGTTCCCACCACTGAACCGGTCATGGTTAATGATTCATCTTCGGCATTGGCGGCAATCCCGAAATCTAACAATTTAACCACTTTATCCTGACCGACAATTAAATTATTAGGCTTAATATCACGGTGTACAACGCCTTTGGAATGCGCATAAATAAGGGCTTCACAGACCTGTTTAAACAACACCACCCGTTGCTCTATATTTAAATTATGACGGCCCGCATAGGTGATGATATCCTCACCTTCAATGTACTCCATGACAAACCAGGGAATTCCTTTATCCGTCACTCCGGCATCATACATTTGGGCAATATTGATATGGTTAAGATCCGTCAGAATCTGACGTTCGCGCAAAAAACGATTAATGACCTGATCGCTCAATAAACCATGAGGTATGACTTTTAATGCCGCCTGTTGCTGAACCTGACCGTCACTGCGTTCAACCAGATAGACACATGACATGCCGCCCCGGGAAATGGGTTTAACAACCTGCCAATGACCGAACTCCATGCCAACCGTGACATCTTCTGCGGCATCTAATTCGTCAAATAGTTGGCCAAAGTCAGGTATTTCATCATCACCCAGAGACTGTGTATCACACTTAGACAGTTCTTTTAGCTGCGCCAAAACCCGCTTTTGGATATCATCATCTTTACCATCAGACATCTGTTGTCATCAACCACAATGTATTATCTGGAATGATTATACAGGGTTCCAAGGGAATCTTAAAATAGCACCACTTGATAAAGATTCATACTGACGATGTTTTGTCTTTTAATTATTTTGTAAAAACTGCAAAATACTGGAAAAGTCCAGTCCGCTGCCACCCTGCTTTTGGTGTGATTGGTAGAGTTCAGTCGATAAAGCGCCTAAGGGCGTAGAGACTTTAGCACGTTCTGCTAATTTTTGTGCCAATCCGAGGTCTTTGTTCATCAACTCAACCATAAAACCACCTTGATAATCACGACTGGCCGGAACATTCGGCATCACGCCGGGATAAGGGTTATAGACTTGCAGTGACCAGTTATTG
>Ga0209692_10003565_pt1 | contig 14982 bp, 15 predicted proteins | sample tdDd472_FD_187129 | JGI IMG/M metagenome (GOLD analysis project Ga0209692, IMG submission 187129) | Marine sediment microbial communities from the Atlantic coast under amendment with organic carbon and nitrate - tdDd47.2 (SPAdes)... | ecosystem: Environmental > Aquatic > Marine > Coastal >...
TCGCTGACCCGGCCGGGGTTCGTTTCCGCCCGCCGCATCCTCTGGCGCGAGGTCCGCAACGCCGACCTGCCCGAGGATCTCGACGTGCTGGCCTGGTTTCGCGCCGAACTGGCGGCACGCAAGGCCGGCGATGCGGTGGCGATGCTGACCTCGCGCGATCTGGACGCCTATGAGACCGCGAAGGTGGAGGTCGGGGGCGTCACTGCGGTCTGCCTCGCCACCGTCGGGCTGAGCAACGCCGAGCGCATCGGCACCCGGCTGGACCGGACCGGCAAGGACTGGGGAACGATCAACATCGCGCTGCGTCTCGACCTGCCGCTGAGCGAAGCGGCACTGCTGGAACTGATGTCGATCGCGACCCAGGCCCGGACGGCGGCGGTGATGGAGGCCGGGCTCGACCTGCCCACCGGGCGCGCCACCGGCACCGGCACCGACTGTATCGCCGTGGCCGCCCCTGCCGGAGACACCGCCTTTGCCGGGCTGCACACGCCGCAGGGCGAGGCGGCCGGCCGCGCGGTGCATCGGGCGGTTCGGCAGGGAGCGCAAGTCTGGATGGAGAAGGTGCGCCGCCCCGGCGATCCGTAGAGGTGGGGGGCCTGCCCGTCACGGGAACAGACCCCCGCCTTCGCGGGGATGACAGGAAACCCGAGCCGAAACGACATTGCCCCCCACACCGCCTTGCACCCCCTGCCGCGATCCGATACCGGCGGGGCAATTCGAAACCGGGGAGATGACCCATGCTGTTCGACATCATGATCTGGGCCGGCGTTGCGATGTCGCTGGCCGGGCTGGCCGGGCTGGTCTGGTGCATCCTGCGGGTCGGTCGGGCCCGCCGCGCCAAGCTGCCCGACGACAAGCTGCGCGCTGTGCTGAAATCGGTTCTGCCGGTCAACCTCGGTGCGCTGGGCCTGTCCGTCCTGGGACTGATGCTGGTCGGGGTGGGGTCTTACCTGGGCTGACCGCCCCGCTGTCGCGGCAGGCCGTCAGATCGGCATGTTGTCGAATCGATCCTCGATCGCCTCCTCGGTCAGCGCGGCCTCGAGGCGGAGCAACCGCTTCGGCACCGGCTCGCCCTGTTCTTCGAGCCGTTCCAGAATCAGGCTGAACTGTGGTTGCAGCGCCAGGCGCTGATCCCGATCGGCGGCAGAGATCCTGCTCTCCATCCGCTCGGCCTGTGTCAAAAGATCGTGTGCGGTCATGACATCCTCCCAACGCAATAGTATCATGGCATGAGCTTGTGTCACTTTTGCCAAACCGAATCTGAACATGCGATTCCGCGGGCAAATTCGGCGCCTTTCCGCCGGTCCCTCGTGCGTCTCGCGGGACAGGCGCCCAATTCCGCGGCACCGGAGGTCGCGCGGCGGGCAGCTTGGCGACTGGCGCGGGCGGCGCCAGATCCGACCCCGAGTTCGGCCTTGCAACACATTCCGACAAAACTATATGTTCGACGGAAGCCAATGGAGATCCTGATGACCCCCTTTGTGAAAGCCTTTTTCGACGAAGCCACCTTCACGGTGTCCTACGTCGTCCGCGACCCCAACGGAACAGCCTGCGCCATCGTCGACAGCGTGCTGGATTTCGACAATGCCTCGGGGCGCACCGACACGAAGTCGGCCGACGAGATCATCGCCTATGTCCGGGACCAGGGCCTGACGGTGGAGTGGATCCTGGAATCGCACGTCCATGCCGACCACCTGTCGGCGGCGCCCTACATCCAGGAAAGGGTCGGCGGCAAGATCGGCATCGGCGACCGCATCACCGTGGTGCAGGACACCTTTGGCAAGGTGTTCAACGAGGGCACCGAGTTCCAGCGCGACGGCAGCCAGTTCGATGCGCTGTTCAAACAGGGCGACAGCTTCATGATCGGGCAGATGCGCGGCGACGTGCTGCACACGCCGGGCCACACGCCGGCCTGCCTGACCTATGTGATCGGCGACGCCGCCTTTGTCGGGGACACGCTGTTCATGCCCGATTTCGGCACCGCGCGCTGCGACTTTCCGGGCGGCTCTTCGGAAACGCTGTACCAGTCGATCCAGAAGATCCTGGCGCTGCCCGACGAGACCCGCATCTTCGTCGGCCATGATTACAAGGCGCCGGGCCGCGACGAATACGCCTGGGAAACCACCGTGGGCGAGCAGAAGGCGCTCAACATCCACGTGGGCCAGGGCAAGAAGATCGAGGACTTCGTGCAGATGCGCGATGCCCGCGATGCCACGCTGAGCATGCCGCGCCTGATCCTGCCGTCGTTGCAGGTCAACATGCGCGCCGGCCAGATGCCGCCGCCCGACAAGCAGGGCGACATCTTTCTCAAGATCCCGGTGAACAAGCTGTAACTGCCTGCACCGGGCACAGGACATGGCGGCGGGCCGGGATCGGGCCGCTGCCGACAGGAAACCCGGCGACCGGACCGAAAGAGCCCGCCGCCGGACAAACGCGCGAACATTACAGGGAAACTTGAACTTCATGGAAACGGATTGGATTTGGGGCCTGGTCGGCGGTATGCTGATCGGGACGGGCGGCGCTGTGTATCTGCTTGGCAACGGGCGGATCATGGGGGCCTCGGGCATCATCGGCGGTCTGGTGGACGGCAGCGGCTGGACCACGGCCTGGGAACGGATCGCGTTCCTGATCGGGGTGGTGGTGATGCCGCTGATCCTGTGGCCGCTCTACAACGTCGGCATCGACACCCACATGACCAAGGATGTCTGGGTGATCGTCACCGCCGGCCTGCTGGTCGGGGTCGGCACGCGGATCGCCAACGGCTGCACCTCGGGGCACGGGGTCTGCGGTATCTCGCGGCTGTCGCTGCGCGGGATCGTGGCGACGGTGTTCTACATCCTCGCCGGCGGCCTGATGCTGGTGCTGTTCCGTCACGTGCTGGAGGTGGTCTGATGCGTATCCTGCTTTCGCTTCTCGCCGGCAGCCTGTTCGGCGGCGGGCTGTTCGTCTCGGGCATGACCGACACCACCAAGGTGCAGGGCTGGCTTGACGTGTTCGGCAACTGGGATCCGACGCTGGCCTTTGTCATGGGCGGCGCCATCATCCCGATGTTCTTCGCCTGGCGGCTGACCGAGGGACGCAAGCCACTGGTGGGCGGCGCGTTTCCCGACCTGCCGCGTCCCGAGCTGGATCACCGGCTGATCACCGGCTCGGTCCTGTTCGGCATGGGCTGGGGGCTGGCCGGGCTGTGCCCGGGACCGGCGGTAGCCTCGCTCACCTATAACGGGGTCGAGGGGCTGCTGTTCATGGCAGCGATGCTGACCGGCATGGGGGTTGCCCCGGTGATCGGCCGTAATCTGGACAGGATCGCCACCACCGCGTAAGGGGAGGCATGGATATTCGCCCCCTTACCCCCGGCTATGCCGTCTCGCCGCAGATCGACGCGGGCGACCTGCCCGCGATCGCGGCGGCCGGCTTCACCACCGTGATCTGCAACCGCCCCGATACCGAGGTCGGCCCCGACCAGGCCAGCACCGCGATCCGGCAGGCCGCCGAGGCCGCCGGGCTGACCTTTTCGGAATTGCCGCTGGTGCAGGAGACGCTGACGCCGGAGAACGCCTCGCGCCAGCGGGAGCTGGTCGAGGCGGCCGGCGGGCCGGTGCTGGCCTATTGCCGGTCGGGCACCCGCTGCACGGTGATCTGGGCGCTGGGCCAGGCCGGGCGGATGCCCACCGAAGAGATCCTGCAGACCGCTGCCCGCGCGGGCTATCAGCTCGACGGCATGCGCCCGGCGCTGGAGTATCTGGCGAAACAGGGCTGAGACACCGCCCTTGGCGAGCCCGGCACCTGCGTGTCGTTTCGCGTTCTACTGCGCCGCTAACCGGTCGCCCTCAAGCGGCAGGCTGACCCGAAAGGCGCCGCCGCTCTGGCCCTGCAGATAGACGATATCGCCGCCCAGCCGCTGCATGATCTCATAGGAGATCGCCAGGCCAAGGCCGGCGCCGCCGGCCTTTTCGGCGTTCACGCGAAAGAACTTCTCGAACACGGTGGATTGCACCTCGGCGGGAATGCCGCTGCCGTTGTCGATGAAATCCACCACCAGCCGCCCGCCCACGTCATGCACCGAGATCGTCAGTTCCGGGTTGGCCGAATCGCAGTATTTCTCCGCGTTGGCGATCAGGTTTATGAACACCTGCGCCAGCCGGTCCAGATCGGTATGCATCCGCACCCCTTCCTGCGCCCGGCGGCGTTTCACCACCAGCGGCCGCTCCTCACCCGCCAGCGCGGTCGAAATCGCCCGGTCCAGCACGTCGCCAAGAATCCCGCTGCGCATGTTCAGGTTCACCTGCCCGTTCTCCAGCACGCTGAGATCGAGCAGGTCATCGAGCAGCCGGGTCAGCCGCAGCGCCTCGTCGAGGATGATGGTCGCATAGCGCACCTTGTCGGTGGGGCCGAGCCCCTCGTTGTCGCGCAGGATCTCGGAGAACGCCCGGATCGAGGTCATCGGCGTGCGTAGCTCATGGCTGATCTGGCCGAGGAACGCATCCTTTTGCAGCGAAATCTGGGTCAGTTTCTCATTCGCCTCGCGCAGCTGTTTCGCGGTGCGCGCCAGTTCGGTCGATTTCACTTCGAGCTGGCTGGAATACTCCATCAGCTGGGCGCTTTCGTCCGCCACCGCCAGCAGGTCCTCGACCGACACCGACGAGCCGCCGACGATCTGCCCGATCATCGCGTGTGCCGCCGCCGCCCCCACCGAACCGGACAGCTCGCGCTCCAGCCGCTCCAGAAACATCGGAGTCGGTTCGGGCAGATGCCCGCGCCCACCCTGCAGCGCCGCCTCGCGCTGGAACAGCTCCTGCGCCTCGCGCGCGCCGAGGATGCGTTGCGACATGATCATCAGATCCTCACTCTGCGCGACAGATCCGGTCCAGCCGCGCGGCCCGGCGGAATGGTCGAACACATTGACGAACTGCGCCCCCTGCAGCCGCTCCAGTGGCGAGGGGAAGCTCAGCAGCGAGGCGGCGCAGAAGGCCGCCGTGTTGAGCAGCATGCTCCACATCACCGAATGCACGATGGGATCGAGCCCCTCGATCCCGAACAGCGCCTGCGGTCGCAGCCAGCCGATGCCGAAGGGGCCGTCGCTGAGCACCCCATCGGGCATCAGCCCGCCGCCGAGCCCCGGCAGCAGCAGGGTATAGAGCCAGAGCGCGAAGCCCAGCGTCAGGCCGGCCAGCGCGCCGCTGCGCGTGGCCCCGCGCCAGAACAGCCCGCCGACCAGCGACGGCAGGATCTGAGCGATACCGGCAAAGGAGATCAGCCCGATCGAGGCCAGCGCCGCGCCGCCCCCCGACAGCCGGAAATAGAAGTATCCCAGCACCATGATCACCGCGATCGACACCCGGCGCGCCAGCAGGATCACATGGCGCACATCGCCCGAGACCGAGGCGCGGTCGGCCTGCGACGACAGCCAGATCGGCATCACCACGTGGTTCGACACCATGGTCGACAGCGCCATCGCGGCGACGATCACCATCGAGGTGGCCGAGGAAAAGCCGCCAAGGAACGACAGCATAGCCAGCGTGTCCTTGCCCTGGCTCAGTGGCACGGTGAGCACGAACATGTCCGGGTTGGACCCCTCAGGCATCACCTCCAGCCCGACCACAGCGATCGGCACGACGAAAAGGCTGATCAGCAGCAGATAGGTCGGAAAGGCCCAGGCTGCGGTGCGCAGGTGGCGTTCGTCGTCGTTCTCGACCACCATCACCTGGAACATCCGCGGCAGGCAGACAAAAGCCGCGACGGCGAGAAAGGTGATCGTGGCCCAGCGGCTGCCGTTGACCTGCCATTCGCCGATCGGCGAGGCGTCGATCCGGGCCATGGTCTCGGACACGCCGCCCGACAGGCCCCAGACGACGAACACGCCGACCGCGAGCAGCGCGATCAGCTTGACCACCGCCTCCAGCGCGATGGCGGTGACCACGCCGTGGTGACGTTCGTTGGCGTCCAGATTGCGGGTGCCGAACAGGATCGCGAAGACCGCCAGCCCCGCCGCCACCCAGAACACCACCGAGGCATCGCTGAACCCGCCGACCGGCGCATCCTCGAAGAAGATCGAGAAGGACAGAGTGATCGACTGCAGTTGCAGCGCGATATAGGGGGTGATCCCGATCACGGCCAAAATGGTGACACAGATCGCCAGCAGGTTCGATTTGCCGTAGCGGGACGAGATCAGGTCGGCGACCGAGGTGACGCGCTGGCTGCGGCCGACCCGCACCAGCTTGCGCAGCCCCCACCACCAGCCCACCATCACCAGCGTGGGACCGAGGTAGATGGTGACATATTCCAGCCCCGAGCGCGCCGCGTAGCCCACCGCACCGTAAAACGTCCAGGCAGTGCAGTAGATTGACAGCGACAACGTGTAGATCAGCGGCGAGCGCAACCAGGTGCTGCGCCCGGTCGCGGCCAGCCGGTCGGCGGCAAAGGCGACGATGAACAGCAGCGCCACATAGGCCAGGCAGACCAGCACCATGAGGTTCAGCGTGGCCATCAGCCGAGTCCCCGTTCCGGCACCTCGGCCTCGTCCTCGGCGCGTCCGGGTCCTGACCAGCCGCGCGTGAGCAGCCCGAACCAGATATTGCCCAGGATCAGCAGCGCCCAGACCAGGAAGATGTAACGGATCGCGCGCGACGTGGGCAGCGGCGCCGCCGCGCCGGCATCCTCGGCCCCCGGCCACAGAAGCGGCACGGCGAACAGGAGCGCGCCCAGGACCGGCAACAACCGCGCCGCGTCCATCAACCGGCGCCGGCGATAGGTCTGGCGTTCCAGGAACACCGCTGGCGACCTTCGGTCCGTCCCGTCGCCGTCTCCGGTCATGGCCGCGAGGCCTGCGCGTGAAGGTCGCGCACCGCGGTCAGAACCTCGGCATTGGAAAACGGCTTGGTCATGAAACGGCTGACCCCGGCCTTTTCCGCCATTTCCCGATCGCGCGACTGGCCGCGCGCGGTCAGCATCAGAACCGGCAGATCGCGAAGTCCGTCGCTCTCGCGCAGCTCCCGCAGGATGTCCATTCCGCTCTTGCCCGGCAGCATCACGTCGAGGATCACCAGGTCCGGCCGGGCGGCGCGGATGAGCTCGACGGCATCGCTGCCGTCGGCATGTGTGTCCACATTCCAACCCTCCCGCGTGAGCAGGAAGCGGATCGCCTCGGAAATATTTGCTTCGTCTTCGATCAGCAGAACATGTCGACCCATGCCAGACCATCCCTCCCCAGGTGTGCCGCCTCGCGACCGCGCAATTCTATTGCCTTTCAGCAGTATGTCCACGCAACAACCGGACCGCAACATTCACGGTTGCCACCCCCCGCCCTATCAGAGCCCGTCGCTCAGGATCGACGGCTCACGCCGCGCGCCGCAGCCGGTTCGCGGACAGACCCGGCAGGTGCTGCCCACCGGCTGAACCAGTACCGCGCCATCGCCGTCACCCGGCCTGACCGGTAGGATCAGCATGATCGAGCGGTAGAGCGGATCACGTTCAAACCCTGGTTGCCCATCGGGCCATGCCACCGCCAGGCAGTCGAACTCGACCGCCGTGCGCCCCTGTTGCGACACCCGGCGGCGGATCGGCACCAGCGGCCGGTTCAGCGCGGTGAACAGCGGCCAGAGCGGGCAGGCCTCGCCATACCGCGGCAGGGCAAAGCCGGTCACCGCCTTGCGGAACAGGATGCTGCCCGAGGCGTCGCAGACCACCAGACCGACCTCGCCCGGCAGGACATCCTCCGGCAGGGCCGCGACGCGCCGGAACACCGCAGGCAGGTCAACGTCGAAGGCGCTGGCCAGTGCCAGCGGATCGACGCCAACCGATTGCACCTCGCGCCCGAAGGCCGCCAGGGGCATCGCTACGGCATCCGCTGCATATTGGTCCAGCACCGCGCGGGTCACTTCCCGCGCGGCACGCCCGGTCAGTTCCGGGGCCGCCGCGACGATCTCCTCCGGCGTGGCGGAACCAGCCTCCAGCGCGGGAAAATGATGCCCGTTTGCCATCATGAAGGCCTCGACCTCCTCCTGCGGAGCGCCGCGATGCTCCTCCCCCGCCTCGTTTTCGTCAAGGTAGTTGACCAACGCCTTGGAACTGTCGGCCAGACGGACGCTGTCCTCGTTCAGGTTGCGGTGAAACCGGTCGCGCCATTCGGGCTCCAACTCTCCGGTCTCGGCCAGGATCGAGGCGGTGGACCGGATCGCGGCGGCGGTCGACAGAACCTCGTGCAGAGAGGCGGCGAGCCGGGGATCGTGGGTCAGCCGGTCCGACAGCGTCTCGACCGTGCGCTCCAGCGAGGCGATGCGGCGGTGCGACCAGGCCAGCGCCTCGGCCCAGCCGGGAAACCGGCCGGCAAGCTCCTCGGCACGGTCGGTTTCGGTGATGGTGACCCCGGCCCCCGCTGCGGCCTCGCGCAGGGTGGCGATCAGCGCCGCCTCGGCGCCCTCGGTCAGCATCTGTGGCTCGACCCCGAGCACCTCGGCGATATCGACCAGGAGCTTGCCTCCGATTCTGCGCCGGTTGTGCTCGATCAGGTTCAGATAGGACGGCGAGATCCCGACCTGCCGCGCCAGATCGGCCTGGCGCACCCCCTTGATCCCCCGGCGTTCGCGGATGCGGCTGCCGGTCAGGGTGTCACGAGGCATGACGTCGGGCTTTCTTTTTCATTGGTTTTCAATGCCTTTCTGCACTGCAACATAAGAAACTTTACAACGACTCTGCCATTCCTGTTCATTTGTTGACAAAAATATTGTGCATTTCAAGGGACTTATTGCGAAATTTTCCGAACCCCCATCATACTAAATTTGCACAATACGTGCACGCGCCGCCACGGGAGTGAGGAGCTCTGCGGCGCGATCCACGAAATGGGAGGATATTTATGTCCAAGAATGATGTCACACGTCGCGGCGTGCTGAAAACCGGCGCGATCGCCGGTGCCGGCGTTGCGCTGCCGACGATCTTCACGGCGTCGTCTGCTGCCGCCTACATGAACGAGCCCACCGGCGGTTCGGTCACGCTGGGCTTCAACGTGCCCCAGACCGGCCCCTATGCCGACGAGGGCGCGGACGAGCTGCGCGCCTATGAACTGGCGGTCGAGCACCTGAACGGCGGCGGCGACGGCGGCATGATGAACACGTTCTCGTCCAAGGCGCTGCAGGGCAACGGCATCCTGGGCAAGAAGGTCGATTTCGTCACCGGCGACACCCAGACCAAATCGGACGCCGCCCGCGCATCGGCCAAGTCGATGATCGAAAAGGACGGCGCCATCATGATCACCGGCGGTTCGTCCTCGGGCGTGGCCGTCGCGGTACAGGGCCTCTGCCAAGAGGCCGGCGTGATTTTCATGGCGGGTCTGACCCACTCCAACGACACCACCGGCAAGGACAAGAAGGCCAATGGCTTCCGCCATTTCTTCAACGCCTACATGTCGGGCGCCGCACTGGCGCCGGTGCTCAAGAACCTCTACGGCGCCGACCGCAAGGCCTATCACCTGACCGCCGATTACACCTGGGGCTGGACCCAGGAGGAATCGATCGTGGCCGCAACCGAGGCGCTGGGCTGGGAAACCGTGAACACGGTGAAAACCCCGCTCGCCGCGACCGACTTCTCGTCCTACATCGCGCCGGTGCTGAACTCGGGCGCCGACGTGCTGGTGCTGAACCACTACGGCGGGAACATGGTCAACTCGCTGACCAACGCGGTGCAGTTCGGCCTGCGTGAGAAGATGGTCAACGGCAAGAACTTCGAGATTGTCGTGCCGCTCTATTCGCGCCTGATGGCCAAGGGTGCGGGCGAGAACGTGAAGGGCATTCACGGCTCGACCAACTGGCACTGGTCGCTGCAGGACGATGCCTCCAAAGCCTTCGTCAAGTCGTTCGGCACCAAGTACGGCTTCCCGCCAAGCCAGGCGGCGCACACGGTGTATTGCCAGACGCTGCTCTATGCCGATGCCTGCCAGCGGGCCGGGACCTTCAACCCCTGCGGTGTGGTCGAGGCGCTCGAAGGCTTCGAGTTCGACGGTCTGGGCAACGGCAAGACGCTCTACCGTGCCGACGATCACCAGTGCTTCAAGGACGTGCTCGTGGTGCGCGGGAAGGAAAACCCGACCTCCGAGTTCGACCTGCTGGAAGTTGTCGAGGTGACCCCGGCGGCGCAAGTGACCTATCCGCCGGATCACCCGATGTTCGCCGGCGGCAACCTGGGCACCTGCAACCCGGGCGCCTGATCACGGCCGGTCCGGGCCATGCTTTGGCCCGGACCGCTCTTTTTTTATCCGGGAATTCGGTTGAACATGCCGGCGGTCCGCAAGGTCCGCTTCGGCGCGTTGTTGCCAACCCAAAATCACGGTGGGGACCATGGACGCACTCCTGCTGCAAATTCTAAACGGGCTCGACAAAGGCTCGGCCTATGCGCTGATCGCGCTGGGTCTGACACTCATCTTCGGAACGCTTGGCGTGGTGAACTTCGCGCATGGCGCGCTGTTCATGATCGGCGCCTTCTGCGCCGTGACACTGCAGCGTATCCTGAACCTGAGTTTCGAGACCATCGACGAGACCCAGAAGGATTTCCTGGGCAACCCGCTGAAGGTCAAGACGCCTTATGTCGAATCCTGGTTTGGCCCTGATCTGGGCAGCTCGATCATCGACTGGTCGGTGCCGCTGGCCATCCTGTTTGCGATCCCGGTGATGCTGTTCGTCGGCTACGCCATGGAGCGCGGGCTGATCAAGCATTTCTACAAACGCCCCCACGCCGACCAGATCCTCGTCACTTTCGGTCTCGCCATCGTGCTGCAGGAAGTGGTCAAGTACTTCTTCGGCGCCAATCCGATCCAGACCCCGGAACCCGACATGCTGCGTGGCTCGGTCGATCTGGGCGTGGCGGTCGGCTTTCAGGCCAACGCGATCATCTACCCGATCTGGCGGCTGGTCTATTTCTTCTTCTCGGTGGCGATCATCGGCGGCATCTTCTCCTTTCTTCAGTTCACCACCTTCGGGATGGTGGTGCGCGCCGGCATGGCCGACCGCGAGACGGTGGGCCTGTTGGGCATCAACATCGACCGCCGGTTCACCATCATGTTCGGTGTCGCCGCCAGCGTGGCAGGTCTGGCCGGGGTGATGTACGGCCCGCTCAACCCGCCCAACTACCACATGGGCATGGATTTTCTGGTGCTGAGTTTCGTGGTTGTGGTTGTCGGCGGCATGGGTTCGCTTCCGGGCGCCGTGCTCGCCGGCTTCCTCCTGGGCATCCTTGAAAGCTTCGCCTCGACCACCTGGGCGACGACGACGATCCCGGGCATCAACCAGATCATCATCTACCTCGTCGCGATCATCATTCTGTTGACCCGTCCGCGGGGCCTGATGGGCCGCAAAGGCGTGATGGAGGACTAATTCATGCTCGGACTCGACAAGAAAGACGCCACGCTTCTGATCGTGGTCGCGGTGCTGACGCTCTGCGCGCCCTTCATCCTGAACCCGTTCCCGACCGACAGCGCCATGGCGCAGTTCAACGCGGGCTATCCGGACCTGATGCAGCGGTTCATCATCTTTGGCATCTTCGCCATCGGCTATAACATCCTGTTCGGGCTGACCGGCTACCTCTCCTTCGGCCACGCGGCCTTTCTCGGGGTGGGCAGCTATTCGGCGGTCTGGATCTTCAAGCTGTTTTCGTACAACGTGCTGCCGGCCATCGGCCTCAGCGTCGTGGTTGCCGCGATCTTCTCGCTGTTCATCGGCTTTGTCAGCCTGCGGCGCTCGGGCATCTACTTCTCGATCCTGACGCTGGCTTTCGCGCAGATGTCCTTTGCGCTGGCCTATTCGGTGCTGTCGAACCCCAAGTTCAACCTGACCAACGGGGAAACAGGCCTGCAGGTCTATGCCGACGACCCGCAGTGGTTCCACCGCGACAGCCTGCCCGACCTGCCGCATCTGTTCGGCCTGTCCATGCGGTCGACCTACACGCTGGACGTGGGCGCCTGGAGCTTTGACTTCAACGCCGGCTACTACCTCTGTGCGGTGATCATGATGGTCGTGTTCTACCTGGCGATCCGCATCTTCCGCTCGCCCTTCGGGATGATGCTGCGAGCGGTGAAATCGAACCAGCAGCGGATGAACTACACCGGCCTCAACACGCGTCCCTATACCCTGGCGGCCTTCGTCATCTCGGGCATGTACGCGGGCCTCGCCGGTGGCCTGATGGCGGCGATGGACCCGCTGGCAGGCGCCGAACGGATGCAGTGGACCGCCTCGGGCGAGGTCGTGCTGATGACCATCCTCGGTGGCACCGGCACGCTGATCGGGCCGATCCTTGGCGCCGGCTTCATCAAGTATTTCGAGAACATCTTCTCGAAGATCAACGACACCGTCCTGCACGAATGGTTCGCCCTGCTGCCGGACGGGATCGAGGATTTCATGGTGTTCATCGTCCACCCCTTCATCGGCAAGGGCTGGCACCTGACGCTGGGCCTGTTGTTCATGCTGGTGGTGATCTTCCTGCCTGGCGGGCTGGTCGAGGGCGGCCAACGGCTGTCGCGGCTTCTGAAACGGCGCGGCACCAAGGCCAAACCAGAAGATTCCGAACATCGCCCCGAAGAAAAACCCCACGTGGCCGAGTGAAAAGGACGCTGATATGGGCATTCTCGAAGTCAAGAACGTCAACAAGAACTTCGGCGGCCTCAAGGCGCTGAGCGAGGTGAACCTGAGCGTGCGCGAGAACACCGTGCACGCCATCATCGGCCCCAACGGGGCGGGCAAGTCCACGCTGCTGAACTGCCTCGTCGGCAAGCTGATCCCGGACACCGGCAGCGTCATGTTCGACGGCCAGTCGGTGCTGGGCCGCTCGCCCTACGAGATCAACCAGATGGGCATTTCCCGCGTGTTCCAGACGCCCGAGATCTTCGGCGACCTGACGGTGATGGAAAACATGCTGATCCCGATCTTCGCCAGGCGCGACGGAGCCTTTCGCATGCACGCCTTTGAATCCGTCGCCAACGAGCGCGAGATCATCGAACAGGCCGAGCATGTTCTGGAGGACATGAACATGGCCGACAAGCGGGGCATGCACGCCGCCTCGATGTCGCGCGGCGACAAGCGGCGGCTGGAAATCGGCATGTGCCTGAGCCAGGAGCCGCGCCTGCTGCTGCTGGACGAGCCCACCGCCGGCATGGCGCGGGCCGATACCAACAACACCATCGACCTGCTCAAGCAGATCAAGCAGGACCGCGACATCACCATCGCCATCATCGAACACGACATGCACGTGGTGTTCAGCCTTGCCGACCGGATCACCGTGCTGGCGCAGGGCACCCCGCTGGTCGAGGACGATCCGCAGAACATCAAGGGCAACCCCAAGGTGCGCGAAGCGTACCTGGGCGAGTCGGCGTAAGGAGAAATTCAGATGAAGGTCAAACCGGACTTTTCCAAACACGCCAACCAGGCCGAAACCGCGCCGGCGTTCCTCTCGGTCTGGGACATGCATGCCTATTACGGCGAGAGCTACATCGTGCAGGGCATCAACTTCAACGTGCACGAGGGCGAGATCCTGGCGCTGCTGGGCCGCAACGGCGCCGGCAAGACCTCGACGCTGCGCGCCATCGCCCGCATCGGTAGCCCGCAGGTGACCCACGGCGAGATCTGGCTGGATCACCAGCCGCTGCACAAGATGAGCTCCCACGAAGCGGCCAGCGTCGGCCTGGGTCTGGTGCCCGAGGATCGGCGCATCATCCCCGGCCTGACGGTCGAGGAGAACCTGCAACTGGCCCAGATCGCCCCCCCTGTCGGCTGGTCGATCGACCGCCTGTACGAGCTGTTCCCGCGCCTGGGCGAGCGCCGCAAGCAGGAGGGGGTGACGCTCTCGGGCGGCGAGCAACAGATGCTGGCCATCGCCCGGGCGCTGGCGCGCGACCTCAAGGTGCTGCTTCTGGACGAACCCTATGAGGGGCTGGCGCCGGTGATCGTCGACGAGATCGAAAAGACGCTGATGCTGATCAAGGAGCAGGGCATGACCACGATCATCGTCGAACAGAACGCGGTGCGGGCGCTGGAACTGGCCGACCGCGCCGTGATCCTCGACACCGGCACCATCGTCTTTGACGGCACCGCCTCGGAGGTGCTGGAAAACGCGGAACTGCGGGCCGAATACCTGGCGATCTGATCCTCCTTCCCCGTCCGCACCGGCCCAGCGCGGCCTGCGGTACAGAACTGGCCGGTCCCCTGCGGGCCGGCCTTTTTCCGTTCGGGCTCCGGGCGGGTTTCGCTTGTCCCTGCGCATGGCCCCCCGCAAGATGCGCGGATGAAGATCTGCGCGATCACCATGGTTTACCGCGATCACTGGGCGCTGTCCCAGTGGTACGACCATTTCGCCCGCCACCTGGGGGCGGAGAACCTTTTCATCGTGGCCCATGGCGCCGACCGGGCGCTGCCCGCGCTGTGCCCCGGCGCCAACATCCTGACCGTGCCGCGCGACCAGCTCGACGGGTTCGACGGCATGCGCGACCGGGTGCTGAACGGGTTTCAGGCCGGGCTCGGCGCGGTCTATGACTGGGTGATCCGCACCGATGCCGACGAACTGATCTGCCTCGACCCGGAGATCTTCGCCAGCTTCGCCGACCTGCTGGCGGTGCAGGAGCGCGACGTGGTCTTTGCGCTGGGTCTGAACGTCGTCGAACGTCCGGACGATCCGCCGCTGGACAAGGGGGCATCGGCGCTGTCCACGCGCTCCGGCGCGCTGTTCTCGGGCCTCTACAGCAAGGCCTGGGCGGTGCGAAAGGGGCTGCCGCTGCTGCGGCACGGAGTCGGGCTGCGCCGTAAGGTGCTGGAGAGCTACCCGCTGAGCCTACCTGCTGGGGTTTACCTGCCGCATCTGAAATACGCCAACCGTACCGCTTTGCGCCAGTCCAACCGCCACCGGCGCGAGATCGCCAACAGCGGCGGCAAGGGGCTGCCGGGCGCGGCCTGGCAGAAACCGCTGCTGGCCGAGCGCAAGTTCTATGCCCGGTTCGAGGCGTTGCCGGAA
>Ga0209692_10003566_pt1 | contig 14979 bp, 9 predicted proteins | sample tdDd472_FD_187129 | JGI IMG/M metagenome (GOLD analysis project Ga0209692, IMG submission 187129) | Marine sediment microbial communities from the Atlantic coast under amendment with organic carbon and nitrate - tdDd47.2 (SPAdes)... | ecosystem: Environmental > Aquatic > Marine > Coastal >...
TGTGTTAGCCGTGTAAGGAAGTTCAACTCCTGCCTCATGGGCATATGTGTCAAGGTCGTATAGAAGCTGGGTAACTTTTTCCGGCCCGCCTTCTTGCAGCACGTACTCCAATGACTCCAGCCATTCTTTTACTTCTACTTCGTCCAGGCGATCAGGACCAAAGTTTTTTGATTCATCCATTTTGTTATCCTCAAGTTTATTCAAATTTTATTTTCGCTCGTTCAATTCAGATAAAGAGTAATATTTAAAATCCAATCTGTTAATTTACAAAATATCTAATATCTTCTCAAAAAATCATTTCCGTTGACCCAATAAATAACGATATGATCAAATTGGAATCGAACTAAAACCATTCAATATTGTAACGGATTATTACTCTGGAAAGTTTCTGATATTACGTACTGTCGCTTCCTTTGGAATAGGGTGTGGGGTAAAAAGATGGGTATTACTTATCGGAAACCAGAGGGAGGGTGAAGCTAAAAACAGACCCTTTACCCGGTTCGCTTTCAACGGAAATATTTCCCTTGTTTCGTTCGATGAACTCTTTGCATAAAACCAACCCAAGTCCGCTTCCTTTTTCACGAGCGGTTCCTTCTTTCCCTTTACCAATCATAAAAAGATTGGTAATCTCATTTTGCGAAAGTCCGATACCGGTATCACTGATATTTATCTTTATTTTGGATTTTTTAGCTTCAGACCAGATTGTAATTTTACCATTTTTCCCGGTAAACTTGATAGCATTAGTTAAAAGGTTTCTTAAAACAGTGAGAATCATGTATTGATCTGCAAGCACATAAAGATTTACTTCATCAAGATACTCGATAGATATTTCTTTTTTATCTGCCTGAACTTTCACTTGAGACATTGCCTCAAGGATAAGGAACTTAAGGCTTTGCGGCTCGATATTCATTTTAATACTGCCCGTTTGCGACATTCCCCACTGAAGCAGGTTTTCAAGTAATGCGAATGCACGTCTTGCAGATTTATCAACCTGTTCAATCATAAAGTTTTTTTCTTCAATATCTGTATCTTTATCATTTTTCAGCAAATCGGTGTAACCAAGTATTGTGACAAACGGATTGCGGAGATCATGCGCAATTATTGACAAAAATTTATCTTTTGTAAAATTCAGTTCTGTGAGACTTTGATTTTTTTCACTCAGTTCATTATTAAGGTTTTCAAGCTGATCATTCTGGATTTTTATCAATCCTAACGCGTGGTTATAAAGTTTATTCTTACGATAAAGCCAAAATGAAAATACAACCATCACAACCACCAAAATTGAGAGAGATATCAGGATGTAATATTCCAAATCTTCCTGACGTTTCACCAGCTCCAGTTCTTCAATTTTTTTATCTGTTTCAAACTTGGTTTTCAAGCTGTTAATTTTCTGGGAAAGCTCATCCATTGAGAGAGAATCGTTATAAGCATCATATCTAGAGTGATAATCAAGTGCTTTTTCAAATTCCCTTTTTTCTTTATAGAGTTGGGTATAAAGGTGATAAATATCCCGGAGTAAAATCCTGAAATTATTTTTAGATGCTATTTTATAGGCATCATCCAGATATTCTTCTGCTTCTTTCATGTTACCAAGAGAAAGCGATATTTTTGCCATTTCAATTTCATTAAGGACGAGACCGTAAACATTCCCGGTCTGTTTTCTTATTTGGATAGAATTTTCCAGATAAGCCTCTGCTGTTCCGGGATTTCCGGTGGAGGCATAAACTTGTGCAATATTTGCCAGTGAAATTCCTACCCCGTCGAGATCATTATTTTCTTCTCTTATTTTTAATGCTTTTTCATGATAATATAAAGCGCTGTCAAACATTGCAGATTCTTTATATACAATTCCAATAAACCCGAGAGCAGTAGCTTCACCCCTCCAGTTATCAAGTTTTTGATGAACCAGCAAAGAGCGTCGATAATAATGAAGTGCCTCCGTAAGTTCACCGGCATCCCGGAAGTGCATTCCCAGATATTTTAAAGCTTCGGCGACGGCAATTTCTGAATCTGATTTTTGCAGATGCTCGTAGGCGGCAAGGTGTTTTTGAAATGATGATTCAAAAAAACCTTCCAGTCTTTCAATTGCTCCAATCCCCAATAAACCCAATCCGGTATATTTATCAGAAGAGAGTTTAATACCCGTAGAATAGGTTTCACTGTAATGTTTTTTTGCGTTTTCAAAATCGGAGATAGAATCGTAAACTTTTCCAATATTATAATTAATATCCGCTATTTTGTGATAAATAGCATTTTCCCTGAAATATTCACAGGCTTTTTGATAATAAAAAAGAGAAGAGTCATAACGGTTGGTTCGGTAATAATAAGCCCCCATATTGGCAAGGGCAGAGGCTTCCCCCTCATCGTAATTTACTTTCCGGGAAAGGTGCATTGCCTCTATTGAAAATTTCAAGGCATTTGCAGGATCGCTGGATATAGTTTCCTCTGCAAGATTATTGAGAATATTAACCCTTTCCTCACCCTCGGCATTACGTAGATGCACGACAAGCGTGTCGTATCCCGTCTGCGAAAACACTAATGTTGCAGACAGGAATATATAAATAATTATTAAGCGCATTATAAACGCCCCGTATATCGAATTCCTGTGCGAACCAACCCAGTATCATAATCGTTTATTTTACCAAATAGTTTAATAAAATCCCAAAAAATTATAAGTTTTAACAAAGTTATATTATTTTTACAGAAATATTTAATGAATTAACCGGCATTTTTATATGAAACAGCAGTTTGAAGCGGTAATAGGACTTGAAGTTCATGCTCAATTATTGACAGATACAAAAATTTTCTGTGGATGTTCAACCAGATTTGGCAATCCGCCTAACACCAATGTTTGTCCGGTTTGCCTTGGACATCCCGGCGTTTTACCCGTTTTGAACAAAAAGGTGGTTGAATACTCCGTGATGATGGGGCTTGCTACAGGATGCGAAATTAACGAGCGTTCGGTATTTGCGCGTAAAAACTACTTTTATCCTGATCTTCCAAAAGGATACCAAATTTCCCAGTTCGAATTGCCGATTTGTGAAAATGGTATTATCCATATTAAAACTGAAAATGGTGTTGAAAAAGATATCAGACTGAAAAGAATTCACATGGAAGAGGATGCGGGTAAATCAATACATGATCGCGGTTTTGATACTCACGTGGATGTTAACCGCTGCGGGGTTCCCCTTATCGAAATTGTTAGTGAACCCGATATTTCCTCTGCCGAAGAAGCGTATGCTTACCTTTCAAACCTGAAACAAATTCTCCTTTACCTTGGGATTAACGATGGAAACATGGAAGAAGGTTCTTTACGTTGTGATGCTAATATTTCTATCAGACCTGTGGGGCAGAAGGAGCTGGGAACCCGCACGGAAGTGAAAAATATGAATTCATTCCGGAACGTGGAACGTGCTATCAATTTTGAAATCCAGCGACAGATTGAACTTGTTGAAGATGGGGGAAGAGTGATTCAACAAACCTTGTTATGGAATGCAGACCTTAACGAGGCATTCCCTATGAGAGGCAAAGAAGAATCACACGATTACAGGTATTTCCCCGATCCCGATCTTGTAACTGTTGTCGTGGATGATGTATGGAAAAATGAGCTGAAAGAACGCTTGCCTGAACTTCCCGCTGTAAAAATGAACAAGTTTGTTAATGTTTATGGTCTTCCCGAATATGATGCGGCAATTCTTACACTTGAGCTTCCAGTAGCTAACTACTACGAGGAGGTGGTTAAATCAACTACAGATTATAAATCAGCTTCGAACTGGATAATGACAGAGATATTAAAATATCTAAATGAAAACAAGATTGAAATAAATGCTTTACCCGTTACACCGGAAAACCTTGCATCACTGATTAATTTGATAAATGACAATACTATCAGCGGTAAAATAGCGAAAGATATTTTCCCGGAAATGTTAGCCTCAGGGAAAGCCCCCGCTGAAATAATCAAGGAGAAAAACCTTGTACAAATTAGCGATGATTCGGTTTTACTTCCGATTATAGCAGAAATATTAGAAAATTCTCCCAAAGAGGTTGAAACATTCCTAGCTGGTAAAGAAAAAGCAATTGGAGCATTAGTCGGGAAGGTGATGCAGAAAACAAGAGGGAAAGCAAATCCACAGATGGTTAATAATTTGCTCCGCACCGAACTTGATAAAAAACGGGATTAAAATGGTGAAAAATTTGAATTGTGGCGCTGTTTATAATTTTATTAAACCAAATAAATCATGATATCGGGTAATAAAACAGCTCGTCCTTTCCTAAAATGGGCAGGCGGAAAATCCAAACTTAGTGATGAAATTTTTTCACTTATCCCGTTCGAAAAAGAAAAAAAATTCATGTTTGTTGAGCCTTTCGTGGGAAGCGGTGCTGTATTATTCAGGGTATTAGCACATTTCCCGAACATCACCGGGGCAGTAATAAATGATATTAACAGTGATCTTATCAACGGTTATATTGCCATCCGTGATAGTGTTGAAGAAATAATCGATATTTTAACACAATTTGAATCGTATTATAATTCGCCTGACACAAATTCAGATTTACGAAAAGAATTCTATTACTCTAAACGTGATTTATTTAACCAAAGGGAAAGTGATAATATAACCCGGGCAGCAATATTTATTTTCCTCAACCGAACCTGCTTCAATGGTTTGTACCGGGTTAATAAAAAGAACGGTTTTAATGTTCCAATTGGTGATTATACTAATCCTCAAATATGTAATGCCGAAAATTTAAGAGAGGTTTCCAATCAATTACAAAAAGTTACCATACTTAATGGTGATTTTTATGATACACTACATTATGCCGGAGCAGATTCTTTTTACTATAACGATCCACCCTACAAACCCCTTTCCAAAAGTTCTAACTTTACATCTTATTCTAAGGAGAATTTTGATGACAGGGAGCAAATCCGACTCAAAAATTTTTGCGATGAGTTAAGTAAACGGGGTGCTGTTTGGGCATTGAGCAATTCTGATGTAAAAGGAAATGACCCCGAGAACAATTTTTTTGATGATTTGTTTAAGGATTACAAAATTAAACGGGTTTTAGCAAGGAGAAATATAAACTCAAAAGCATCCCGCAGAGGCAAAATTTCTGAACTTATGATTTCCAATCAGTGATGTATAACTTATTTCAAATTAAAATCAATATATGGATAGAACAGATCAAAATATAAATGTACAGATCATTATAGATAAATATTTCGCCGATAATCCCAAGACTATTGATGTAAAAAACGGTGAGATTTTTCTGGAACGAAATAAACCCAATGACAAACTTTATCTCGTACTCGATGGTGAATTGGTGGGGTATTCTTATGATGATACCCAGGGTGAACTAGAAATGTTCAGGGTTGGCAAGGGAATGTTTGCAGGTGTGTATAGCTTCTTTTCGGAATCATACACCAGCTCTGTGAGGCTTACGGCAGTGACTGATTGTAAAGTCGCATATATAACGCGCGAAGATATTGAAAAATATGCGGCGAAAGAAAATGAAGACTATTCCAAAGAATTTATCCCCATTATCGTGAACGAGTTAAAATTAAGGCATCATGCATTTGTTAATATTTCGGCTGAAAAGGAAGCAGCACTACAGCAGCTTGTTAAAACGGAAAAGTTGGCATCTCTTGGTCAAATGGCTGCAAGTATCGCGCATGAACTTAATAATACCGTGTCGATTCTTCACCACAATTCCCAGTGGCTGGCTCGTGAAATATTAAGACACCTTAAACTTGAAAATGAAAATTACGAGCATTTTTTCAGTAAGGGATTAACACTGGGAAGGGCTTCTTCTTCGCAGCAGGTACGCGAACGTCAAAAAGAGCTTAAAAAAATATTGATGCTTCCTGACAGACTGTTAAAAAAAATTGCGGCTATTAACCCTGATAATCCGGAAAAAGAGATATTCAGGAACACCGGTGAAATTACCGCCGAAAAACTAACTTACTATTGGGAAATGGGTGCAACCATCCATGATATGCTGGTTGCTTCAGACCATTCGAGGCATGTGGTGAGCTCTGTGAGAAAACTGGGCTCACCCCGGAATGATAGTATTGAAGAAGTTAATATCAACGAAACCATAGAAGAAGCATTACTTTTGCTTAATACAAAATTAACAAATATTAAAATTGAAACATCTCTTGCTGTTTTACCCGTTTTTCTTGGGGGTAAGGGGGAACTTATTCAGGTATGGGTTAATATAATCAAAAATGCTGCCGATAGTTTAAAGTTGGCAGAAGTTAAAAATCCGGTGATACGGGTTGAAACTAACTTTCGCGGCAGTTTGATTGTTGAAATAAGAGATAATGGACCCGGGATCCCGAAGGAATTACAAAATAAAATATTTCGCCCGAATTTCACCACGAAAGTAAGAGGACTGGATTTCGGGTTAGGGCTTGGTTTAACAATTGTTCAACGAATCATTGAAAGTTATAACGGTCATATTGAACTTGAAAGTGAACCGGGTAACACAAAATTTACTGTAGTTTTACCTATCGGAGTAGAAAATGAAGAAGCTTGATATTATTTGCGTTGATGATCACAGGGAAGTTCTCGCTGCATTGAGAAAAGACCTCGAGTTATTTGAAAATTGGTTTGATATTGATGAATGTGAATCGGCAGCCGAGGCATACGAACTTATGGAAGAACTTTACAAAGAGAATAAAATTCCTTCAATAATTATCTGCGATCATGTGATGCCGGGACAAAACGGTATTGATTTTCTTGTTCAGATAAATGGTGAAAAGAGATTTAACGGTGTCAAAAAAGTTGTCCTTACCGGGCTGGCAACACATCAGGATACTATCATCGCCATTAACAAGGCGGGAATTGACCGTTATGTTGAAAAACCTTGGTATAGTGATGAACTGCAGAATATGGTGAAAACTTTGGCGACGGAGTTTATCCTTGAAAAAGAAATTGAATACACCGATTTTCATGAAATATTAGATAAAGAAACGCTATTTGACGCTTTAAGTAAAAAATATTGATAGTTATGATTAAAATTCTCCTCTTGATTTTTTTAATTTCTACACCTTTTTTTGCCCAAACCGAACCGGCTTTCGAGATTGCCCGGCTGAAATACGGGGGCGGGGGAGATTGGTACAATGATCCTTCCGCAGAGGTAAATCTGCTAAATTTTGTAAATCAGAACACTACGATAAAAGTTTTGCCGGAATACAAGTTTGTTGATATCGCGAATGATGATCTTTTTTCATACCCCTTTTTATTTATCACTGGTCATGGCAACATTATTTTTAGCCGCTCAGAAACAGAGCGACTTAAAAAATACCTGGAAAACGGCGGGTTTATCTATATTGATGACGATTACGGTCTGGATAGGGCAGTTAGGCGGGAGATGAAAAAAATCTTCCCGGAAAAAGATTTTGTAGAACTTCCGTTTGCACATGGTATTTATCATAATGTTTACGATTTCACTTACGGACCACCTAAAACACATGAGCACGATAATAAACCGCCCCAAGGATTTGGTATTTTTATCGGCGAAAGGTTAGCCGTATATTACACTTACGAAAGTAACCCAAGTGATGGCTGGGCAGATGAAAGAGCGCATAACGATCCCCCCTCCGTGAGAGAAACAGCTCTTAAGTTCGGGACAAACATAATAGTATGGGCATTGACAAATTAGTTTATGGATAAAAATTATTACATAGAGATAGAGAATAAGCTTAAAAAAGTTCATTCTCTGGAAAATTATTATAAGTCGGTTGAAGCACTGGGCAAAACATTGCTATTTGCCTCGATTGTACTTTTGCCAATGTTATTGATTGGTGTTCTATCAACTCCGGAAAGTGATCTGCGCACATTTTTTTTCTTTTTTTATGTTACATCTGTTACACTTTATTTTTTCAGGTACGTTTTTACACCTTTTTATAATGGCGTAAGTAACCGTGGTTTTCAACTTAACAAATATGCTCTCCTTGCCGGAAATAATTTCACGGAGATTAAAGATGAACTTGCCAATGCGCTACAACTGGTAAAATCAGAAAAGAGTGATGTATCACCCGATCTAGTGAATGCAGCATTTAAAAGTGTATATGATAAATCCTGCAATCTGGATTTTACCTCTGTTATTACATCTGATAAAGAAAAAAAGAAATTTTTTACAGGAATAGTTACCGTAATACTTCTCGTATCCCTGATTTTGCTGGCACCCCCGTTTTACAAGGCAGCTTACCAGCTGGTTAATTACTCAACAGAATTTACACCTCCCCCTGCTTTTACAATTAAGGTAACACCCGGCAATAAATCGGTTACACGTGGTGAAAATTTGCAAATAGCTGCTAATGTAGATGGTAAAAAACTCGATCGTTTGAGCTATTTCATTAAATCCACGGAAGACTCGAGATTTCAGGAGAAAGAGATTTTGGCAGATAGTACAGGTCTGTTTTTAGTTAATGAAAATGCTGTTAAACTATCGTTCACTTATTATTTTGGCTCCGGTAATATAAATAGCGACGTCTTTGAGATCAATGTAATCAACCGTCCGGTCCTTAAAAATCTTACGCTTAAAATCACCCCGCCGGCATATTCCGCTCTTCCAGTAATCGAAAGTGATGAAAACGGCAACATCACAACCCTGAAAGGGAGTAATGCTGAATGGGTTGTTTCATCCACTAAAAATTTGTCTTCCGCGAGGATAGATTTTAATTATAGTGAAGATTATGCTCTTTCTGTAAATGAAACAAACGCCCGGGGTTCGTTAAAACTTTATAGTGATGATAAATATAAAATTGTACTCACCGATAGGGACACCATTACAAATGTTAATCCTATCGAATACAGCATCAGAATTTTAACGGATGAATTCCCGTTTATAGAAATTATCTCGCCAAATGCTGATGTAAAGCTCGGTGCAGATAACACTCTTCCTTTTATGTTAAAAATTGCCGATGATTTTGGTTTTAGTTCATTAAAACTTCATTATAGGCTTTCATCTTCTAAATTTACCCAGCCTGCGGAGGTTTATACCGGTATTAATATCCCACTTTCCAAGAACGGACTGGAACGTGATATCAATTACATCTGGGATATGACACCTTTGTTTCTGGCCGAAAATGATGTGGTAACCTACTATTTTGAAGTTTTCGACAATGATGTGGTAAGCGGACCTAAATCAACAAAAAGCCGCACTTTCACTGTACGCGTTCCGTCACTGGATGAACTTTTTGCCACGGCACAGGCAACGCAGGAAAACACATCAAAATCTCTGGAAGAAACGTTAAAAGAGGCTGCCGAGCTTAACAAAGAGCTTGAACAAATCAGCAACGAGATGAAAAGGGACGAAAAGGAAATTACCTGGGAAGAAAAAGAAAAAATTGAAAATGCTGTAGAAAAATTCCAGGAACTTGAGAAAAAAGTTGACGATATAAATAAACAACTTTCCGAGATGCGGAAAGAAATGCAGGAAAATAATCTCCTTTCTGAAGAAACCATGGAAAAATACATGGAACTTCAGAAACTAATGGATGAAATATCAGGTGAAGACCTTAAAAAAGCCTTTGAAAACATGCAGGAAATGTTGAAAAACATGGATCGCGACCAAAATCAAAGTGCTTTTGAGGATATGAAACAAAATGAAGAGTTTTTCAAGAAGAGTATTGAAAGAACTATCAATCTTCTTAAACGCCTCCAGATTGAACAAAAAGTTGATGAGTTGACTAAACGTACAGAAGACCTTCTTGAGCAACAGGAGCAGATTTCTCAGGAAACAAAGGAAAATAATTCTGAGCAAAAAAATCAGGAATTGGCGCAAAAGCAAAAAGAAGTGACAGAAAAACTGGATAAACTTCGCGAGGAGATGGAAAACCTCAACGAGAAGATGGCAGAATTCAAGGATATGCCAAAAGACCAGCTTGAAAAGATGATGGAAGAGTTTGACAAAATGCAGAACCAGCAGCTTTCTGAAATGGCTGAACAGCAGATGAGTCAAAATCAGCCGCAACAGGCTCAGCAAAGTCAGCAGCAGATTTCAGAGAATATGCAGCAAATGCAACAAATGATGCAATCGATGCAACAATCGATGCAGCAGCAGAACCAGATGCAGGTTTTTAAGGATATGATGCGTGCAATTGATAACCTTCTTACTACTTCAAAAGAACAGGAGAAATTAAAAGAGTTATCAAAAAACATGTCTCCTTCTTCTCCACAGTTTAACGAGAATGCACAGCAACAAAGCAAGCTGCAAAATGATTTGAGTAAAATCCTCGAACAACTGAACGAACTTTCACAAAAAACATTTGCTATAAGTCCGGAAATGGGGAAATCACTTGGTGATGCGCAGCGTGAAATGAGCATGGCACTTAACTCGCTTCAAAACAGGAATGGTTCGATGGCGAGCAGAAATCAGGGGCAGGCGATGAAAAGTCTTAATGAAGCCGCGACCCTTATGAGCAACGCAATGCAGAATATGATGCAGCAGCAGGGGCAAGGAAGCGGTATGATGTCCATGATGCAGCAACTACAGCAAATGTCGCAGCAGCAGCAAATGTTAAACCAAATGACCCAGCAACTACAGCAACAGGGGCAACTATCCCAGCAGCAAATGGCATCTTTGCAACGACTTGCAAAAGAACAGCAGTTACTTCAAAAATCTTTGCAAGAGTTGAACAAGGAAGCAAAAGAGAGCGGGCAATCGAAAAAAATTACATCCGATCTTGAAAAAATTGTCAGGGAAATGCAGGAAGTAATTTCCGGTATGAATACTCAAAAACTGGATGACGAACTTTTGCTTAAGCAGGATAAAATTTTATCAAAACTACTTGACGCACAAAGATCGATAAACGAGCGTGATTTCGAAAAACAACGTGAATCGGATTCGGGCAAAGAGTTCGTGCGCGATACCCCGCCAGATGTTTTGTTCTCGACTGAGGAAGGGCGTGATAAGTTACGTGATGCTCTGTTAAAAGCCTCAAGAGAAGGTTATTCTAAAGATTATGAGGATTTGATAAGAAAATATTTTGAAGCTTTACAAAAAGAAAAAGAAGAAAAAGGTAATTAACGAACCGGAGACAACAATTGTATTCAACCGGTTCGTCAAATTATCTTTCACTACCATTTTTCGTCGTATTTAGTCCACAGATGATCACCCAGTTCCCATGCTTTTTTTACCACTTCCGCCGCGTGATCTTTCGAGTATCCGGTAAGTTTTTTGATTGCCGCATTTTTATCGGTTTTCATCATTGTTAAAATTTCGTTTTCAAAATTTGCCTGATTATTAAATAGCTCCCGTTGATATTTATCCCACACCGAGGTAACATCATTCCGCATATCGCCCCAGCGTTGAGCGGTCAAGGTACTTAACCTGTTAAAAGCCCACCAGGCAGAATCGCGGGAAAATCCGGTTTTTCTCCCGCAAACCTTGTATGAATCGGGTACATCTGTAATACCGGCATAAAGTGGTACATAAACAGAAGTTGCGATATTATCCCAGGCAAACCAGACAACTCCACCAATTTCGTTGGGAAGCCAATCCCTCAACTGTATTATTGTACCGTATGTTGTGTACCACCTGGCGATTGTCCGCTCTCCTAACCTTCCCCAGCCACCGTTCACCTTGAATAGCGGTAGCATATCGTAAGGCATGAACGGATTCGCGAGAGGCGAGATTTCATATTTCCCTTCACTATTCTGCCAAGTAATATATTTCACCGGATTAAATTCCGTACCTTCATAATAATCCCTGAACATGGTAATCATTTTATCGAGGGTTACGGCTGTATCCGGTTTAACAGAGAAAGGATAAGTTTCATCATCCGGACCAAGATTAAGTGATGGTGCAACCATGCTTAAAACTCTCCACTCTCTTCTCCGCGAACTTAAACTTTTGCGCCCGTCGGGATCGTAGGCGTAACAAAACCGGAATGGCTCCTTATCGGGATTCCACCAGCCGCTGTCAATTGCGACCTGAAATATATTATCGGATGCCATAAAATAATCAGGATTATCAAGGTCGATTTCCATGATCCTGCTGGCATTGGCATTCACACCAACATGATCATCAGGGATTCGTTGTGCTGCCCAGATAGAGCCTTTATTTCCTTTCCCCGGACCTACAATTTCAAATTGCCAAACTTCTTTCGGGTCTGCAAACGTGTAACACTCACCCCCGTCTATCCAGCCATACTTTTCTGTGATCTCCCCTGCAATTTTAATTGCTTCACGTGCTGTAGCCGCTCTTTCCATGATGATCGCAGAAAACTCTTCATATTGTATCAACCCGTTATCCGATTGAAGTGATTCGCGTCCGCCAAAAGTGGATTCACCCATCGCGAATTGCTGGTCGTTTATACACCTGATAATCGAGTTAATGTACCCGTAAGTTTTGGAAACCTGTGGTATCTCACCTGCGGGTGTAAACTCCCACCTTTTCATAACTGCAGTAGTATCAAGAACTTTCTTATGAACTAAACGGGTAGCTCCTTCAGGATAAACCCTTGCCGGAACGATAGTTACATCTGTACGGTCTTTATGCCCGTCCATAGTATGCGAAGTCATGACAGACCCGTCATAGGATGCAAGTTTCCCCACTGTGATTGTTGTGCAGCCATCCGGGTGTTCCATGGCTTCTTTTATCGTCAAACTTTGGGAAAATATCAGGTTTGCCAGAAATAACATTAGAAAAAATATCTGAATAATTTTACCGGAATTTATATATACCATAAATCTCGCCTTTTCGTGGATGAAAGAAAATTTGTGCTAAGATATAAAAAAGAGTGTTATAAAGGAAATTTTTATTGGAATGGAGGGGTGAAAACAGACTTACGAACCTTTGCATGTCATTCCTGCCCTGAGCAGGAATCTCAGACACAACCCGGCAAAACAAAAAACGAGATGCCCGTTCAAGTCGGGCATGACAGGGCTTACATGATATCATTCCGTGAAGAACCCACCCCCAACCCCTCCCTTTGGTAAATGGAGGGGAAAAAGAAATAACAAAACTAGCATGTCATTCCTGCCTTGAGCAGGAATCCCCGACAAAACTAAAGGATTTTTCATCCCTCTTTGAAGAGGGTGGCCCGATTTTTCGGGTCAGGAGATGACCAAAAGTCGGGTAACCCGGTACAAATCTGTTCCGCCCCTACAGCGCGATATTATTGTCTTGTTACACGCTGTTACCGATATTCCGCCCCGATGGGGCGATGACTTTCTAAGCCTGTCGAAGATGGTGGGTGAGCACTCCGGCAAGCTCAGTACATCGCCCGTCGAACCCTCATTCACATAAGTGTATGCTACTCAAGAACGAAGTTAGTTAAATATGATGAATGCTAATTTATAATAAGTTACAAAACCCGGTCAATGGTGAGCAAATCATATTTTACAAAAAAAGATAATCTGGCACGAATTGTTTAACAGTTTATAAAAAAACAATTATTTTTCCAGAATGAAGATTATAGAAATAATGCGCGATAATAAAATTGCATTGCACGCGGGTTACTGGCTGACGACTGTTATATTTTTTGGGACTTTCTGGGGGAGTGATACAGGTGATTATGCTCGTTCGTTTTACACGGAGTTAGTATTACTCCCACCAAAGATTATTGCTACATACGCAATGTTATACTATGCTATTCCCCGGTATTTATTCTATAATAAGTATTTCCGCTTTGCTCTTTTTCTATTTTCGACTCTTTTAATCGGGAGCCTAATCTTGTACTTTACAAAAATTTATCTTATCTATCCGTATTATCCTCCTGATTATAGCTGGAGGCTGCTGCTAAATCCCTATAATTTATTACAAGAAATGGTAGACATAAATACTCTGATGGTGCTGCCGGTTATGGCAAAAATCTTCAAGTATTATTATAAAAACAAGCAGGCGGCTGAAATTTTAGCAAGAGAGAAACTGGAAGCCGAGTTAAAATTTTTGAAAAGTCAGATACACCCGCACTTTTTATTTAACACATTGAACAGTCTATTTTCACTCACGCTGAAAAAATCAGATTCAGCACCCGAGGTTGTTCTAAAACTATCAAACTTGATGCGGTATTTATTACATGAAACAAATGCGAAATATGTAAAACTTAGTAAAGAAGTAAATTATATTAAAGATTATATCGATCTAGAAAAACTTCGTTATCAAAACCGAGTTGATATTAGCTTTAATGTTTATGGAAATATTAAAGATGTTTACATTGCACCAATGCTAATATTACCTTTTGTTGAAAATTCTTTTAAGCATGGTGTTTGCCAGGATACGGAAGAAACTTGGATCACTATTGAACTTTCCGTTCAAGGGAATCAACTTACACTTAAGGTAGAAAATAGTCTGGCGCCTGATATTGAAAACATTATAAATAGCGATTATATAAAAGGAATTGGATTGCATAATGTAAAACGGAGATTGGAATTAATTTATAAAGATCGGTATGAACTAAAAAATGTAAAAGGTGAGTTTTCCTTTCAGGTTATACTAAAACTCAATTTGAATGAATATGAAACAGATTAATTGTTTGATAGTTGATGATGAACCATTGGCACGGGATATATTATCCGAGTACATAGCCAAACTTGAATTTCTGAATCTTGTCGCTTCATGCGGGAATGCAATTGAAGCATATAATTATATTCAAAAAGGTGATATAGATTTGCTTTTCCTTGATATTCGTATGCCGCGTTTATCGGGTATTGATCTAATCAAGAATCTTTCTTCACCACCGGATATAATTTTTACCACAGCATATTCAAGTTACGCGATTGAAGGATATGAGCTTGAGGCAGTAGATTATCTCTTAAAACCGGTTTCTTTTGAAAGATTTCTTAAAGCTGTCAACCGCTTTGGAAAAATTCATAGCCCGGAAAATTCATTTAATGAAATTGTTGAAGAATCAACAAATTACAATGAAGCTTTCATTTACCTTAAGTCCGAAAAGAAGATGGTAAAGGTTTTTCTGAAAGATATTTTATACATTGAAAGTTTGAGGAATAATTCAAAACTCGTTACAAC
>Ga0209692_10003568_pt1 | contig 14977 bp, 15 predicted proteins | sample tdDd472_FD_187129 | JGI IMG/M metagenome (GOLD analysis project Ga0209692, IMG submission 187129) | Marine sediment microbial communities from the Atlantic coast under amendment with organic carbon and nitrate - tdDd47.2 (SPAdes)... | ecosystem: Environmental > Aquatic > Marine > Coastal >...
CGAAGTGGTGATTTCCGTGGCTTCACCCGGTGAAAGTTTCGCCGAAGCCGCCATTTTCGACAACAATATCTTTCCCGTCTGCGCCACAGCGATCACGGATGTGCGTTTGTTGGTGGTGGGGGCGGAAAGCCTGACCCGGCAATTGACTGAAAATTCTCGTTTCACATTCAATATGTTGGCATCCATGTCACGCCATTTACGCCGCAACGTCACCAAACTTCATCAGATGTGTTCTATGTCTTCGACAGAACGTCTGGCAGATTTTCTAATCAACCTGACCACCACCCAAACCGGCACCGCAACCATCACGTTACCGCTGGATAAGTCCTTGATCGCGGCACGTTTGGGCATGCAACCCGAAACGTTTTCCCGCGCCTTGGCCAAGCTAAAGAGCGTGGGCGTGAAAAGTGTTGGGCACGATGTTGTGATTGAAGATTTGGATGCACTCAACGCGATGATCAACAAAACGCCCCTGAGTTGTTAGAGCTACGTTGTTAGACATAGCTGCGCGTCATAAGGGTGGTTTTATTCATTCCCGTTGATTTCGGGCAATACAATTCCCCGCCGCGCCGCCATATTGACCGCCATAGCGCGTTGGTCTTGTGCATCCAGGCGAAGACGCGCCAATTCCAAAATCACCGTATTTTCCCAGTTGAGATGGCTGAGGTGAATTTGCGAAAACACCTGCGCGCTGGTTCTAAATTCATTTGTGTTGTCTATCGGCATACCGTTGGCAAGACTGCGTATGCCTTCAAGCACATCTTGAACCAGCACACGGTCCCGTTCATGTTCCGACGACAATAAATACAACGTATCTTCGAATTTATCTTCCGGTTTGGCTTTTTGGCGCAAACGTGGAAACAGGTCTTTTTCTTCATCTGCGACATGAAGCGGCAAATCGACTTCCAGGCAATCGAGCATAACCCGCACCCATTCCGTTTCGATATCACCAAGGTTTTTTTGTTGGCACAGCGCTTTCAAAGCTGTGCACATATCGCGTTGGCGACAATGGTCGGCGAAAATATATTCGATGGGCTCTAACAAGAGGTTGTCTGGAATTCGCTCCATCTGTACCCCAAACAGATTTAAGGACGGTCGGTCGGTCATAGTCTGCATGCACGAACCCCCCATGCTTATTGCCTAATTTTTGTCGTTCGATGCCCCCTAAACGGATATCCAGTGATTGTGCGCATAGAAATCGTGTTCTGCATTGACGGGGGTCAATCAGTTTCAATTGACCACCGTCAAGGCGTAAACCGCAGAATTCTGGCGAAATCGCTCGTGAAATCTAGGAGTCCATGCGTGGGCCAACCATTGATCGTGTTCGATCAAGTCCAAATGGTTGCTGATTGGGAGGAAATTGTATGTCAGAGCATGACAGCACAGGTGCGGGCGGTGATGAGCCGATCCCGTTTATGCAGAAGTTATTGGACTCACCGTTCATTCTTCTGTTTCTCGGCGTCGCACTGCCGACGGTTATTTACATCATCTGGGGCGTGATGGAGATTGTCTCCATTCCCGTCTCACCATAAGGGAGGGCCTGAAACATGGGTATTACACCTCCTAAGTCACGAATCTGGTGGAACGATCCGGTTGAAAAATCGGAAGTCCTGTGGATTTTTATCGCGCTGATTTGGGCGCTGATTATGTTCTTCATGATGCCGTACTGGCATATCAATGGTGAACAGAATCTGTCCAACGAAGCATATAAGATCCGTCCCGAAGTTTTTGCGGAACGTACAGAGGCTTTTGCCGCTAAGTACACAGTTCGCGAAGAAGGCGACACCGGTGTTCCGGTTGTAGCCCCTCCTGCAGGCAGCGATGTCTACATGTTGGGTCGTCTTTGGGAATGGTGGCCTGTTCTAGAACTGAAAAAGGGCGAATCTTATCGTTTGCACCTTTCTTCCGTTGATTGGATGCACGGCTGGTCTCTTCAACCTGAAAACATCAATCTTCAAATTCACCCTGGTTACGAAATGGTGCTGACGGTTACACCGACCAGCTCCGGTGAATTTAGTGTTGTGTGTAACGAATTTTGCGGTATTGGCCATCACACCATGGTCGGCAAAATTCACGTGCTCGATAAGTGAAGGAACGGGTCATGGCTAAATTTAGAACTTGCCCGGACACCGGGTTCGCAATCGATCTACAGGCTGACAAGCTGATCAAATGGAACGCAGTGACTGCCGTTGTGTTCTTGTTGGTCGGCGGTTTGTTCGGCATTTTGGTGGCACTAACGCGCTGGCCGGCCGTCCACTTGCTGGATGCCGATATGTTTTATCTGGCGCTCACCGCACACGGTCTTGATGTTTTGCTGGTGTGGATCATCTTCTTCGAAATGGCATTGCTGTACTTCACGTCTTCGATTTTGTTGAAGACACGCTTGGCTTTGCCTTGGGTCGGTTGGCTGCAATACGTTTTGATGCTGGTTGGCGCGTTGATCACCAACGTGGCCGTTCTGCAGGGCGAAAGCAGCGTGATGTTCACGTCTTACGTCCCCATGATGGCGGCGCCACACTTCTACCTTGGCATCATCTTGTTTGCCGTTGGTGCCTTGATGGGGTGCGTGGTGTTTTTTGCCACGTTGCACATCGCCAGGCGCGACAAGACCTATGAAGGTTCGATTCCCTTGGTTACCTTCGGTGCCATGACGGCGGCGATCATCGCGGTGTTCACCATTTTGGCCGGTGCCGTGATCTTGATCCCGACGTTCTTCTGGTCGGTGGGCTTGATCGGCAACATCGATACATTGATGTATCGTGTGATCTGGTGGGGTCTGGGACACTCATCGCAACAAATCAACGTGGCGGCACAAATTTCGTGCTGGTACGCCATTGCGGCGATTTTGTTCAATGCTCAACCGTTGTCCGAAAAGGTCAGCCGTACGGCATTCCTGTTCTACATTCTGTTCCTGCAACTGGCATCCGCTCACCACATTTTGGTGGATCCAGGCATGAGTTCCGAATGGAAAATCTTCAACACGTCTTACGCGCTGTATCTCGCCGTTTTGGGTTCCATGTTGCATGGCCTGACGGTTCCCGGCGCGGTCGAAGCCGCACAACGCAAAAGAGGCTTCAACCGTGGTATGTTTGAGTGGCTGCGCAAAGCGCCGTGGGGTAATCCGGTGTTCTCCGGCTTCGCTCTGTCGGTCGTGTTGTTCGGCTTCTTGGGCGGCATCACGGGCGTGATGATGGGCACAGAACAGCTTAACATCATCATTCACAACACATTGTACGTCCCAGGTCACTTCCACGGCACCGTCGTGGTGGGTACGACCTTGGCCTTCATGGCATTGAGCTATTGGTTGGTGCCGGTGTTGTGGCAGAAAGAACTGGTGTTCCCCGGTCTCGCCAAATGGCAACCGTACCTGTTTGGTATCGGCATGGGATTGGCCTCGACGTTTATGATGGGGGCCGGAACGCTCGGCGTTCCACGTCGTCACTGGGATATCTCGTTCGCTGACGCCATGATGGTGCATGAGTTCCCGGCCGCAGCCTACATGATGATGGGCTTGGCAGGTATCTCCGGCGTAATCGGCGGTGTTGGTGGGGGTATCTTTATCCTCAACATGGTCGGAACGCTCCTTTGGGGTAAAGCCAAGGTGCCTGCTCCGGCAACGGAAGAAGCACCCGCAGAAGAACCGGCCATCGGTGGCGCTGCGACAGAATACGGCAGTGCCGGCACCATGGAGGTTCCTGGAACCTTTGTGTTGGCTCTGGTGTTCCTAACAGCTTTTGTTCTCTACTACTTCGTCAACTGGAAATATCTGGCGAGTGTTTGGGGACTAAGCTAACCGAACGCACCCTTTCATGGGGTGCTCCGGGGGGGCGGACGCTACGATGCCCACAGAATGGCGTCCGCCCCTTTTTAATCCGACCGAACCTGTGGGAAGGCTCTTGTGGGACAGCCTGATGATAAAACTAGATACTTCTGCTCGTAAGGTACTTATGACCGCCGCCACAACGCTCAGTTTGGCGTTTGTGGCGGCCTCATTTGAAGCCCAGGCTTTGGACTCAATTTCCAACGCCGAAGGCGGTGCTTTAAACGAAACCCAAGCATTAAAAATTTCCCAGGCCGCAATCGGTCGCCAAGTGGGTGATTACAGTTTTCGCGACACCACGGGAAAACGCGTGAAACTGTCCGATTTTCACGGCAAGCCCTTGGTGATTTCCCTGATTTATTCCAGCTGTGCCGACGTTTGTCCGGTCATCACCACGACCCTGGAAAGCGTTGATGAAATCGCCCGAAATGCCATCGGCGATGACAGCTACAATATCGTTACCATCGGGTTTGATATCGGCACGGACAATCCCGTGCGCATGAAAAGCTTTGCCCGCCAAATCGGCGTGCCGTTGGATGATCATTGGAAGTTTTTGAGCGGCGACCTCGGCGCCATCGTCGGGCTGACCGAAGACTTGGGCTTTCAATATTACGAATCTGCCAAAGGTTTCGACCATCTGACTCAGACCACCATTCTTGACAAAAACGGCATGGTTTATCGTCAAATCTACGGCGAAACGTTCGAAGCGCCGCATTTTGTCGAGCCACTGAAAAACCTGACCTTCGGCACCGATACGCCGTTCGCCAGTTTGGGCGATTTAATCAATAAAGTACGGCTGTTTTGCACCATCTATGATCCGACCGCCGATCGTTATCGTTTTGAATACTCGATTTTCTTTCGCTTGTTCGTCGGCACCACAGTTATTCTTGGTATGATGACGTTCCTTGGCAAATGGATGTGGCAGAACCGTCGGCGCAACCGACATGCCCAACATGACGCAAAACTGACTTCATAAGCCGTCCCCGACAAAAAAGAGAAGACCCAGGCAATGAGCGCACACAGCACATTCCGCACGCCCCTACAGAATCTTTTTCTCCTCACCGAAAAAGGATTCGACAAAGCTTTTGGACCCGAATGGAACCCCATACGCCAACTCGGCACTGTGGCATTCTATCTATTCTTTATCGCAGCGGTGACGGGCATCATCCTCTATATCTTTTTTGAAACCTCTGTGGATGGTGCCTACGAATCGGTTGAATACATGACCCACGATCAGTGGTGGTTCAGCGGCATTATGCGCAGCCTGCACCGTTATTCATCCGATGGCATGGTACTGGCCATGGGATTGCATATGGTGCGTGAATGGTCGTTTGACCGTTATCGCGGTGTACGCTGGTATGCGTGGTTTACCGGGGTGCCGGTGATTTGGCTGCTTTACGTATCGGGCTTGTCGGGTTACTGGCTGGTGTGGGATGAGTTGGCGCAATACGTCGCCATTGGGTCGATGGAATGGCTCGACTGGTTGGGTGTTTTCGGTGAACCGGTGGCCACCAACTTCCTCGCCGAAGGATCACTCACCGATCGTTTCTTCACATTGCTGGTGTTCACCCACATTTTTGCACCGTTGTTTTTGCTGTTCATGATGTGGGTTCACGTGATTCGCGTCACCCAACCGAAAATTTCCGCCCCGCGCGGCCTTGCCATCGGCACACTGGTGGCCTTAACGGTATTGTCGCTGGTGTATCCGGCTTACAGCCATCTCAAAGCAAACCTCGACGTCATTCCGACGGATTTGGCGTTGGACTGGTATTACATGGCGTTTTATCCGCTCTATGATGCTTGGGGGCCTGCAGCCTTATGGGCATTGGCCATTGGTGGATCGGTATTTTTATCCATCATGCCGTGGTTGCCACCATTGAAACAACCTGCCCCCGCCTTTGTGACACTGGACAAATGCAACGGGTGTCGGCGCTGTTACGAAGATTGCCCGTACGGCGCCATCACGATGGTGCCCCGTTCAGACGGCTTGCCGTACGAACAAGAAGCTGTGGTTGATGCAGCCATGTGCACACGCTGTGGCATCTGTGTCGGGGCATGCCCGACCTCAACCCCGTTTCGCGGCGAAGATGAGCTCATCACCGGTATCGACTTGGCGCATTTGCCCCTGAAAAATTTGCGCAAACTGGTCGACCAAGCCATTTCGGAGGCTTCCGACGGCATCGTCGTCGTGGGGTGTGATCACGGCCAACACGTTGACAACATTGACGGCACGGCCCCCGTGGTTCTGCCGTGCGTTTCTCAACTGCCACCATCATTTATCGATTATATGGTCAGCAATGGCGCCGAAGGCGTGTTGATCGCGGGTTGCCCCGATTGCGGTTGCCGCTTCCGTTACGGTGTGCAGTGGATGCAAGATCGCTTGGAAGGCCGTCGCGACCCATACCTGAGAAAACGCGTGCCACGCGAACGCATCCGCATGTATTGGGCATCCCCGCTGGATGACAAAGCATTACATGCCGAAGTGGATGCCTTCAAAACCGACCTTGCCGCTTTTAATAAGGAGGACGACGCAAATGTTTGACTTCTTTGAAGGCACAAACGTGGTTTGGTTTTACGCCGTGCCGTTCGCAATTTTTGCACCGATTTATTTTTCATTTATGTGGCACATCGGCCTGAAAAATCTGTTTAAGCCGGATCTTGAAAAGCGTGAACGCAAACGGTTGCAAAAGGAACATCAAGAACGCATCGACAAGCGCCGCGAAAGCAAAGCCGGGACCCGCGCACGCGTCGACCACGCCGCCACCAAGCCATCCACATACTGGGTCGCACAAGGTGCCATTTATGTTTTGTTCTTGTTCGTCATTGGTTTGTTTTCAGCCTTTCCCACCTATACCTATTTGGGCGCGGGCGAGGCCCAGATCAAACTGAACCTCAGTCATCCGGGCCAACGCCTGGAAGCTTGCGTCAAACGCACCAAAGCAGAATTGGCCGAACTGGCCCCCAATATGCGGGCACAAATGAAATGTTCGCGCGAACGTTCCGTGGTGCGCCTAGAACTGGACATGAACGGCGAGAGAATATTCACGGGTGAAGCCATTCCAACAGGATTGCGCCGTGATGGCGCATCAAGTTTTTACGAAAAATTCTTTGTTCCCGCCGGCGATCACGTTTTCACTGTGCGTATGAACGATGGTGATACAACCAAAGAATTCACTCATGTTTTGACACAAAACGTAACCCTTAAACCGACGCAGAATTTGGTCGTCGGGTTTCATGCAAATGAACACAATTTCTATTTGAAGTGAGGCGAAGGGCTTGGCGTTTACCTCAACACCAAGCTTTAGCTGCTCATGAAAATATGAAAGCTGCGGTCAAGGGTGCGGAAATGTTCCGTAAACCATGCATTGAGACGTTCACCCAGAGTGGCGCTGATCTCTGCCTGGGTTGCCGTTTCCGCATCGGTCATGATATCGCGAATTTCATCGAGCAGACGATCATGATCTTCTTTGTGGGCATGGTAACCGGCATACCCTTTATCGAGCATGATTTTTTCTTCCAGCGCAAAGTGCGCTTCGATCTGCGCGTGGATTTCCGCCAACAACGCCGAAATGACCGACCCCGTTTCACCGGTTGCAATCATTTCCCCCAACGTGTTGATAACGCCGACAAGAACTTCATGTTCGTGGTCAACGGACGGTACGCCAACTTTCATGGCGTCCTCCCATTCAATCAATGACACGTCGGCAATCCTTTCTTCTTTTTGCGATCAACAGTGTAGCTTCATACCATCAAGGCCGATTTGATCATGGTCAATATTAAGGTTGACTTAGGTCAAGGACAAACGGCGTTGATATCTTCAAATTAACATCGTGAAGTTTCCCACTTGTTTAACCTTGTAGACGAGATGAGGATTCCGTCGTGATCGTCATTTCAGGCGATTGTGGCATTTTGGGTGGCTAGGAACGGCTGGTCATCCAGATGGTTATCAAGGTCTAGCGTTCATGACGATGAGCGATTTGGATCAACGCCATCGGGACGGAGAGAAGAATTATCCCTCTCTCTTCTCTCCGTCCCACTTCACGTTCTTCTGCACATCTCAAAAAATCATTGGATTCAAAGAAACTTTGTGGCGCATATGGCGCACCAAATCGTACCAATGCGTTTGGGCGATACGCCCAATCACCCCTATTCGGTCACGTTAAGAACGCCCTTCATATCCTCTTGTTCCCAATGTGGACCACACAGGTATGGATAACGCCCGGGCGTCTCAAACGTTTCTTCCCAAAATTCCACAGGAAACAAGCGCTCACTTTCCGCTTTATCGGCCTCTTTGAACCACACACTGTGAGACGTGCGTTTTTCAACATTGACGAACCGCACGGTCGTGCCGACCTTGACCGTCAAAGGCGAAGGACAAAACGTGTATTTGAGCATCAAAACGTGCACCGTTCCCGGCTTGGCCGGGGGCAATGCTTCATCGGGCGGCAAATCCTTAAACGCTTCAAAACGCGCTTGCGCATCGGCACAAATGGCGGCTCGTTCCGCCTCATCTGCAGCCTTGACCGTGGCTCCCCATGAGAGCACGGCCAAGGCACAGACGAACACAGATGCTTGTCGCAACAGGCTCATATCAGATCAATCCTGTGGGAGCGTCTTCGTATAAGCCCAAACGTCTACAGCCACATCCAGCGGAAACGCCGAAAGGGCCGGCATGGCGGCGCCGGGTTTGCTGTAACGAATACGATGGAGCGAACGTTCCGGCAATTTGTTCACCACCGCGCCAACCGGTGGCATGTCGGTAATTTTTTTGCCATCCGCACCATGACATACGGCGCATACCGTTTCGAAATATCCCTGACCCTTAGCAACATCGCCGGTCAAAGTGGAAACATCCACCACACCTTTGGATACAAACACCCCCAACGATTGGAAATCTTCATCGGTGAACATATCCGATGTGTAACCGTGCTTGGCGTCTTTAAGAACGGCGATGATGTCATCAGGTGATTTTCCCGCCGCACCGGTGAGACCCGTTAGGCCCAGATCACCCGCATAATCGAACCCGTGGCACGTTGTGCAGCGCCAGGTCTTTTTACCTGTTTTTCCAGCATCTGCGGGTATTAAAGCGTGAGTTTTCTTTTGCACATCACCTTCGGTGATCTGGTAATACCAGTCATACAGTTGGCCACCGCGGGCCATCAGGCCTTCCGGGGACAGTGCCACGGCTTGAGATGAAAAAGCGACAAGCCCAACGGCGGCGGCGAGGCCGCCAAGGGTGCCTTTCAAAGCGTTTGTATTCATTTTCATGACGGATCCTTTTTCTCTATTGAACGTGTTCACTTGCACCATGCGCCTTGTTCGATCCAGCGCATCAGCAAGAGTATGTTGGGATGGTCGGCAGGTTCACCGGGGTCAACGCCCGGCGGCATGCGGTTCATGGTCAAACGTTGATACAGTGGGCTGTCATCCGCGTTAAACGGCACAACAATGGGCACACCCGGCAAGTCACGTTTTTTACGTGTCTTGGAAAATGCCCCGGTCATGATGGCTTCATAAGTGGTCAAATTGACCTCGTTAAAGCTGGGAGGATCGCGAAACGATTTGTGACAGTCGACACACGGTGTATCGGACCCAAACGCCTCAGGATCAGAAAACAACGGCAGCACCTTGGTGGTGAAATTGTCATCATTGGGCGCACCTGCGTTGATCCAATCCTTGATGGCGATAATACCGTCCGAATCCACCGCTGCAAAAAACGGCACCCCCAGCGGCATGCGATTGTTGCGGATCATCTTGGTCAACAGGCTTTTCCCTGCATCACCCGGCTGCACAATGGTGCGCGATGGTTTTTCCGTCGCACCACGCAAAATGCCTTCGCAACTGGACAGGTCCAAACCGCGATAGCTTTTGCTCTGATCGTTGGAACCGTGACACACCACGCATGCGGGCCCCTCGCCAAATGCATTGGGTGTCCGCATGAGCGTGGCGATGTAATCGTAAGAAATTGGGATATCGCGCTGCAGGACCAGAGCTTCCACGACCACATTGTCGCCATGGATGTTGAGCTTTCCAAGTTTCATATCCAGATACATCTGGTGTGTGACGCTTGGATGCTCAACACCGGCGGACGGTGTTTGGGTTTGTTCCGATGTCGGCTCTTGTCCCCAGGCCGGCGAAAAGTTTAAACCCGCCGCGAAGACGAAGGCCGCCGCGGTTGTTCCCCAACCGCGAACAGTCCGGCCTTCTTGTTGGTGTCGTCTCTTGCTCAGTCGCAAATGGCTCATCACGTGACCTCTCCTCACCTGGTGTGCGTCTTAGCGGCTTACGGCTTTTTCATTCCTCTTCCTCAAGGAACTTATCCATAGATTTTGCCGGTTTGGCAGGCGCCTCGACCTTTTTGGGGCGCGGCGCGTCATCTTCTTCCTGCGCCAAAAACTCAGCGGGAAGCGTATGAGCGATGCCCTTGTGGCATTCTATGCACGTCTTCTTCTCTTTGTAAGCTTCCTGCATTTTTTCTTTTGAACGGCGGCGCTGTTTTTCCCAGTGCATGGCATCGTAAGAATGACAATTTCGGCATTCGTGAGAATCGTTGGCTTCCATCTCAGCCCAAACGTTCTTTGCAAGTTCGTAACGTTTTGCCTCAAATTTTTCAGGCGTGTTGATGGTGCCCAGAGCCTTGTGATAGAGCTCCCGCGTCGCTTTGATCTTGCGGATCACTTTGGGTAACCATTCTTTCGGCACATGGCAGTCCGAACAGACCGCACGCACCCCGGATGGGTTGCTGTAGTGCACGCTCTTTTTGTATTCCTTGTAAACTTTTTGCTCCATCTCATGACAGGAAACGCAAAATTCCAAAGTGTTGGTGTATTCCATGAAGGTGTTGAAACCACCCCAGAAAATGATCCCCGAAACACCGCCTGCGATCAGAATCATTCCGAAACTGAATCGCGAAGTCGGAGACCAAAAACGTTTCCATATGCCGCGCATAACCATCTAAGCCCCATGAGTGAAGAAACTTAACGTACTTTTTGTGTTTGTTTTTTTATGTAGAAGCGTGAAAAGGGGAAGAAGGATCGCACCCTCTTCCCCCCAACTCACGTAGCCTTAGGTGTTGTGGTGTACACGGTTGTACACGTTAAACTTACCTGTCGGCGTTTCGAGGCCTTCAATCACAGCCTTTTTCTCCAAAGTCTTGGAATCATAGACAACGATGTGTCCCTTCATCCAATTCTTCTTGCCACCACGAACCCAAACGGAAACCCATGCTTCGGAACCGTCTTTGTTGAATTCGGTGTGCACTGCGAGAGCTTTGTCCATTTCCGTGACGCGAATAGTCTTGATGACTTTTCCGGTCTTCTTATCGATGACCTTAACGGATTGCTGGACGTCCGGATCAGGATGTTTGGTTTGATCAGCCCAGACATAAGGCGAATTCGGGTGCGTGCGGATAAACAAGCCCGCGCCGTCAGTTGCCGTCTTGTAGCAGATCTTCCAAGCATTGTCCGGATGACCCTTAGGATCGTTACCCCAAACCGTCACTTTGCCTTCGCCCAGGTGAACCGTACCGGCCACTGGACCACATTTCGGATCGACCCAGTTTGCGCCCGGTCCCGGGTGCGGCTTGGTGCCGGTCTCGATGGATGCCACGAACTTACGGGTGACCGAGTCCATGATTTCCATGCGGTTTGAAGCGTTTGCAGCGATTTGGAAGTAGCGCTGTGTCGGATCGAAGAAACCGTCATGCAAGAATTTGTGCGAGTTGATCATTTCGACACGCAGATTATCCAGATCGGAATAATCAACCTGCCACAACTGGCCCAATTCCTTCACAGCAACGATCCACGTCGGTGCGTTCGGCGTGTTGTAGATCGCCGCGACACGGGCTTCGTTCACATATTCACCGTCCACGTTGACACCACGGGTGGAGACGACTTTCAGCGGCTCCATGGTCTTGGCGTCGAGGATAGCGAAATGCGGAGGCCAGTAGCCACCACCGATGACGTATTTGTCTTTCCACTCACCATAGTGAGAAACAGCAACGTCACGGGCATCAGATGCAACTTGCGTTGAAGCCACAACACGTGGCGGGTTCATCCACAAATCGATTTTGGACAACAGGCCATCACGACCAATTGCATACCAGAAACGACCATCGGATGATTCCTTCATCACGTGGATGGCGTAGCCGGTGTCGACCTTGGCAACAACTTTTTTGGTGTCCCCATCAACGATGCCGACTTTACCGGCATCACGCAGGATCACCATGAAGAAGTTTTCCCAGTTCAACTTGTGCTGGGGCTTCGTGGGATAATCCGCCGGTTTGACAAACGTATTCCAGCGGCTTTTCATGTCTGCCAAAGTCATTTCGGCAGGTGGCGGCACATCCATTTGGATGTACGTGGCCAGTTTCGCGATCTGCTTCTTGTCGAAGATATCGTCGAAGTTGTTCATACCGCCTTCGGTGCCGAGAGCAATAATTTTCTCAAGGCGCTTCTGGCCAAGCTTCATGGTACTTTTCGGTTCGAGGCTCTTACCCGTCGCGCCCTTGCGGAGCACACCGTGACAACCAGCACAACGCTGGAAATAAAGAACTTTTGCTTCCTCGAAGTCTTTCTCGGAGAGTGTCGGCTCTGCAGCCACGGCTCCCCCCGAACCCAGCAGGAATGCACCTGCCGCCATACTTATGGCTGTAAGGGACAATGCCAACTTCATTGATTTACCCCTGTCCAAATTGGGCCGGCCCACAATACTTACGTCCCAAAGTGAGTTTCCCTCCGAATCGTGATCTCTGTTCATTTCATGTTCACGATACGCCACGCTCGGCCAATTCCCAGCGCTGGGCACATTATCGGATGCAGGATGAAGTCCTCACCTTGACGAATGTCAAGTCCATACGAAAAAAAGGGGAAAAGCCAAATTGTATGACTTATAAAAGGGCATCAGATAACCGACACCTATTAAATAGGGCGATCCGAACACAGCTTATATTCGTTCAATTTTCCACAGCCATTATTGACGCCAGTCAATAATGGTCACACGAACATGTGTCATATTTCTCAACATGCCGTAAAAATGGGGCATTTGCTTGGGAAGCAAGAGCATTAGGTTGAGAAAACGGAGCTGGAAACGTGGGCAAAACAAACAGCTGTGTCTATTTGGTCGGTGCGGGCCCTGGGGACCCTGACCTTTTAACACGTAAAGCATATCGAATTTTGGAAAGCGCCGATGCCGTGGTTTATGATCGTTTGGTATCGCCGGACATTGTGAACATCGTCCGGCCGGGCTGCACGCGCATATTCGTCGGCAAAGCCGCAGGCAATCACACCTTACCGCAAGATGAAATCAACGACCTTTTGGTCAAGTTGGCGCGCACCAACCACACCGTGGTGCGCCTCAAAGGCGGCGATCCTTACATTTTCGGCCGCGGCAGTGAAGAAGCCTTGCACCTTTCACGCAACGATGTGTGCTTTGAAATCATCCCCGGCATTACGGCGGCCGCTGGTATCAGCGCCGCAACCGGCATTCCATTGACCCACCGCGGTCTGGCCACCGGTATGCGTTTCGTCACCGGGCACGGTAAAGGCGACGAAGACTTGGATTTAAACTGGAAATCCCTGGCCGACAGCTCAACCACCTTGGTGATTTATATGGGTTTGGGCAAATTGCCGGAACTCAGTCGGCGCTTGATTGAGGCCGGCCTGTCCCCAGATACACCTGCCGCCGCCGTTGCAAACGGCACAACCGCACAGCAACGCCAGTGTATTTCCACCCTGGAACAGTTGCCCGAAGCGATGAAAAACATCGATTTTACGCCCCCGGTGCTCTGCCTGATTGGGCACGTGGTGTCGTTGGCGCATGATCTGAATTGGCAGGGGTTGGACTATGAAAGTCTTCATGACAATCTGGGACTTGAAAACCTGGACGCCAAAGTCAGCGCTTAAACGCGCGGCTTTTGCGATTCCCCTGGCTTTTGCGGGCACGCTCAGCGCTGCATCCGTCGCCGGGGATATTTCCGCTGCACGCCAAAGCGAGTTGCTTTATGTCCTGGCGCAAGATTGCGGTTCATGCCACGGCCTGACGTTGCGCGGTGGCCTCGGCCCTGCGTTGCTGCCCGAACGGCTACACGATCGCAGCGCGGACGATTTGGCCGAAACCATTCTTGACGGTGTGCCCGGTACACCAATGCCACCATGGCGTCCGTTGCTCAAACCAGACGAAGCCTTGTGGCTTGCACAAATTTTAAAAACAGGAGAAATGGTCAAATGAAATTGTGGGCGCATTTGATTGTTTTGGTGATGGCGGTTTCGACGGCGCACGCCAAAGACTTCGGCACCACCCTGCGCGGTACAGGCGACATGGGCCTTGTGGTGGAACGCGCCACGGGCTCTTTGCTGGTGGTCGAAAACACCACGCGCACCGAATTGGCGCGAATCGAAGGTTTGGGCGATCTTAGCCATGCCTCCGCCGTGTATGCGCGTGACGCACGTTACGCTTATATCTTTGGCCGTGATGGTGGATTGACAAAGGTCGACCTGCTCACGGCCCAAATCGTCGCGCGCACGATGCAATCGGGCAATTCCATCGGCGGGGCGATTTCTCAAGATGGTAAACTGGTCGCCGTTTCCAATTACGAACCCGGCGGTGTGAAGGTGTTCGACGCCGAAACTCTGGATTTGGTCGCCAATATTCCCACCGCATCCAAGACCGTCGGCCTGGTCGACGCCCCCGGCAATCGCTTTGTCTTTTCCCTTTATGACGCAGGTGAAATTTGGGTTGCGGACATGAGCACCCCTGCCACACCCAAGATCACCAAGTTCGAAGATGTCGGTTCCCAACCCTACGATGCGCTGGTAACGGGGGATGGGCGGTATTACATTGCCGGTCTGTTTGGCGAAGACGGCATGGTGTTGCTCGATTTGTGGAACTTGGACGCAGGCCCCAAACGCATTTTGGACGGTTATGGGCGCGGTGAAGAAAAATTACCTGTTTACAAAATGCCCCATCTGGAAGGCTGGGCCATTGCCAACGGCAAGGCGTTTGTCCCCGCCGTTGGACGTCACGAAGTTTTGATCGTCGATATGGACACATGGCAAGAAGTCGGGCGTATTCCCGCCCATGGCCAACCGGTGTTTGTCATGGCCCAGCCCGATGGCCGCCAAGTGTGGGTCAATTTCGCCTATCCCTTGAACGACACCG
>Ga0209692_10003569_pt1 | contig 14976 bp, 11 predicted proteins | sample tdDd472_FD_187129 | JGI IMG/M metagenome (GOLD analysis project Ga0209692, IMG submission 187129) | Marine sediment microbial communities from the Atlantic coast under amendment with organic carbon and nitrate - tdDd47.2 (SPAdes)... | ecosystem: Environmental > Aquatic > Marine > Coastal >...
CGATTTCAAACTGGTGCGGCCCTTCTTCCGGGATGGGAAGCTGTTCTGCTATCTCGCCTCTGTCGGGCATTGGCACGATGTCGGCGGGAACGTGCCCGGGAACTACAATCCTGTGGCCACGGAATGCTTCCAGGAAGGCATGCTGATCCCGCCGGTGAAGCTCTACGACAAAGGTGAGTTCCGCCCCGACATCGTCGATATCCTGATGGCAAATTCCCGTCTGCCCGGCAGTCTCTATGGCGACCTGAACGGTCAGATCAACGCGCTGGAACTGGGTGAGCAGCGCCTCAACGCCCTGTTGGACGATTACGGCGCTGAGACGGTGGCGGGCGGTCTGGCGGAACTGAAGGCGCGCGCTGGCCAGTTGATGAGGAGTTTCATCGCCGACCTGCCGGACGGCACCTATTCCGCGGACGACTACCTCGACAATGACGGCATCACCGACAGCCCGCTGCAGATCGGGCTGGATATCCGGATCGAAGGCGACCGGATGATGCTGGACTTCGCCCGGACCTCGCCGGCCTGCGCGGGGCCGGTGAATATCTCGCGCTCCACGGCCATTGCCTCCTGCTATGTCGCCTTGAAGCATGTCTTCCGCGACGTGCCCGCCAATGCCGGCGTGCTCGAGCCGATCGACTTCAATATTCCGGTCGAAAGTCTGTTGAGCGTCTCGGCGCCGAAGCCGGTCGGCGGTTATACCGAAACCATCCTGCGGGTGATCGACGTGATTTTCGTCGCGCTCTCCCAGGCGGCGCCCGATATGGTGAACGGCTGCGCCTACGGCACGATCAACGCGCTATCCCTGGCGGGACATCGGCAGGACGGGCGGCGCTGGGTCATGTTCTCCTTCTTTGGCGGCGGGCATGGCGGCAACCCGGAAGGTGACGGGTTGAACCACGGCAACGCGCCGATTTCCACCGCGACGATCCCGCCGCTGGAGATCCTCGAAGCGGCCTATCCGGTCCAGTTCACGCAATGGGCCTTGCGGCCGGACAGCGGCGGACCCGGCAAGCAGCGGGGCGGCAACGGCGCGATCTATGAGATCAAATTGTTGGAGCAGAAAGCGGATGTCTTCCTGTTCGGCGAGCGCGGGAAATATGCGCCGCCGGGCGTACTGGGCGGCGGGCATGCGGCCTTCAACAAGTTCACCTATGAGCAGGATGACGGCCTGCATGAACCGCCGATGGTTTCCAAGATGGTGGGGATCAAGTTGAAGAAGGGTCAGAAAGTACGCCTCGAAACACCCGGCGGGGGCGGGTACGGCAACCCGGCGGAACGCGATCCCGACCGCGTGGCCGAAGATGTGCGCCTGGGCTATGTCAGCAGCGCTGCCGCGCGGGACCGTTATGCCTGCATCGTCGATGAAACCGGCAAACTGGACACGGCGGGAACGATCATCCTGCGCCAGGAGATCGAGAGCCAATGAGCAACCCGTCAAACCGTATCATCGTCGGCGTCGATGTCGGCGGCACCTTCACCGACGTCTTCTTCCTGAACGAAGCCGACGGCACCTGCGACGTCGCCAAGGTGCCGTCCACGCGCGGGGACCAGTCCATCGGTATCCGTGAAGGGATCACCAGCCGGGTCGCCGATCTGGGGCAGGTGGGCACCATCGTGCACGGCACGACCGTCGGCACCAACGCCCTGTTGGAGCGCAAGGGCGTTCGGACCGGGTTGATCACCACGCGCGGGTTCAGGGACGTTCTGGAAATGCGCCGCCGCGACCGTCCCAAGACCTGGGGATTGTGGGGCCATTTCGATCCGATCGTGCCGCGCGACCTGCGCCTTGAGGTCGACGAACGCGTGCTGGCCGACGGCACGGTGGCCGAGGAACTCGACCCCGATCAGGTCCGCGAGGCCGCCCGCACCCTGCTGGAGCGCGGCGCCCAGGCGCTGTGCATCTTCTTCATCAACGGCTACGCCAATTCGTCGAACGAACAGAAGGCGCTGGCCGCCGCCAAACAGGTCTGGCCGAACGAGCATATCTCGGTCGCGAGCGAGATCCTGCCGGAAATCCGTGAATTCGAACGCGGGTCGACCGCATCCCTCAACGCCTATCTTCAGCCCTTGGTCGGGTCCTATCTGGAGCGTTTGGAATCCGGCCTGCGGCAGGGCGGCTTCGGCGGGGAAGTGCTGATCGTTCAGTCGAACGGCGGCGTCATGTCCGTCGCGACGGCGCGGGCCCTTCCGGTCCGCACCGCCTTGTCGGGTCCGGCGGCCGGGGTGATCGCGGCGGGGTATATCGCCGAAAGTGCGGGCTTCCCGAATGTCATCACCTGCGACATGGGCGGAACCAGTTTCGACGTTTCCCTCGTGGCCGACGGCCAAAGCGCGCTCGCCGCCCAGACCAGCATTGATTTCGGCATGATCGTCCGCACCCCGATGATCGAGATCACGACGATCGGCGCCGGCGGCGGCTCCATCGCCTGGGTCGATCGGGGCGGCTTGCTTCAAGTCGGCCCGGAAAGCGCGGGGTCGGATCCCGGCCCGGTATGCTATGGCCTGGGCAATGACAGGCCGACCGTGACCGATGCGAATGTCGCCATGGGGCGCATCAATGCCGACCGTCCGATCGGCGGGAAGCTCTCCCGCCTCGATGTGGAAGCGGCGAAACGCGCCATCGAGAAGCATATCGCCAAGCCCCTCGGGTTAGAGGTGATGCAAGCGGCGGAAGCCATCGTGCGGGTCGCCAATGCGCGCATGGCGGGCGCGATCCGTCTTGTCTCCATCGAACGCGGACACGACCCGAAGCGGTTCTCCGCCATGCCTTTCGGCGGCGGCGGGTCGCTGCATGCCGGCGCGTTGATCAAGGAGGTCGGCTTGGCCAGCGCCCTCGTGCCGCGCTATCCGGGTGTCACCAGCGCGCTGGGCTGCGTCATCGCCGATATGCGGCACGACCGGGTTCAAACCGTGAATACCAGGCTGGACGCGCTGTCGATCGAAACCATCGATGCGCAGATCCTCGACATCGTTGCGCATAGCGAAGGCATGCTGAAGGAAGCCGGTGTCGGATTCGAGCGGATCGACCATCTCGTCGAATTCGACATGCTCTATGTCGGCCAGACCCATACGGTGTCCGTGCCCGTGCCGATGACGATGGAGGCGGGCCGGACGGGGCTTTCGCGGGACCTGATCCGCTCTTCCTTCGAAACGGCCTATAGGGCCGCTTTCGGACGTCTGCTGGACGGCATTGCGATGCAGGTCATGAACCTGCGCGTCGCTGTCGTCGGCCGCCGCCCGAAATTCGACCTCGCCCTTTTGGCGCCTTCCGCCGAGGGCAATGTGGAAGACGCGGTGCTCGGCACGCGGTCCGTCTGGCAGGACGGCGGCTGGCGGGACACGGCCATCTATGACCGCATGGCCCTGCCGCTCGGCGCGCGGGTCGAAGGACCGGCCTTGCTCGAGCAGGCGGACACGACCATCTTCGTCGATGCCGATTTGGCCGCGTCGGTCGACCGTTTCGGAAACCTGATCGTCGAACGGCAGTAAAAGCGTAAGGAAGGGGCGGACCATGGATTTCCAGACCATCGACAAGACCGCTCTGCTGCTCGTGGACCTGCAGAACGATTTCATTCATCCGGACGGCGCTTATGCCCGGGGCGGTGCGACATCGGATGAGATCGCTGCCCTGCCGGCGAGGCTGGCACCGCTTGCGGACGCTTTCCGTTCTTCGGGGGGATGGGTGGTCTCAACCCATTTCACTCTGGTGCCGGGCAAGGGCGGGGAGCCGATGATCTCTGACCATCTTCGCCGCTTGCGCCCGTTCCTGACCAAAGGCGATTTCGCGCCCGGCGGGTGGGGGCAGAGGTTGCTGGACGAACTCGGCCCCGCCGATATCGAAGTGGAGAAGATCGCCTTCTCCGCCTTCTACATGAGCCGCTTGGAATGGGTGCTGCGCAAGGCCGGGATCGAACAGCTGGTGGTGGGCGGCATCGTGACCAATGGCGGCGTGGCCTCGACCGTCCGCGACGCTCATGTCCGTGACTTCCATGTCACCGTGCTGGCCGATGGCTGCGCGGCTTTCGATGTCGAGGTGCACAAGACCAATATCGAGGCGCTCAGGAGTGTCGCCGGAATATCCTCCTGCGAGCAGGTCTTGGCCGGCATGGCCGCACGGCCGTGAACATCCTTCCGCCCGATGACGCGTCCTTCGCCGTCTCCACGCCCATCCTGGTGATCGGCGCCGGCGCCTGCGGTCTGGTCGCGGCCCTGACGGTGCGGGAGGCGGGGCTCGACGTGCTCGTCCTGGAGCGGGACGCCTCGCCCAGCGGTTCGACCGCACTCTCATCCGGCATGATCCCGGCGGCGGGAACGCAAAGGCAGAAACAGGCGGGCATCGACGATACGCCGGAGTTGATGGCGCAGGATATCCAGAACAAGGCGAAAGGCCGGGCCGATCCGGTGATCACCGCGGCCGTGACGCGTGCTTCCGGCCCGGCGGTCGATTGGCTCGATGCCTTGCCCGAAGTCGATCTGGCCCTGGTGACGGGGTTCCTCTATCCGGGCCATAGCGTGGAACGCATGCACGCTCCGCCGAACCGCACGGGCGAAGCGCTCATGGGCATGCTGCTCGCGGCGGCCGGTCGGATGGGTGTCGATATCGTTACCGAAGCGCATGTCACCGCGCTTTTCGCCGATCCCGACGGCCGTGTTCGCGGCGCGCGCATCACGCGGCCGGACGGGTCGGTGGAGGATATCGGCTGCGACCACCTGATCCTGGCCTGCAACGGCTACGGCGGGAACAAATCCATGGTGGCGGAACACATTCCCGAAATGGCGCGCGCGGACTATTTCGGTCATGCCGGCAACCAGGGGGATGCCGTCCGTTGGGGCGTGGCGCTGGGGGGCGAGGCGAAGCACATGTCCGCCTATCAGGGGCACGGGTCTGTCGCCGTGCCGCACGGCATTCTGATCACCTGGGCGTTGATGATGGAAGGCGGCATTCAGGTGAATGCGAAGGGCGAGCGGTTCTCGAACGAGCATCAGGGTTATTCGGAGCAGAGTGTCGCCGTTCTGGCCCAGCCGGGGCGGGTCGCCTGGGCAATCTACGACGAGCGCATCCATGCGCTTGGACGGGAGTTCGAGGATTACCGGAACGCGTGCGACCAGAGAGCCATCATCCATGCCGGCAGCCTCGAGGAACTCGCGAACCGGCTGGGTGTGAATAAGGGCAAGCTTGCCGCCGCCATTGCCGAGACGCATGGCGATGGGGTCGACAAGTTCATGCGCGATTTTTCCGCAAAACCGGGATTGGAGCCGCCATTCTATGCGGTCAAGGTGACCGGGGCGCTGTTCCATACGCAGGGCGGTTTGCGGGTCGATGCTGCGGCCCGGGTGCTGCGCGCGGGAACAAACGAGCCTCTTCCCAGCCTCTATGCCGGGGGCGGGGCGGCCTGCGGGGTTTCCGGCCCGGAGGTCAGCGGTTATCTCTCCGGCAACGGCTTGTTGACGGCGGTGGCGCTTGGCCGCCTGGCGGGGCTGGACGTGGCGAAGCGGCAGTCCGAGGGTTAGATCAGGCCCAAGTTAAATCAGGCCCAAGTTAAATCAGGCCCAGGTTAAATCAGACCTTTGTCGCGCATTGCGTCGATGACCTTTTCCGCCGCCTGTTCCGGCGACAGGTCGCCGGTCATCAGGTGCAGTTCCGCATTCTCCGGCGGCTCATAGGGGCTGTCGATGCCCGTGAAGTTCTTGATCGCGCCGTCGCGGGCCTTGGCATACAGGCCTTTCGGGTCGCGGGCTTCGCAAACTTCCAGCGGCGCGTCGATGAAGACTTCGAGAAATTCGCCGTCATCCACCATCTGCCGGACCATGTTCCGTTCGCTGCGGAAGGGCGAGATGAAGGAGACCAGGACGATCATGCCGGCGTCGACGAAAAGCTTGGCGGTTTCCCCGACGCGGCGGATGTTTTCCACACGGTCGGCATCCGTGAAGCCCAGGTCGCGGTTCAGGCCGTGGCGGACATTGTCCCCGTCCAGGATGTAGGTGTGCTTGCCGAGGGAATGCAGGCGCTTCTCGACCAGGTTCGCGACGGTGGACTTGCCGGCGCCTGACAGGCCCGTGAACCACAGGATGCCCGGCGTCTGTCCCTTCATGCGGGCGCGCTCGCCCTTGTTGATATCCAATTCCTGCCAGACCAGATTTGTCGCGCGGCGCAGGCCGAAGGAGATCATTCCGGCGCCGACGGTCTGGTTGGTGAGCCGGTCTATCAGGATGAAGGCGCCGGTCCGCTGGTTCTCCGCATAGGGATCGTAGGCGATCGCCCGGTCGAGGGAGAAATTGCAGAACGCGACCGCATTCAGGTCGAGATGTTTTGCCGAATTGTGTTCAAGCGAGTTCACATTGATCGCGTGTTTGATATCGGTAACCGTTGCGCTGACCGTCGCCGGTCCGATCTTCAGCCAATACTGACGGCCCGGAAGCATCGGCTCGTCCGTCATCCAGATCAGATGCGCGGCGAATTGGTCGGTGATCTGCGTGGGCTGGTCGGCCGCGGCAATGACGTCCCCGCGGCTGATGTCGATTTCGTCCGCCAGGGTGATGGTGACGGCTTCGCCCGCTTCCGCTTCCTGCGCCTCACCGTCCTGGTCCAGGATTCCGGTGACGGTGGAGGTCCGGCCGGATGGCATCACCGCGATTTCGTCGCCGATCGCGATCCTGCCGCTGGCGATCGTGCCGCTGAAGCCGCGGAAATTCAGGTTCGGCCGGTTGACCCACTGTACCGGCAGACGGAAGGGGGCATCCTGGAAGGCGCCTGTGACGGTGATGCTTTCAAGGGCGGCAAGCAGCGTCGGGCCGTCATACCAGGGCATGCCGCCGCCGCCCGCAAGGACGTTGTCGCCCTTCAAGGCGGACATCGGAACGGCGATGACGTTCTTGATGCCGACTTCGTCCGCGAATTTCCTGTATTCCGCCGTGATCTCTTCGAAACGGTCCCGGGAATAGTCGACCAGGTCCATCTTGTTGACCGCCAGGATGACATCCTTGATGCCGACCAGATGGGCGATGAAGGTGTGCCGTTTTGTCTGGGTCAGCACGCCCTTGCGCGCGTCGATCAGGATCACCGCCACATCGACGTTGGAGGCACCGGTGGCCATGTTCCGCGTATACTGTTCGTGGCCCGGGGCGTCCGCGACGATGAACTTCCGGTTCTCGGTCGCGAAGAAGCGGTAGGCGACGTCGATCGTGATGCCCTGTTCGCGTTCGGCCTGCAATCCATCCACCAGCAGGGCGAAGTCTATACCGCCCTGAACGGTGCCGACCTTGCGGCTGTCGCTTTCCAGGGAAGCCAGTTGGTCTTCGAAGATCAGCTTCGAGTCGTAGAGCAACCGGCCGATCAAGGTGCTCTTGCCGTCATCCACGCTGCCGCAGGTGATGAAGCGCAGCATCGGCTTTTCGCTCTGCGCGCGCAGATAGGCGTCGATATCGGCGGGCTGGAGGGTATCCATCAGAAATAACCCTCCTGCTTTTTCTTTTCCATGCTGCCGGACTGATCGTGGTCGATGATCCGGCCCTGGCGTTCCGACGTGCGGGCCACCAGGGTTTCGGCGACGATCTCCTGCAGGGTCGACGCATCGCTCTCGACCGCGGCGGTGAGGGGATAGCAACCCAGCGTCCGGAACCGCACCTGTCTTTCCTGCACGGTCTCGCCGGGCTCCAAGGGCAGGCGGTCGTCATCGACCATGATCAGCTGGCCGTTTCGTTCCACAACGGGACGCTTGGCGGAGAAATAGAGCGGAACGATCGGGATATTCTCGATCAGGATGTATTCCCAGATATCCAGTTCCGTCCAATTGGAGATCGGGAAGGCGCGCACGCTCTCCCCCGTCTTGATCCGGCAATTGTAGAGGTTCCAGAGTTCCGGGCGCTGGTTCTTCGGGTCCCAGCGATGGGAAGAGGTGCGGAACGACATGATACGTTCCTTCGCCCGGGATTTTTCCTCGTCCCGCCGGGCTCCGCCGATGGCGCAATCGAATTTGTAGTGGGTCAGCGCCTGTTTCAGCGCCGCGGTCTTCATGATGTCGGTATAGAGCGCCGAACCATGCGTGAATGGGGTGACGCCGTCCTGCACGCCGTCAGGATTCGTATGGACGATCAAATCCACGCCCAGTTCCGCCGCACGTTGATCGCGGAAGGCGATCATCTCGCGGAACTTCCAGGTCGTGTCCACATGCAGAAGCGGGAAGGGCGGGCGGCCCGGCTGGAACGCCTTCATGGCCAGATGCAGCATCACCGACGAATCCTTGCCGATGGAATACATCATCACCGGGTTGCGGAATTCCGCCGCGACCTCGCGAAAGATGTGGATGCTCTCCGCTTCCAACGCGCGAAGGTGCGAACGTCTGCTCAGGCTCATGACGGTAAACGCGCCCCGATATCCGAAAGTTCTACTGGATAAGGCGCGGTGTATCGGCCCGGGCCGATTCTGTAAAGCGCCGGGCGGGCGGAAAGCCCGCCGCGGCTATGCTCCACATGCCTCGTAGAATGCCGTGGTCAGGCGGCTTCCATTTCCGGCTTCTTGGCTTTCGCATCCTGGTCGTGGGTGCGAATCCACTTCTTCACGACCGGGGCAATCTGTCTGCGCCATTTGCCGCCGTTGAAGATGCCGTAATGGCCGACATCCTTCTGCAGATGGTAGTGCTTCTTCTCATCCGACAAGCCGGTGGCCAGTTTCAACGCGGCCTTGGTCTGGCCGACGCCTGAAATGTCGTCCAACTCGCCTTCGACGCAAAGCAGCGCGGTCCTGTCGATCTTGCCCACATCCACGGGGTGCCAGCGCGCCACCATTTCGCCTTTCGGCAGCGCGTGGTCCTGGAACACGGTCTTCACCGTTTGCAGATAGTATTCCGCTGGAAGGTCCATCACCGCACGGTACTCTTCATAGAACGCGATCTTCTTTTCCGCGGCGTCGTCATCCCCCTGAACGAGGTGGTCGAACAACTCGTGATAGGAGGCCATATGCCGGTCCAGGTTCATGGCGATGAAGTTCGTCAGCTGAATGAAACCCGGATAGACCTTCCGCATCGCGCCCGGATAGGGGAAGGGCACGTCGACGATCACGTTGCGCTCGAACCATTCGATCGAATGTTCCTTGGCCAAGATATTCACCGCCGTCGGCGATTCGCGGGTGTCGATCGGCCCGCCCATCATCGTCAGGGTCGCCGGTGCGCAGAGATCGCCCCAACCGGACATGATCGCCGTTGCCGCCAACGAGGGAACCGCCGGTTGGCAAACCGCGATCATATGCGTGTTCGGGCCAAGAACATGAAGAAAATCAATCAGGTAATCGATATAGTCGTTCAGATTGAAGCGGTCTTCCGTGACCGGGATCATCCGCGGGTCCTGCCAATCGGTGATATACACGTCATGGTCGGGAAGCATTTCTTCGACCGTCCCGCGCAGCAAAGTCGCGTAGTGACCGCTCAACGGGGCGACGATCAACAGTTTGGGGTCGTTGCGTTTCCGCGCCAGCTTCCGTTTGAAATGAAGCAAGTGGCAGAATGTGCGATGCACAACCGTTTCGTATTCGATTTCGACTTCCTTGCCGTCGATGACCGTCGTGTCCAACGCCCATTCAGGCTTGCCGAAACGGCGCGTCAGATGTTCGTAAAGATCGGCGGCCGACATCATGGTCCGGCCTGCATTTGTATAAGCTAACGGATTCAGAGGATTACGCATCGCCAGACGCGCGCCTTGAGCCAGCATCCGGCTCGGCGTCATCATCATGCGTTGCATTTCGTGCATGTAATAGAGCATCAAAAATCCCGCCAATTTATTTATGTTTGCGCTGCAATAGTATGCGTGTCGCACCGCAGCTGAGCAATCCTGCAAATTGCCTGGACTGGCCAAATCGTGCCTTGTTCGGCTTGTATACGCTACACAGGTAACTTTTTTCTTAAGATTTCACTGATTTGTCCGTGAACCGGGCGGCGAGGGAGAGTTCATGCGTCTTTCCGGCAAAGGAGCGTTCATCACCGGGGGAGCATCCGGATTGGGGTACGGCTGCGCCGAGGCCTTCTTGAAGGAAGGCGCGCGGGTCGTGATCGCGGATATCGATGAGCGGAAAGGGGCGGAAGCGGCTGAAAGGCTCGGCGAAGGCGCCTTTTTCCTGAAGCTCGATGTTTCGAAGGAAGAGGAATGGGTGACCGCCCTGCGTGAGGCGGAAATCTGGCTCGGAAAACTGCATTCTTTGGTCAATTCGGCCGGCATAGCGTTCTTCCTGGATGTCGAGAAGACCAGCCTTGATGACTGGCGCCGGATGATGGCTGTGAACCTCGACGGAGTGTTCCTGGGCTGCAAGCACGGCATTGCACCGATCGAACGCGCCGGCGGCGGGTCGATCATCAATCTTTCCTCCGTCAGCGGCATCGTCGGCGGGGCGAATCTGGCGGCCTACAATGCCAGCAAGGGCGGGGTGCGTTTGCTGACCAAGTCGGTCGCTCTGCACTGCGCCCGCAAGGGAACGGGGGTGCGGTGCAATTCCATCCACCCGACATTCGTTCAAACGCCGATGGTCGACGAATTCGTCGCCAAGACCCGCAATCCGGAACGGACCCGCGCGGCGCTGGTCGAGCAGATCCCGATCGGGCGAATTGGCGAACCCGCCGACGTGGCGGCGATGGCGGTCTATCTCGCCTCCGACGAGTCGAGTTTCGTGACCGGCGCGGAAATGGTTCTCGACGGCGGGCTTAGCGCGCAGTAGCGGCAAGGTACCTATGCACAAACGGACCTAGTGCTGTCCGCCGGGTTCGGTCTAGTCTTCCGGTCGTTTTTTCATCCGGAATATCGGATCGACGGGGCGCTTGCCGCTTGCGATGTGCGGGCGATGGAATTCAAAAAAATCGGAGGTTGGAGACCCAAGATGAGTGAGTGGTGGAAGGACCTGTATACGGTCTTGAAGGAGGCCGACGTCAAACAAGTGGGCTATGTGCCCGATGCGGGGCACAGTAAGCTGATCAACGCCTGCATCGAGGATGCGGACATCGACGCGACGGTTCTGACCACGGAAGAAGAGGGCGTCGCGCTTGGCGCGGGCGCGTGGCTCGGCGGGGAGCGGGGGGCGCTGCTGATGCAGTCCAGCGGCGTGGGCAATTGCATCAACATGCTGTCGATGAATGCCAGCTGCCGTATGCCGCTGCTGATGCTGGTCACCATGCGGGGGCAGTGGGGCGAGTTCAATCCCTGGCAGGTGCCGATGGGGCAGGCGATCCCGGAAATCCTCCGTCAGGCGGGCGTGCTCGTCTATGAGGTGGACCAGCCCGACGAGGTCGGCCCGACGGCCGCCCAGGCCGCGCGGCTGACCTATTTCTCGCAGAAGCCGGTCGCGGTGCTGTTGAGTCAGCGCCTGGTCGGCAGCAAGAGCTTCGGTAAATAAGGGGGATTTGGAGATGAGCGCTATGGATGCGAAACGTGGAGAAACCTTCCCCCTGCGCCGCCGGGAAGTCGTCGAAAAACTGCTGTCGGACCGGGGCGATCTTCTGGTCGTGGCAGGCCTCGGCGCGTGCGCCTGGGACATCACGGCGGTGGGCGACAACGACTGCAATTTCCCGCTTTGGGGCGCGATGGGCGGCGCGGTGATGATCGGCCTCGGCATCGCCCGGGCGCAGCCCGACCGGCGGGTGCTGGTGTTGACCGGGGACGGTGAAATGCTGATGGGTGTCGGCAGCCTGGCGACGGTCGCGGTGAAGCAGCCGGCCAACCTTGCCATCGTCGTGCTCGACAATGAACGCTTCGGCGAGACCGGCATGCAAACGACGCATACGGCGGCGAGGGCCGATCTGGCCGCGACGGCGGCTGGCCTCGGCATCGAAGCGGTTGCGACCCTGACCGACGAGGCGGGCGTAGACGCGGTGCGGGACCGTATCCACAATCATCAGGGTCCCAGCTTCGACGTCATCAAGATCCGGGCGGAAAATCACGCCTTCAGCCTGCCGCCGAAAGACGGCGCCTATCTGAAGGACAGGTTCCGGATTGCCGTCATGGGCAAGGAAGCGGCGACGCTTTAGGGAACCCGGCTCTATCGGGCGGTGAAGCCGAACTCCTCGTCGAAGGCCGAATAGCTGACGACGGATTGGGGTTCGGCGACGCCTTTCATCGGGTGTTTCCCGCGCGGCGTGACCGGGACATCGGCGATCCTGCCCATTTCCTGCGAAAGCAGCAAGGGAACCCCCAATTCCTTGGTGAGGGTTTCCAGCCGCGCCGTCCGGTTGACCGCCGGTCCCATCACCGTGAAGTCCAGCCGTCCCGGCGCGCCGACATTGCCGTATATCACATGGCCGAAATGCAGGCCGACGCCGAACCGGATCACCGGTTTCCCGTCCCGTTCCCGGAGGCGGTTCAGCACCGCCAGGCTGCTGAAGGCGTCGACCGCGGCATCCAGCGCGGCGCGGCAGGCGTCGCGGCGCGCGGTTGCGGGGTCCTTGCCGTCTTGGACCGGAAAGACGATCAGCATCGCGTCACCGATGAAGCGCAAAATTTCCCCGCCATAGGCGGTGACCGCGGAATGCACGTGTTCGAAATAGGCATTCAGCAGGTCCAGCACGTCGCCGGCGGGCAGGGATTCGGTCAGAAGCGTGAATTCTCGCAGATCGCTGAACCAAAGGGCGGCGTCGATCTCTTCCCCGTCACCCCGTTTGATCAGCCCGGCGAAGACCTTCCGGCCTGTCCGCGGCCCCAGATAGGTATCCAGCAGGCCGACCGCGATGGTGTGGGTGACCAGGACCTCGACGATCGGGGCCAGATGCAGGACCAGGCGGTCGATCTTGGCGATGTCGGCATCCGTGAAGCCGCCCGGCAGGTTGGTATTGGCCAGGAAGGTGCTCTGGCGCTTGAACGTGAACGGGATGGCGCGCCCGTAATAGTCGGTGAAACCCGCTTCGGCGAGTTCGAACAGGACCTGATGATCCATCGCTGGGTCCAGGTCGCCAAGATGGCGGCGAAACGGTTTGCCGGTGGTGACGATGGACTCGATCGGGCTGCCCTTATAGGCGTCGGAGGACCAGATGTTGTGGCTCGACCGGCGGTGGGAAATCATGCCCTCGCCATGCACCCACAAGACCCGTTCGGCGGCGAATTCCGGATGCAATGTCCTGAACGTCATCGCCATGCGCATTATAGGGCTGCCTGCGTCCACCAGGGCGCCCGCCAGGCCGGACGCGAAGCTGTCCAATGTCTGGCGCTCGCGGCCCGCCGTGATCATCCAGTCGACGACCGGCTCAAGGGTCCATTCTTTTCCGTTCAACGGTCTTGTATCCTCAGCGCGTTATCGTCGTTCGAGCGGCTCAACTGTACCGCGCGGCATGTTCCGAACCGGCGCCGCGCCCAAGGGTGTGTTTGTCGATGGCGACCGCCTTGATCAGCGCGAAAACCGGTGAACCCACCTGCAATCCCAATTCGTCCAGCGACTTCCGCGTGATCCTCACGCGCAGGGGCGCCCCGATATCGACGGAAATCTCCACCATGGCGTCCGCCGCGGCATCCCCGCGTGTAGGTATGCGCTCGCCGATCTCCCGCACAGTGCCGCTCAAGATGTTTTGAAAACTCGTGCCGACGGGTTTTTGGATGGCCAGCGCCACGTCCCGCGCGCGGATGCGCAGGCGCAGCGATTTCCCGGTCGGCAGGGAGAGTTGAGGAACGCGAATATCGCCGCCGGGTGTGTCCAGGATGGTCAGGCCGTAGGTATCGTCCCGGTCCTTGACGGTGGCGGCCAGAACCGACCCGGCCTCATACCGTCCGGTCAGCGGGTAGAGGTCCAACCGGCTGGTGATTTCCCCGACATCGCCGCTGGCGGCGACCCGCCCGCCATCGACCAGCACCATCACGTCCGCCAGCCGGACCACTTCCTCCAGCGAGTGGCTGACATAGATGATCGGCAGGTTCAGTTCGTCGCGCAGGCGCTGGATGAAGGGCAGGATCTCAGCCTTCCTGGCCCCGTCAAGCGAGGCCAACGGTTCGTCCATCAACAGGATCTGCGGGTTGGACAGAATGGTTCTGCCGATGGAGACGCGCTGCTTCTCGCCGCCCGACAAGTCCTTTGGCCGCCGATTCAGAAGATGGCCGATGTCCAGGAGTTCGGTGATCTGTTCCAGCGCGAAGCGCGCGCCGGATGGCCGGCCCGCTCCGTAGAGCAGGTTGGATTTCACGGTCATATGCGGAAACAGGCGCGCATCCTGGAAGACGTAGCCGATATTCCGCTTATGGGGGGGAATGTCGATGCCGGCGTCGCTGTCGAACAGCACGCGCCCGTCGATCACGACCTTGCCGGTATCGGGACGCAACAACCCGGAGATCATGTTGATGATGCTGGTTTTGCCGCAGCCGGACCGGCCGAACAGGGCGACGATGCCGGCTTCGTCCTCGTCGAGACCGACATCCACATCGATCGCGAAGGCGGGGAAACCCTTGGTGACGCGGACTTCGATCATTCCGCTTCTCCAATGGAGCGGCGGATCCGCCTTGCCATGACTTCCGAGGCGATCATGGCGACGAGGGCCACGGCGATGGAAATCCCGGCCAATCGCGCTGCCGCCGCTTCGCCGCCGGGCGTCTGGATCTGGGCGTAAAGGGCCAGCGGGATCGTCTGCGTCTCACCCGGAATGTTGGAGACGAAGGTGATCGTCGCCCCGAACTCGCCCAGCGCCCGCGCGAAGGCCAGCAGCGCGCCGACCAGGATGCCGGGGGAAATCAGCGGCAGGGTGACCGTCGCGAAGACCTTCATCGGCCGTGCGCCCAATGTCTTCGCGGCGTCTTCCAGGCCCCTGTCCACGCTTTCGATGGCAAGCCGCATGGCGCGGACGGCAAGCGGCAGGGCCATCACCGCCGCGGCGACCGCCGCGCCTTTCCAGGTGAAGGCGATGCTGACGCCGAATGTATCGTAGAGCCAGGCGCCGAGGACGCCCTTGCGGCCCAGCAGGACGAGCAGCAGATAGCCGATGACGACCGGCGGGACGACCAGGGGGAGATGGATGAATCCGTCGAGCA
>Ga0209692_10003571_pt1 | contig 14963 bp, 15 predicted proteins | sample tdDd472_FD_187129 | JGI IMG/M metagenome (GOLD analysis project Ga0209692, IMG submission 187129) | Marine sediment microbial communities from the Atlantic coast under amendment with organic carbon and nitrate - tdDd47.2 (SPAdes)... | ecosystem: Environmental > Aquatic > Marine > Coastal >...
GTTTCCCACAAAACAGCCCTGACAAACCGTTTGTTGCTGAGCTGCTGAAGTCTCTTGAAGGCGATGAAACTCTTGCGGGATTGCTTGCGGCGACACGAGTACTGCCACCCACCGAGTACACAGATGATCAATGGAGTGCCCTCACCGATCTGCTTACTGTACTGCCGTTGGCCGCCGCGGAACTCAAGTTGCTGTTTGCAGAGACCGGGGAAACCGATTACTCGGAGGTCGCAGCCGAGGCCGCGCAGGCACTGGGACACCCCGAAGCACCGAGTGATCTCGCGCTGGCACTGGACTGTCGTCTGCAGCACATATTGATGGATGAGTTTCAGGATACGTCGGTTGCTCAGCATCAACTTCTCGAAAAACTCATTAAAGGCTGGCAAAAGGGCGATGGCCGCAGTCTGTTTTTGGTCGGTGACCCGATGCAGTCAATTTATCGTTTTCGCCGTGCTGAAGTGCGCAGGTTTCTGGAGATTTGGCAAACTGAAAAAGTGGGTGAGTTGCCGATTAAGCCTTTGCAGCTGACTACTAATTTTCGCTCGACACCGCAGATTGTGAATTGGGTGAATGACTGCTTCCGGTCTGTTATGCCGACAGACAATGACATCCTTACAGGCGCGGTGCGCTTTGATGCGAGCGACGCTTACGATCAAACGGGGCAACCCTGGTCCGGTGTTGAAGTCCGTGTGCAAACCGATACCGGTCTCGAGCCGGAAGCTGACGAAATTATCGGGCTGATTGAGACCCTGCGAAACGATAATCCCGATCAGACTATAGGTATTTTGGTTCGTGGTCGGCGTCATGCCGGAGAAATTGCGAGAAGGCTCAGGGCAAACGATATTCCGTTTTCCGGCAAGGACCTTGAGCACATGTCTGATGTGCCGCTGGTTCAGGATTTGCTTTCGTTGACCCGGGCGTTGCTGCATCCGGCTGACCGGCTAGCCTGGGCCGCAGTTTTGCGAGCGCCCTGGTGTGGTTTGAGTCTTCAGGATCTGCATGCCTTGCTTGCCGATGACCACGATGCGCCGGTCTGGCATCTGATTAAAGATGATCAAAGCGCAGGCAACCTTAGCGATGACGGGCAGAGTCGCCTGGATTCACTGCGTCGTCGCCTACAGAGCGGTTTTATGCGGCGCGGTCGTTTGCCGCTTAGTGACTGGGTTAGCGGCGTGTGGATTGACCTGGCCGGTCCGGCTAGTGCCCGGGCTGACTATGAATTGGCAGCTGCCAATGCTTTCTTTGCATTTCTCGACAAGTATACCGAGGGTGACGACGTGCCGGACACCGCCGAGTTGCTGGGTAGGCTTGAGAAGCAGCCCGTTAGTTTTTCGGTGCCGGATGCGAATATAGAAATCATGACTCTGCACAAGGCGAAGGGCTTGCAATTCGATACGGTTATTTTGCCCGGCATGAGTCGTAAGACCGGGATTAATACCAAGACCGTGCTTGGTTGGGAATACGTGCCTGACGGTGATCAGGATGGCTTGTTGATCGCGCCGGTCGAGCGTTTTGGCGATGAAAGCGATCCCTTGTACCAGTTTATCCGCAGCATTCAGAAGGAGCAGGACCTCGCTGAAACGGCGCGCTTGCTATATGTTGCAGCAACGCGTGCCAAGTCGAGGCTGTACCTGTTCCCTTACCTCAAACAAACCAAGAAAGAGATTAGTTGCGGTAACAGTAATTCACTTGCCGGCAGAATGCTCGACGTTTTGCTAGCCACCGACGGTGTCAGAGCGGTCGTCGAGAATGCGGAGCAAACTGATAGTGCCGCCGAGCCTGAGTGGGTGCAGCCGCACATAAATCGTTTGCCGGCTGATTGGCAGGTGCCCGAACCTTCGCGACCTGTAGCAGCCGCTCTGGCGCATCCGGTCGATTTGCAGGAAGCGCCTATTAGCTTTGAGTGGGCCGGTGCATTGGCGAGGCACGTTGGTACGGTGTTGCACGAACTGCTCGAAGATATTGCCCGTTTTGGTGGTGGCAATGATAGCGAAGCTTACATTCAATCCAGAGGTGGTTTGATCAGGCGACGTTTGGCCGGGCTGGGTGTTGCTGATGCTGATCTGGAGCAGGGTGTGCAGCGCGTTCAGGCTGGCTTGTTGAAAACTTTTGCGAGCGACAAAGGCAGCTGGATAATCGGCGGTGATCATGACAGCGCTGATTGTGAACTGGCTGTAACGGTATGGCACGACGGTAAGGCATCCAACCGGGTTATTGACCGGACCTTCGTATCAGATGGGGTTCGTTGGATTGTTGACTACAAAAGCAGTACGCATAAAGGCAGCGATCTGGATGACTTTATCCGCGAGGAAAAGGAACGTTACCGAAGTCAGTTGGAAGGTTATCGTGATGCCGTCGAAGGGCTGCCCGGCGGACAAGAGATGGGCATAAGGATGGCGCTCTACTTTCCGAGTCTCGACATTTTTGAAGAAGTTAAATAGCCGGCGATAGAACAGACACGATGTCCGGTTCAGAAAGAGCTCGATATTCGCAATTGATGCACACCGCCGGTCGGTGGTGCCATCATGTCTAGTCCCTGACGTAGTGCCGGGTCAGCGTTAGCCCTGGTGCGTATATCCGCTGACAGGGCGTAGCTGTTTGGCGGGTCCAGGCGAATGTCGCCTTCGATACTTAACGGCCCGTCAGCATCCTTGAGCGCGCCGTTGAGTGTGCCTGAGTCGTCTACTTCCGGATGATCAAATGTGAGTTGGATATTGCCGAGTTCAATATCTTTGCGTGTCATGGGGTCGAAGAAGGTGAGATTGCGCACTTCTATGTTGCCAACCAGTGCATCCAGCCAATTACCGGAGTACGCCAGTGTCTCTATATCAACGGATGCAACGCCGTTGACCGGCAAATCCAAAACGCTTTTCAACCGCCCCAAACCTGCAAACCCTCTTGCATCGCTGAGTTCAATGTTGCCCGTTAACGAGGCGCGGATGTCACCGCTGAAATCGGCATCATTGCCACTGGCGGATACCGAGGCTTTCACGCTACCAATAAAAAGATAAAGCGGATTGATGGTCCAGTTAGCTTCATAGAGCCTCAGTTGCCCGATAGCCAGACCGCTTGCCGAACCATTCCAGATGCTGCCGCTTATTCCGGTTACCGATACGCCTTCAGGGAAACTCATTGCTACCAGTCTGGCGGGTGCTTGCACAATTAGGCCGGTCAAAAAAATAATCAGCCCTGTAACTATCAGGGTTCGTGCGCTGGGTAATTCTTTTAGCATGTCGTCGGTATCGCCTGATTCAGGGCAGAGCTAAATGGAGCTGCGGTCGAGTACCAGATTGCAATTGATGCGTCCGGGAGGACCCGCAAGATCAAAGCTGGCTGAACTTGCCACTAAACCATAGCCTGTGCGTAATTCACTGAGCCAGACAACCACATCATCGAACGGAGCATTTTCAAGCCTTAGGCGAACCGTGTTGTTGCCGTCAGGTTGGTTACGCTTTAAATACCCGCTAAGTTGGCGGAGCCGGGTGGTTCTGTCGATGACCACCACGAGCGACTGATCCAGGCCTTGTAAGGCTTGTCCTGTGCCGCCTTGCTGCATGTTGGCTGCCGATAGCTGAAGTTTGGCTAGCGACGCGGTCTTTTCAGCAACTCTTTTTTCGGTGCTCGCTTTACCGCTATACAGTGGCTGCAGTCCGAGCAGCCATACTATTGCGATAACAATAAAAGCACCGGCAACCGAGACCATCACCCGTTCACGTTGGCTTATGCTCGAAAACCAATGGTTAAATTGCTCGATCATTGCTCTGCTACCTTGATCTGCATACGGCCCTGAATAATGTCTCCGGACGGGTTTGCAGACTGGATTGTGGCCTCAAAGATCCCGTTGCTGTTAACGGTTTGAGTGAGTTTGTCGAGTGTTTCAACGCCCGGCGCTTCAAGACGCATATCAATTACACCGCCACGAAAGCTCAACGCTTCTACCTTTATGTCTTTCGAGGCATCAACCGCATCGGCAAGTTCGTTGAGGGCTTCAATTAACCCCGGTGCGCTGCCAACAGGCGTATCGCCGGCGGCTCTCAGCCTGCTTTGTAACTGTCCCCAGGGGTCGGCTGCATTGGCGGCAGAAGGAAAAGTCTTGGTCAGGACATTGCGTGCAGCAAGGTCCAGCGCCTCTTCTTGTTGCTTGAGTTTCATCAGCGTTAGCGCGTCACCCGCAACAATCAGCAGGCAAAATGCGGCGAGTAAGGCGGCAGCTATTCGCCATGCCGGTGACAGGGCGATGTTCTCACGCACTGCTGCAAACGGACCCTGGCGTAAATCGACGCCACGGTTTTCACCGAGACCGTTTGCCAGCTGCGCGATACCGTTGTGTTCTATGCGTTTGATATCAAGTTGCTCTACACGCAGCCGGAGCTTTTCCAGTGCGTCTTCGCATTGATTTAACGATTCGTCATCGGCGAATACGTGAACGTGGGTTCCTGCCGCTTCTTCATCGAGGTCAAGAGGAAAGCGCAGTTCCAAAAGTGTGTCGAGTTCCCCTGTGTCGGCTGCCAATGCGCCGGACTCGTCTTTTATGGTGATGCGCCCGTTATTGATCCAGACGGTGGTGCCGGTTTCGGGCAAGGCATCCGCAACAGAAAATGCCGACACGGCTTGAATGTCGTGTTGGTCTAACTGTTTAAGCACCCGTGTCAGGTAATCGGTTTCGCAGACGGCTACTGATAGCAGGCCTTGTTGATCGCGCTCACCGATAGAAAAATGCAGGCTTTCGATATCTTGTGCCAGTTGCTCTTCCATAGCGTAGGGCAATGCCTGCTGAATCCGGGCACTGCCTTTAAGCGGGATATTAACTTGCGAACGAAGCACGTCGGTTGCGGGCAGCAATGCGACGGTATTGCGGTTGGCGGCTATTGCTGACGCCTCTGCCAGCGTGCCGGTGCCGGCTTGTCCGACGATGGCGCCCGTGCTGTCGGCAACGACCCAGCTCGCCAAATTATTACCGGCATTGTCCAGTTGTATGACCAGCATTTCTGCCATCAGAAAACACCAAAATAACGGATGCGGGGGACAACGCTGTCCGCTTGTCCCTGTCTATCAAGCAGACTGTACATAGACATTCGGAAGCTGCCAATGCTTATTGTCGCAAATGCTCCGAAACATTCTGTATTTAGCCCCAGATAATTACCCGCGAGCGCATCGTCGGTGACGATGCCGTCAAACGAACGCAGGTTATCGAAACCGGAAAACTCGGTGCGTTCTGACATCCACCGGTCTACATCTGCCTGACTGACATTGTCGCCGAGAGCAAGCAGGACAATATCTGAGGCGGTGTTTACGTTGATATGCGTAAAGTCATCGTTGCCGCACCATTCGGGCGGCAGAGCTGCAATGTAAGGGGCGAGGGTGTTGTAAAACTCTAAATCGATGCCCTCGATTGCAAGCAGTTCACTGGTCGAGGTCAGGTAGCGGTTTGCCGCCCAATACGGTGGTGTTTTGCCGGTATAGACGTCGTCTTCCGCACCTGAAGCGCAACAAACCTCCTGATCCGGATCTATCCAGTCGAGAACTGCGTCGGCCGGCCCTTCGTCTAATTCAAGCACACGAAGCAGGCGACGGAACTGCGCCATAGCAATTTTATCGACCTGGCCGTTGCGATAAATATTGTTGATGTTGAAGCGTCCCTGCATGTCCTCAAGGCGCCCGACCAGCGTTCCTTCACCGAGCTCGATCGGCGGCAATTGCTGTGCCCAGCCCTCATCGAGATAATCAATTTCAGCCGGGTCGTCACGGTCTTGCAGCAGGATATCTATAGCCCAGCTCTCAGCGCCCAATGCGTACATCCGGGCTTGGTCGTTGGCGAGCATAGCGGCCGTACGGCGGGTTTGCAGGTGACGTTCCCAAACCAGGTCGGCGGCTATTAACGTAGCGACCGCAATAACCAGAATGGCGGTAATCAGGGCAACACCCTGTTGCTGCGATTGACGTGCTTGTCGCAACATCAGCCTGCGACCTCTATTAGCCGTTGTATAGAGCCGGTGCCTTCCAGTTCAAAGGTCACCCGGATAGCCCGCGGCCAATACTCTGTTTGTCCCCCGGGTTTAACCGGCGGCCATTGCTGTTGCCAGACATCATCGAAATCCAGAAATTCAAACTCGATGGTTTCGACACCGTCGAGTAGTTCGAGTGCAACAGGTTCCAGGCCAAGAGATCTGTCCATGACGACCCAGTGTTCGCGATACAATTTTTTATCTTCGAGCCGGTACTGAACCCGTTGCTGAGTGCTTCGTGGTAGTCCGGCAGGATTTCTCCAGCCTTCACGGCTAAAGCGCAACAGATAGACATTCTGTCCGTCTGCAACGACGGGCAGTTCATAGCCGCTGCCCAGTTCATCTCTTACGCTACGGGGGTGGAGTTGGTTCAGGTCGTTTGTGATAAACCGGACGGAACGCTGCACCTGATTGAGGCGGTTAAGTGCGTCGTTAGCAATGGCACTTTGATCGAGAATTGCGCTCAGTCCACCGGTAGCAAGCACTCCGATAATGCCGAAAATGGCGATGGCTACGAGTAGCTCAAGTAATGTGAAACCCCGTTGGGCTTGTTGTTTTATGAACGTCACCGGAATTGTCCCTCCGGTTCATTGTTGTTCTGGCCGGGGATACCACCCGGTAATCTCGGTGGTTGTTGCCTGTCGACCGGCGGTCCCGTCAGGCCGGCTGCTGATGCTATCGGGTTGTCCGGTTGATCGGGCAGATAAACAAACACTTCAATACGGCGGATGTTTTCGATCTGGGTTTGAGAGACGTCGACGGTGTAGTTCCACATTTGACCCGCCATCTCATATTCATCCTGGTATTCGCGAATTTCCGGGAATTCTTTTTCCAGACGAATTTCGGTAATTCTGTCCAGCGCAACCCATGTGCCGAGCGTTTTGTCCTGCAGGTAAATAGCGGCAGAGGCCATTTGATTCATCTGCGCCACGACAGCGGTCAGGCCAAGAGCAACGATTGCCATTGCGACCAGCACTTCGAGTAACGTGAAGCCACTATGTCTGAATGCGGAATGAGTGCGGCGCGAGTTGTCAGGTTTCATCAGCGCTTACCGATGCTTTGCCGTCCGCTTTAATCTCCAGTAAAACGCCGTAGTTATCAAAAGCGGGGCGGAAGCGAACGCTGAACGGTGTGATCTCACCGCTCGACAAGAGGAATATCTGTGGTTCGTAGTCTTCTGCTGCCGGAGGTTCGCCGGTTTCCAGCAGAATTTGTTGGTCTTCTATAAAGAGGTCCATCTCCAGACGTTCATCCAATTGCCTGGGGTAGAACATCTCATCAGCGGTCATCCGGACCCAGATACCTTCCGTGGGATCAAGCACCGCAAATTCATAGCCGCCCGGGAAAAAAGTCAGACCCATTTCCTGGCCTTGCATCAGTGCTTCATCGGCGGCCAGCAGTGTTAATGCTCTGAGGCGGTCGGCATTTTTCTCCAGCGTCTGATCACGTGGTGCAAAACTTATTGTCGCAATAGCAACAATAATGCCGACAATGACAATGACGACGAGCAATTCGAGCAAGGAGAATCCTTGCTGATATAAACGGGGCGGATGTTGCCGGCTGTTCAATTAATCTTGCAGCGTCCAGTTACCGATATCGGCGTCAGGACCTTCGCCACCCGGTTGTCCGTCACGCCCCAGTGAGTAGATATCTACAGGACCATTGTTACCGGGTTGCAGATAGAGGTACGGGCGGTTCCAGGGGTCTTTTGGAAGACGGGGCAGGTAACCGCCTTCGGGCCATTTGGCAGTGGAGTCATCGGGGCGTGTGACGAGAGCGTCGAGGCCTTGCTCCGTGGTCGGGTAGCGGAAGTTGTCCAGTCGGTACAGCTTGAGCGCCCCTTCAATAGAGCTGATGTCCTGCTTGGCGGCTACAATTTGAGCGTCATCAATGCGACCGATAACGCTGGGAGCAATAAGGGCGGCCAGTATGCCCAGAATGACGACTACGACCATAATTTCGATCAGAGTAAAACCATCCTGACGTTTGCGACGGGAAATACGGGTATTGCCGGGCATTATCTGAAGCTCCATAAGTATTTGTATGAATCACCGATGCCATTCTATAGTGATTATCGGTGTGTAATTATGTGCAGAGTATAGCAAGCCTCATGCCAGCTTTAGAAACGGCATGAGTATTGCTTGCACCGCTGTCCTCTGCGTACTCATAATACAGACTTAGGCACTCCGGTTTATAAAAGCTCTTTGAGCCCCACTTTGCAGGAACAATCAAGTATGGCAATCAGTTCAGATTCTTTTTCACTCGAGGGCGAAGTCGCTCTTGTTACCGGTGCTTCCCGCGGGATTGGTGCCGCTGTAGCCGACGTTCTGGCAGCAGCCGGAGCCACGGTAGTTGGCACAGCAACCAGCGAGTCAGGTGCTACTGCAATTACGGAACGCTTTGCCGCGGCCGGTGTTAAAGGGCAGGGCATCGTAATGAATATTGCTGATGCTGCATCCATTGACGAAGGTGTCAGTGCTGCAAGCAAAGAGTTAGGTGCTATAACTATTATAGTTAACAATGCCGGTATTACCCGCGACAACTTAATGCTGCGAATGAAGCAGGATGAGTGGGATGAAGTTATTAATACTAATCTCACCGGCATGTTCCAGGTTTGTAAGGCCAGTTTACGCGGCATGATGAAAGCCAGACGCGGGCGCGTTATTAACATTGCATCTGTCGTGGGTGTGATGGGCAATGCCGGTCAGGCCAACTATGCGGCTGCGAAAGCAGGCATGATTGGTTTCAGCAAATCCATGGCCCGGGAAGTGGGTTCACGCGGAATTACTGTGAACGTTATTGCTCCCGGCTTTATTCAGACAGCGATGACGGATGCTCTTGGTGATGACGCCAAAGAGGCTTTGAAGAGCCAGATACCGTTGCAATCATTGGGTCAGGTTGAAGACATTGCTAACGCGGTTCTGTTTCTGGCGTCGCCCGCCGGTCGCTATATTACGGGTGAAACGCTGAACGTGAACGGCGGCATGTATATGTCGTAAAATAGTAATGGTTCTAGCGGAGGCGAATGAAAACGTTTCCGTTTGATTTTTACTGCATATTTAACAATAACTTAGCGTTTATGGCGGCAGTATTGCCAAGCGCGTAAGGGCAGCTTCCGGAGGGTTCCGGAGATAAGTATTGATAATCAGGGTTTCAACGAGGTGCCGTGTGCCTTAAACTACGCTCCGCAACTAACCCCTGGTTGGTTAATTCGATTAAACAATTGTCGTTGAGAGGACGATTCAAGCATGAGCAACATTGAAGAGCAGGTAAAGAAAATCGTAGCCGAGCAGCTCGGTGTTAAAGAAGAAGAAGTTAAAGCGGAATCTTCTTTCGTTGACGATCTGGGGGCTGACTCACTCGATACCGTTGAATTGGTAATGGCTCTTGAAGAAGAGTTTGAAACCGAAATTCCGGACGAGCAGGCTGAAAAAATTACTACTGTGCAACAGGCTATTGATCATATTAAGGCCGGCACCAGCTAAGACCTCGAAAACGCTGCTTCGGCAGCGTTTTACTTTTAGTTCTAATTTTTTCTTGGGAATTCAATAATGACCAGGCGGCGTGTTGTAATTACCGGCTGCGGTATTGTCTCTTCTGTAGGTAATAACGTTGCCACTTCTTGGGACAACGTAACTAACGGGCGTTCCGGTATCGGTCCGATCCCCGAAGATATTCTCGATACCACGGGCTTTTCTACCACCTTCGGTGGTTATGTTCGTGATTTTGATATCGCTGAATTCATGTCACCAAAAGATGCCCGTAAGCTGGATGCGTTTCAGCATTTCGGTATTGCGGCATCGGTTGAGGCTATTAACGAATCCGGTCTGGAAATTAATGAGAGCAATGCCGATCGTATTGGTGTTGCCATTGGTTCCGGTATCGGTGGTCTTGGCACTATCGAAACCAACCACGCCAAATATGCGGCTGGTGGTCCAAGAAAGATTTCCCCGTTCTTTGTGCCGGGCTCCATTATCAATATGGTGTCCGGACAGGTATCCATGATGTACAACATGCGGGGGCCCAATCTGGCGCTCGTTACTGCATGTACTACGTCAACACATTCTATTGGTGTGGGTGCCAGAACTATTGCCTGGGGTGATGCCGATGTGATGGTTGTTGGCGGAGCGGAACATGCGATTACGCCCCTCGGTCTGGGCGGTTTTGCCGCTTCACGAGCATTGTCCGGACGAAATGACGATCCTCAGGCCGCTAGTCGTCCCTGGGATAAAGACCGTGACGGTTTCGTCCTGAGTGACGGTGCCGCCATTATGGTTCTTGAAGAATACGAATACGCCAAGGCCCGCGGCGCAAACATCATTGCTGAAGTCGCTGGCTTTGGCATGAGTGGCGATGCATATCACATGACTGCGCCGCCGGAAGACGGTAATGGTGGTCGCCGTGCTATGGCCGCTGCAATTAATGATGCAGGCCTGGATGTAACCGACATTAGTTACATCAACGCACACGGTACATCGACTCCGTTGGGCGATTTGGCGGAGACCAAAGCCGTTAAAGAACTGTTCGGTGATCATGCCTACAAACTCGCTGTGAGCTCGACCAAATCTATGACAGGTCACATGCTGGGGGCTGCCGGCGGTATCGAAGCAGTCTTTAGCGCGCTGGCTATTCGTGATCAGGTTCTGCCACCGACTATCAATCTTGATAACCCCGACGAAGGGTGTGATCTGGATTACGTGCCCGGTGAAGCCCGTGAGACTGAAGTGAGTGCTGTGGTCAGTAACTCATTCGGTTTTGGCGGAACGAACGGTAGCCTTGTATTTAAGCGCATCGATTAGCCGGACCTTAACCGGCCGGTCGCTGCAGGTCTGACCTGTCCATGCAAAGCGGTTCAACGCTTAGCGAAACTCTCGGATTTGATATAGATCCTCTGGTGCTCCATGTCCGGGCTCCGGAGGTTTATCCGTTTCTTCTCGAAAGTGCCGCATCCGGCACTGCCCAGGGTCGCTACGATATTTTGTTTGCCTTTCCCGGCGAGACGTTGCGCTTAGACGGTGATGGCAAACTGAGTGGTCCTGATGGCATAGAAAGCGATCAATTCCTTGATGCTTTTGATGAATGGTTTGCGGCGGCGCAAACTGCAAGCGACAACACTCAGGATAGTCAGCTGCCTTTTTCCGGTGGCTGGTTTACTTATCTTTCCTACGAACTCGCCGCGGAGGTTGAGCCCAGCCTCTGCTTGCCCGGTAATCCGGGTGCCCCGATTGCATTTGCAACGCGCATTAACGCAGCCGTGCTCAGAGATCGCAGCAACGGCACCGTCACGCTGGTTGCCGATAACCCGGCTCAGCTTGAGAAGCTCAAACAGGATGTAATGAGTGCAAAGGCTGCTACTTTGCCTGAGGCACATGCTGTCAGGGTGGAGGTTGACGAGGAGGAGCCGGATGTGTTCCTGCAAGCTGTCCGGACAGCAAAGCAATACATTAAAGACGGCGATATTTTTCAAGCCAATTTGTCCCGTATGTGGCGCGGCCGCCCGGCTGAAACAGTCGAGCCGTGGGAGCTGTACGCCCAGTTACGGGAAGCGAATCCGGCCCCCTTTGCGGGGCTTGCTGTGCATGACGGTTTTGCCGTGATCAGTTCGTCACCGGAGCGTTTGATTTCATGTAACGGAGATACCGTCGAGACGCGCCCGATAGCCGGTACACGCCCGAGGACCTCATCGGCACCGATTTCACAAGAGCAGTTGGATGATTTTGTCTCGAATCCAAAAGAGCGTGCTGAGCACGTTATGCTGATCGATCTTGAGCGCAACGACCTGGGGCGTATTTGCGTCGGCGGCAGCGTTCAAGTTAGCGAGTTTATGGCGATAGAAAGCTACACGCACGTGCACCACATTGTGTCGAACGTGGTCGGCGAGAAGCGGCCGGATGTGACTCCGGGACAAATGATAAAGGCAGTGTTTCCGGGCGGCACTATTACCGGTTGCCCCAAAGTGCGCTGCATGGAAGTTATCGCTGAATTAGAGAACCGGCCCCGCGGTGCGTACACTGGCTCTATGGGATTCATCAATACCGATGGCAGTGGTGATCTGAATATTTTGATCAGGACTATGACCTTGAACAATGGTGAGCTGACACTGGCGGCCGGCAGCGGCATTGTTGCGGACTCAGACCCGGCGTCGGAGTTGGCTGAAACCCGTGCTAAAGCAAAGGGGCTGCTGTTGTCACTGAGCGCTGAAAGAGATTCCGCCAATGGATAGCTGGCGCATCAACGGCCGTCCTGCAGCCACGATTAATCCTGACGACAGAGGGTTGGCGTACGGCGATGGTCTTTTTGAAACCATGGCAGTCCGTGCAGGGGCTTTACGGTTTCGTGAACGGCATATGGCACGTCTGCAAGAAGGTTGCGAACGTTTAGCTATCACTATTCCTGAAACGCTCGCGGACGAACTCGATACGGCTATTGAGGGCATTCAACACGGTACGTTAAAACTGATTGTCACGCGTGGTGAAGGCCGGCGTGGTTACAGCCCGCACGGGGCTGTGAATCCGACTTTGTTAGTCGGTGTCAGTGAGGAGCAAGCGGCGCCGCGTATTCCGGAAATAGCCGCCCGTGTGTGTAAAACGACCGTATCGGTTAACCCGGCACTCGCCGGTCTGAAAACTCTGAACCGGCTTGAGCAGGTGCTTGCCCGTGCCGAGTGGAATGATGCCGCCATTCGGGAAGGTGTTATGCAGGACGTTAACGGCAACGTAATATCCGGCACTATGAGTAATGTTTTTGCCGTCATCGATGGTCGCCTGACCACGCCGGATTTATCGGCTGCCGGTATCGCAGGCGTGATGCGATCAGTCATTGTTGATGCTATGGAGCTAGCCGTTGATGTCCGGCCGGTAGCACTGTCTGAGCTATTGAGTGCCGAAGAAATTTTCTTTAGTAACTCGCTGATTGGCGTTTGGCCTGTATCCCGTTTGAATGAGCGCGAGCTGCAGGTGGGCCCGGTTACGTTGTCTGTATGCGAACGCCTCGTTGAGCTGGGTGTTGAGGAATGCCGCCGATGAATACTTTGCTAAAGCGGTTCGCGGCAGCCGGTTTGCTTGGTGTGCTGGTACTTGCCTTATTGGCATGGCGCTCTCTTACGAGTCCTGTTGAAGTGCCGGAAGAATCGCGGGTTGTGGAGGTGGTTCAGGGTTCGGGAGCGAACCAAATCGCAGCCCGGCTGGCTGCAGAGGGCTTACTGAGCAACCCACGGCTTTGGGCATGGTATGCCCGTGCCACGGGGCAGGCCGAGCAACTCAGGGCAGGGGAGTATGAGTTTGCTGACGGTATTACTCCAACGGACATTCTGGCTCAGCTGGTGGCCGGCAAGGTCAAGCTGCATACATTCACTATTCTTGAAGGGTGGACCGTTCGTGAGGTGCTGCAGGCATTGGATAGTCAGCCCGCCATTAGCAGGACTCTGGCTGACAACATAACGGCGGAAAGCCTGAGTGACGCGCTTCAGCTGCCCTATGAACATGCAGAAGGTTTGTTCTACCCGGAGACCTATAACTTTCCCAAAGGCACCACCGATACGGCGTTGCTGAAGCAAGCGGCAGAACTCATGAGTACCGAGCTTGTGCAGGCGTGGACTGAGCATGAAGATGCGCACGGTGATGCTTCAATACTTCGCAGTCCCTATGAATTGCTCATATTGGCATCGATAGTTGAACGGGAGACGGCAGTCGATGAGGAGCGGCCGGAGATTGCAGGCGTATTTCTACGTCGACTAAACAAGCGGATGCGCCTACAAACCGACCCCACCGTTATATATGGTATGGGTGATGCGTTCGACGGCGATATCCGTCGTCGCGATCTTAAGACCGATACGCCATACAACACCTATACCCGCTACGGATTACCGCCGACCCCGATTGGAATGCCTTCCCGTAGTTCGATGTCAGCGGTTGCCAACGCGGATCCTGATGTTGGCACCAGCCTTTACTTTGTTGCAGTTGGTGACGGCAGCGGAAGACATGTATTCAACGATACGTTACAAGGGCACAATCTTGCTGTAGCCGAGTACCTTAAACGGTTAAGATCACAACGTAATTCAGATACGAAATAATCGTTAGCGGGTATTAACCAAACGTATGAACGCTCAAAAACAGTCCGATGGTCGCCGCTTCATTACTATTGAAGGAATTGAGGGTGTCGGCAAGTCGACTAACATTGCATTCATTGAGCAGTGGCTGACAGACAACGGTCAGACAGTAGTGTGCACCCGCGAGCCCGGGGGTACGCCCGGCGCCGAAGCGATTCGCGATCTGGTTTTAAATACCGACCGCAGCCAGCTTGGCGACCAAAGTGAGTTGTTGTTGATGTTCGCCGCCCGCGCAGCGCATCTTGAAAACCTTATTTATCCGGCGCTGAATGATGACCAGTGGGTTATCTGTGACCGGTTTACCGATGCAACCTATGCCTATCAGGGTGCCGGTCGTGAGTTCGGCTTCGAATCGATCGCCGCGCTGGAGAGCTTGGTGCAAGGCACATTCCGGCCGGGGCTGACCTTGCTACTGGATGGTAGCTTTGAATTATCGGTAAAACGGCGGGCTGAACGCACTGAAACGGACCGCTTTGAACAAGAGCAGCTCAGCTTCTTTGAACGGGTGCGGAACGGTTACCTGAGGCTCGCCGATGAGAATCCGCAGCGCATCAAGGTTATCGATGCCGGCCAAAGTCTGGAGTCGGTGCAAAGCGATATAGCCGCCGTACTTACCGAATATTTTGCCGGGCAGGTGCAACAGTAATGCTTTTAGCACCAACGATAGAGGCTGAACTTAACTGGCTTGACGACAACAAGCGGGACCTGGGGCAGGCTATTGCCAGCGACAAGTGTCCTCATGCGCTGTTGATTCACGGGCCGGCAGGTACAGGTCGCCGCGCATTGGCACGCTGGATAACCGAACAGGTTTTGGCAACCACCCTTGATCAAAATGATCAGCATCCCGATTG
>Ga0209692_10003575_pt1 | contig 14950 bp, 12 predicted proteins | sample tdDd472_FD_187129 | JGI IMG/M metagenome (GOLD analysis project Ga0209692, IMG submission 187129) | Marine sediment microbial communities from the Atlantic coast under amendment with organic carbon and nitrate - tdDd47.2 (SPAdes)... | ecosystem: Environmental > Aquatic > Marine > Coastal >...
CGGCGGATTGAACGTCCGCGACCCGGCCATCGACCGCCATTTCCCGCAGGGCTACAACATCTGGCTGCTGGGGCGGACCGGTGTTCACCGGTTTCCGAAATCCGCGGCCGAGGCCCGGACCGGCACCCGATAACATTATTCCGCGAGGGGGTAATCCAACCGGGACCCGGACGCGTAAACCAAAGCAAAGACAGACTTGCCCTTGCACGGTTCGACAGGTTCCCAACGCCCGATGAGCAGCACGACAATCCACTGGTTCCGGCGCGACCTTCGTCTGCGCGACAATCCGGCCCTGTCGGATGCGGCCTCGCATGGGCCGGTCGTGTGCCTTTTCATCCTGGATGACGACGATGCCGGCGGCAACGCGACCGGCGCCGCCAGCCGCTGGTGGCTGCACCACAGCCTGGCTGCCCTGGACAGTGATCTGAGAGAACACGGCGGCGGTTTGATCCTGCGCCGCGGGCCGGCGGCCCGGGTCATTCGGGACGTCATCGCGGAAACCGGCGCGGCGCGCGTCGTCTGGAACCGGCTGTACGAACCCTGGTCCATCGGCCGGGACAAGGATTTGAAAGCCGGTCTGACGGATCAAGGCATAGCGACGGAAAGCTTCGCCGCCGACATGATCCGCGAACCCTGGGAGGTCGAGACAAAGGCCGGCAAGCCGTTCTCGGTCTTTTCGCCCTTTTGGCGGGCGATGCAGACCCAGGGCGACCCGGCGCCGCCCCTTCCCGCCCCCGATACCATCCGTTTTCATTCCGGCATGATTCCGACGGACAGCCTGGACGACTGGGGGTTGCTGCCGAAGAGCCCCAATTGGGCCGATGGCTTCGCGGCGGAATGGACACCCGGTTCCGCCGGTGCGGCGCACCGCATGGCCGACTTCCTCTCCGGCCCCGTCAACGACTATGCGGACGGCCGGAATTTTCCGGCGCTTGGCGCGACATCCCGGATTTCGGCGCATCTTCATTTCGGTGAGGTCGGCCCGCGGCAATTGTGGCACGCGACCCGGTCCGCCATGGAAACCGGGACCGTGCGCGACGCGGCGGGCTGGGCCTTCCTGCGGGAACTGGGATGGCGCGACTTCAACCGCCACCTGCTTTTCTACAACCCGCATACCGTTACTGGGAACTTCCGCGACACGTTCGACGCCTTCCCCTGGCGCGAGGATGAGAAAGCCTTCGACGCCTGGTCGAAGGGGCGGACCGGCTATCCGCTGGTCGATGCGGGGATGCGCGAATTGTGGCGCACCGGCATCATGCACAACCGCGTGCGGATGGTCGTCGCGTCCTTCCTGGTGAAACACCTGCTGATCGATTGGCGGCGCGGGGAAGCCTGGTTCCGCGACACGCTGGTCGACGCGGATCTGGCCAACAATGTCGGCGGCTGGCAATGGACGGCCGGCTGCGGCGCCGACGCCGCGCCCTATTTCCGGATATTCAATCCCGTGTCCCAGGGCGAGCGTTTCGACCCGAAGGCGGCGTATATCCGCAAATGGGTTCCCGAACTGGCCGCCCTGCCCGACAAATATGTGCACAGACCTTGGGAAGCGCCGGGCGACATCCTCGCCAAAGCGGGGATCCGTCTCGGCGAAACCTATCCCTTGCCGATCGTGGAGCATGCCGGGGCCCGGCAACGGGCGCTCGACGCGTTCGCCGCCATCAAAAATCCCGAAGAAACCCTTATATTGAGCGGAGCAGCCTGACCCATGCGGATCGCCATTATCGGTTCCGGCATCGCCGGATTGGGCGCAGCCCTTCTGCTGAACCGGAAACACCAGGTCACCGTCTATGAACGGAACGCCTATGCGGGCGGCCATTCGAACACGGTCGACGTCACGGTTCCCGGCAATGGCGGCCAGAAGACGATACCCGTCGATACGGGGTTCATTGTTTTCAACGAAAGGACCTATCCCAATCTGCTGGGCCTGTTCGAACACCTTGCCGTGCCCACCAAGAAAACGGACATGTCCTTCGCCGTCTCCATCGACAGGGGCCGGATCGAATATGGCGGCAGCAATCTGGCGGCCTTGTTCGCCCAACCCCGCAACCTGTTTTCCCCGCGCTTTCATCGCATGCTGCGGGACCTGCTGCGGTTCTACCGCAGCGCGCCGGAATTGCTCGACCACCCGAACGCGGACCGCATCACGCTCGGCGATTTCCTCGATGTCGGCGGTTATGGGGAGGCGTTCGCCCGCGACCATCTGCTGCCGATGGGGGCCGCGATCTGGTCCTGTTCGACCGAGAGCATGCGCGAGTTTCCGGCCAATTCCTTCATTCGATTTTTCGTCAATCACGGCCTGCTGGAACTGAAGGAGCGTCCGCAATGGTGGACCGTCGACGGCGGCAGCCGTGAATATGTAAAGCGCATTCAAGCGCAGCTGTCGGGCGAGGTTCATTTGGGCCGGCCGGCCCGCAATGTCAGGCGGGTGCCGGGCGGGGTCGCCGTGCGCGACGACGGCGGAACCGAACAGGTCTACGATCAGGTCGTGATGGCCTGCCACGGCGATGAGGCCTGCCGCCTGCTGGAGGATAAAAGCGATACGGAATCGAGCATTCTAGGCCGTTTTCGGTATCAGAAAAACGAGGCGGTCCTGCATCTCGACACGTCCCAGATGCCGAAGCGCCGGCTGGCCTGGTCCAGCTGGAACTATCTGGCGAACAGCAAGGCCGGGGGCCACCGGCAGGTCGCCGTGACCTATTGGATGAACAAGCTGCAGCTTCTCGATCCCGCGCATCCGATTTTCGTCACGCTCAATCCCGTCGAAACCATTCCCGCCGACCGTGTCATCGACCAATTCGCCTATGACCATCCCATGTTCGACGCCGGCGCCGTTTCGGCCCAGAAGGAACTGCCGTCGATCCAGGGGAATGGCGGCGTGTGGTATTGCGGCAGCTATTGCGGATACGGGTTCCACGAAGACGGCCTGGCTTCCGCGGTCGCCGTGGCGCGCCGTCTTGGCGCGGATATCCCCTGGGGAGACCGGCCGCACCACGCCATGGCAGCCGTTGAAGGGCGGGACGGCGACAAACCGTCCGTCGCGGCGTAGCATCCCCCATGGATGGAAGCCCACATATCCTGAACGAACCGGCGATCGCCGGCACCGCCGGATCGCCGGGCTTTCCCGCGCCGTCGGTCTATGGCGGAGCGGTTTCGCATAGGCGCCTGACGCCCTTCGTCCATGATCTGGAATACAGGATCTTCTCCCTGCTGCTGGATATCGACGCGCTGGAGGAGACGGCGGCGACCTCCCGCCTATTCGCGTATAACCGGCCGGGCGTGGTGTCCTTCCACGACAAGGATCACGGGCCGCGGGATGGATCGCCTCTTCGCCCCTGGCTGAACCGTATCCTCGGCGAGCACGGCTTCGCCCTGCAGGATTGCCCGGTCCGGCTGCTATGCTTTCCCAGACTGTGGGGCTATGCGTTCAACCCGCTCAGCATCTACTATTGTTATGACCAATCCGGCATGCTGAAGGCCGTTTTGTACGAGGTCGGCAATACCTTCGGCGAATGGCACGGTTACCTGCTGCCGGTGGCGCAAGAGGGCGCCGCGCCGATTTCCCAGCAGGCCGCCAAGGTCTTCCACGTCTCCCCCTTCATGCCCGTCGACGGGTCCTATCGGTTCACCCTGCACCCGCCGGGCGACACGCTGTCCCTCTTGATCCGCTACCTGGACGCCGACGGGAAGGACAGGATGACCGCCAGACACACGGCGGTGCGAACGGACCTGACCGACAGGGCGCTCATCGCCGCGATCGTCAAACATCCTTTGATGACGGTGAAGGTAATCGCCGGCATCCACTGGGAAGCTTTGAAACTGTGGAAAAAAGGCGCGCCTTTTCATCCAAAACCCGACCTGCCGCGTAACCGTATTACAGGCTGAGGGCGTCACTTTCCTCTTGGACCTGTTTCGGTTTCAGGCGAGAATTGGGGCAAGCATGTACGGTGAAGAAGTCATGCAGGGTGGATCGGAAACAACAAAATCCTGGGTGCCTGGCCCGCGAATAGGCACCGCAACTCGGCTGATGCTTGGATTGGCCGACCGGTTCGAGTCGGGCCGAATTCTGTGGAATCTGCCGGATGGAACGGCAAGGCTGACCGGCAGGAACGGCAACGCCGATGACGCCCGCACCGTGATCGTGGACCTGCATAACGACCTGGTTGCCAGGAAACTGTTCACCGGCGGCAATATCGGCATTGCGGAAGCCTATATGGACGGCGACTACGATGTCGACGATCTGGCCGGCTTCCTGACGATATGCGCGACCAATATAGCGGTTCTGGAAGCGACGCTGCAGGGGCAATGGTGGTTCCGCAACGCATCCCGTCTGGTTCACTGGTTCAACCGCAACACGGAGACCGGCAGCCGGCGCAACATCCACTATCACTATGACTTGGGAAACAGCTTCTACGAACAGTGGCTGGACCCGAGCATGACCTATTCCTCCGCCGAGTTTCTGTCGCATGCGGAAGACCTGTATCAGGCACAGGGCAACAAATACGAAAGGCTCGCCGAGCGGCTGGAGATCGGACAGGACCATCACGTGCTTGAGATCGGCTGCGGATGGGGCGGTTTCGCCGAACATGTCGCGAAATCCCGCGGCGCACGCGTCACGGCGCTGACCATTTCCGACGAGCAGTACGACTTCGCCGCCCAGCGCATTCAGCGCGAAGGGCTTGGCGAGAAGGTCAGCATCGTCAAGCGCGACTACCGGCATGAGGAAGGCAGCTACGACCGCATCGCCTCCATAGAAATGTTCGAAGCCGTCGGGCAGGACTACTGGCCCATCTTCTTCGGCAAGATGAAGGACCGGCTGAGCGATGCGGGACGCGCCGCGCTTCAGATCATCACGATCGACGACGACCATTTCGATAGCTACAGAAGCAGGCCCGACTTCATCCAGCGCTATATTTTCCCGGGCGGCATGCTGCCTTCCCCGTCCAAACTTCGCGAACTGGTGGCCCAGGCAGGCCTCACCGTCGATACCTACGAGACCTTCGGCCAAAGCTATGCGCGCACGCTTGCCGAATGGAACGGCCGCTTTCAGGCTTCCTGGCCCGACATCGCGGCGTTGAACGCGGGGCGGCGGGCCTTCGACACGCGCTTCAAGCGCATGTGGGAATACTATCTGGCCTATTGCGAAGCCGGATTCCGCGCCGGCGTCATCGACGTTTGCCGCGTCGCCATCAGCAAGACCTGAGCGCGGAAAAGCGCCCGTCTCCATGTCCCGCACCTCACGCACGCTTCCGCCGTGGCGGCTGGCCCTGTACGGCCTGCCCGGACTGCCTTTGGCCGCGGTGACGCTGCCGGTCTACGTCCATGTTCCAACCTTCTACGCCGTGGACATGGGGCTGGGCTTCGCCGCCGTCGGCGCCGTATTGCTCGCCGCCCGCATCTGGGACACGGTGAGCGACCCTCTCGTCGGGTACCTCTCGGACAGGACGGAAAGCCGGTTCGGGCGGCGCAAGCCGTGGATCCTCGCCGGTGCGTTGCTGACCGCATTGGCCGGTTACTTTCTGTTCTCCCCGCCGGCCGGGGCGGGCGGCGCATTCCTGCTGACCGTCACCATGTTCTTATATCTGGGCTGGACGATGGCCGTGCTTCCCTACAATGCGTGGGGAGCGGAACTGTCGGACGACTATCATCGACGAACGACGATCACGGCCTGGCGCGAAGGCGCCGTCGTCGCCGGCACATTGCTGGCCGTCACCTTGCCCCATATCGCCGGCGAAACGGCGGCGGACGGCCTTTCGATCCTGGGGCTGGTGCTGCTGTTCCTGTTACCCGCAACGGCCGTCGCCGCTTCGATCTGCGTCCCCGCGGCGGAGGATGCGGCCCCAACGCGCAAACTCACCATAAGGCAGGTCGCGGCCGCCTTGGCCAATAACCATGCCTTCAAGAGGCTGCTGACCGCCTGGTTCGTGAACGGCGTGGCGAACGGTCTGCCTGCAACGCTCTTCCTTCTCTACGTCGCCGAGGTTTTGGATGCACCGGAGCAATCCGGCCTTCTTCTCTTCGCGTATTTCCTGTCGGCGGTGGTTGGATTGCCGGTTTGGCTGAAACTGTCGCGCGCCTTCGGAAAGCACCGCACCTGGTGCATGGCGATGGCGTGGGCATGCGTCTGGTTCACAGGCGCGCTTTTTCTGGGACCCGGGGATGTCGCCGCCTTCGCCGTCGTTTGCGTGGCAACAGGGTTTGCCCTGGGGGCGGACCTGGCCCTGCCGCCGTCCTTGCAGGCGGACGTGATCGATATCGACCGGGCATCGGGCGGGGACCGAAACACGGGCGCTTATTTCGCCTTGTGGAGCATGGCGCAGAAACTGGCCTTGGCCCTTGCCGTCGGCGTGGCCTTTCCGATCCTGGAATGGGCCGGCTTGCAGGCCGATGCGGCCGGCGGCGCGGGCGCGACCGAAGAGCCCCGGATATGGGTGCTTGCTTGGCTTTATGCCGGGCTTCCCATCGTCCTGAAGATCGGCGCCATGGCGGTTGTCTGGGCGCATCCGATCACGGCGGAAACACAAGAGCGGCTCTCACAGCAGATCGCCGCAAGGGAATGAGAAATGAAGATGATCCTGGCCACGCTTCGCATCGTAACAAGAGTATCGATAGTCGGATTGGCTGGCCTTTTGATTGGTTGCACGAATATGGATGTCACGGATTTCAAAGACGGGAAACCGGCCCTGGTTCTGGAGGAGTATTTCGACGGCAGAACCGTCGCCGCGGGCCTGTTCCAGGACCGGTTCGGCACGGTGCGCCGCCAATTCGTCGTGGAGATCGACGGCAGTTGGGACGGCAAGGTGCTGAGACTGGTCGAGGACTTCATCTATAGCGACGGCGAGACGGAACAGCGGATTTGGACCCTGACGAAGCTGGACGAACATCGTTACGAGGGACGTGCCGACGGGGTCGTCGGCATGGCCGGCGGGGCCGCCTACGGCAACGCCTTCAACTGGCGGTACACGTTCGATCTGAAGGTCGGCGACGGAACCTGGCGCGTCGACTTCGACGACTGGATGTTCCTGCAGGAAGGCGGCGTATTGATCAACAAGGCGACCGTCAGCAAATGGGGCATCACCCTGGGCGAGGTGACGTTGGCCTTTCACAAGCCGGGCATGCTTCGGGCGGAGAACGACAACAACTACCGCGCCTTCGCCAGCGTGGCGGAATAGGCTAGGCGCTGCTCAGTTTCGAGCGGACGAAGCGGACCAGCCAGCCGACCAAGGGCAAGCGAGCGTAGAACTGTTCACCGGCATCCCAATGATCGAGATGCGAAACGACCAGTAGATCACGGTCGAACAGGACCTCGCTGACGCCGGTTATCGTCCAATTCTCCCCTTCCCTGCCTTTGGGCAAGAACGAGAAATGCCAGCGCAGATATGCGGTTCGGTCCGAAACGGCGATGTCGGTGACGGTGAAAACCGGTCTGTCGACGGTCTCGAACATATGCTCGAAAACCCGCCGCACCCTTTGGATGCCTATTACATCGTTGAACGGGTCCTTGAACCGGATATCGGAATGGCAATGGCGAGTGAGGTCGTCCAAGCGGTCCGGCGTGAGCGTCTCGAAGAATGTGGCCCACCGCCGCGCCGCACCGGAGACATCGCCGGGGACATCGCTGGTGACCGCGGGGGGAGGAGTGTCGGTCAAAGTCCGGTCGCCTTTTTGATCAGCGTAAAATAGAGCGCGTCCGGCAGCAGTCGGAGAAACTTCAGCTGGAGTGCGAAACGGCGCGGAAAGGCTATCTGAAACCGGGACGAATCCAAACCCTGCATGATCCGTTGCGCCGCGTCCTCCACTTCCATGAGGTAGGGCATGGGAAAGGCGTTTTGATCGGTCAGCGGCGTTTTCACGAAACCCGGACATATGACCTGCAGCTTGACGCCAAGCCCGTCCAATTCCGGTTTCAGGCTTTCGCCCATGGCGATGACGGCGGCCTTGCTGGCGGAATATCCGGCCGCCATCGGCAGCCCCCTGTAACCGGCGACGGAGGACATCAGCGCCAAATGCCCTTTCCGCCGTTCGATCATGCGCGGCATGAGGGCGGCCAGCACATTGGATATGCCGATCACATTGACGTCGATCATCGTCCGGACCGCGCATGCGCCGAAGGCATCGGCCGGTGTCGGCGCATAGGTACCCGCATTCAGTACCGCCAGGTCGATCGGCCCATGCTCGCGCTCGATCCCAGCGATTGCCTCCTCGACGGCGGAAGTATCGGTGACGTCCAACGGAACCGGCACGAACCTGTCGCTGGCGAGGCGGTGGGCGACGGCGTCGAGCTTGTTTTCCGTGCGGGCGCAGGCGGCGACGGTATCGCCGCGTTCCAGGAACAGGCGTGACAGTTCAGCGCCGATTCCGGAACTTGCCCCGGTGATGAGAACGAGCCGCCCCACGGATCAATATCCCCCCGCCATCGGATCGCACCTATCGCAGGACATAGTCGAACCGGTTGCCGCGATAGGTGAAAGCCAGCTTCACCCAGCGATCATCCGCGTCGTACCAAAGGTCTATGTCCAGGTCGCCGCGCATTTCGAACTTCTCCGCCCGAATCGATTCTCCCTGGACGTCGATCGTCTCGAATCCGGCGGATCGTGTCTCAACGTCGAGGATTTCGCCGTCCCGCGTCGCGAGCAGACGATCCTGATACACCGTGCGCTTGTCCCAATAGGTGGTCGGAAACCAATCGGAAACCACCGCTTCGTCCGCGCCGTTCACCGCAACCGCAATGCCGCCTTCTTTCCGGTTCGCGGCGACGGTGAAGACATCGCCATCGTCGTCCGTCCTGCTCAAGAAGGACGACAAGGCGCCGTCTTCCCAAAGGGCGCGGTTGCGCTGCTGGTAACGATAGAAAACGATCGGGCCCAGGCCGACCTTCAGATCGATGTCGATGTCGACATATGTCTTGCCGCTCTTCTTCCACAGCGTGACGGCGTGCCGGCCGATTTTCCGGCCGTCCATCAGGACGTCGAAGTCGATGATGTCGCTTGCCTGCGACTGCGGCGGCAGGGCCGCCAGAAGGTCGCCCTGCGATCGATCCGCCGACGCCGCCGGGGTCGAGGCGACGCAGGCAAGCGCGAGGAACGCCAAAACTCTCGGGAAGGTCGGTTTCCGCATCATCCCATCATCCAATCGGTCGAATAACTATTGAATTATACGGACGAAACAGGTTTCCGGATCGCATTTTTCGGGGTCGGACCTTGACCTGTCCGATGCTTCGAAAAACGCCCGTTCCGCAATGCAACCGTCACCGGATCGTAACACGAAACGGCTAAGTTCCCCCCGGCTTGGCGGACGGGTCGGGCCAGGATCATGCCAAGGCATGGTCGAAGCGTTTTTCGGGTATGTCGGACATCAACGTCCCGGGCGCCGCAGACGGCAGGCCAATTCGGCCTGAGCCGCGGCCCCATCGATGATATACCGGAAAAACGTCTGGGTTCAGCCGGCCGCCGCATCACCGATCCACGGAATGAACCTTGCGTGACAAGGCCTGAAGCGAAGGAACCACCAAATGCCGAAAACCACAAAAGAGCTGCTGTCTTTCGACGAATTCGATGAGCGCCGCAACCCGCCGCCCGCAGAAACCGATTTCAGCCGGATCGCGGAAAGCCTCGTTTCCCGCCGCAGCTTCCTGGGCGGATCGGTCGCTTTCGGCGCATCGGCCTTCGTCATGGGAACGACGGCGCTGACGCCGGCGCCCGCTTTCGCGGCGACCAGCCGCCTGGCTTTCAAGCAGGTTGCCGCCAACACGCTGGACACCGTCACGGTGCCGGACGGATACAGCTGGCACATCGTCGCCAGATGGGGCGACGCCATGTGGTCCGACAGCGTCGCCTTCGACGATCAAACGCGGGGCACCGGCGCCAGCCAGGAACGCAGCTTCGGCGACAACAATGACGGCATGGCGCTGTTCACCGACGGCACCCGCAACATCCTGGCCGTCAACAACGAGTACACGAACCTGGAAATCATCCACGGCAACCGCGCCTCGAACGGTCCGGAAACGGAAGACGATGTCCGCAAGAGCAAGGCGGCCCACGGCGTCTCCGTCGTCGAGATCGAGCAGAAGGACGGCCAGTGGGGCATCGTGGTCGATTCCACCTACAACCGCCGGATCACCGCCGACACGCCGATGGAAATCACCGGCCCGGCACGCGGGCACGACCTGCTGAAGACGGCAGCTGATCCGTCGGGCACCCATTCGCTCGGCACGATGAACAATTGCGGCAACGGCCGGACGCCCTGGGGCACCTATCTGACCTGCGAAGAGAATTTCAACGGCTATTTCGCCAGCAGCGATGCGAACTATGCGCCGAGCGCCGCGTTGAAGCGCTATGGCGTCGGCAACGAAGACTGGGGCTACGGCTGGTCGAAATACGACGAGCGTTTCGATATCAGCAAGAACCCGAACGAACCGAACCGCCTGGGCTACATCGTCGAAATCGATCCGATGGATCCGACGTCGACGCCGAAGAAGCGCACCGCGCTGGGCCGTATCAAGCATGAGAACGCCGATGTCGTTCTGGCGGCTGACGGCCGCGTCGTCGTCTATATGGGCGATGATGAGCGCGGCGAATATCTTTACAAGTTCGTGTCCGACGGAAAATACAGCGCCGGCAGGAACAACGCCGACCTGCTTGACGCGGGGACGATCTATGTCGCCAAGTTCAACGACGACGGCAAAGGCGAATGGATCGCCTTGACGCCCGCCACGACCGGCATGGCGTCGCAGGCGGAAATCTGCATCCATACGCGCATGGCCGCCTCCGCCGTCGGCGCGACGACCATGGACCGGCCGGAATGGGTCGCCTCCAACCCGACCCGGGTTGAGGGATACTGCGCCCTCACCAACAACAAGAACCGGGGCGTGAAACCGAATGCCGGCGGCGACGCGACGCCGGTCAACGGCCCGAACCCGCGCGAAAAGAACCTGTTCGGCCAGGTCGTGCGCTGGCGCCCCGCAGATGGCGATCACGCCGCCGACAGCTTCGATTGGGACCTGTTCGTCACGGCCGGCAACCCGGCCGTCCATACCGGACCGGAAGCGGGCTCGCCGAACGTCAACGCCGACAACATGTTCAACTCGCCGGACGGCCTCGGTTTCGACACCACCGGCCTGCTGTGGATCCAGACCGACGGGAACTACAAGAACAAGGACGGCTTTGCCGGTCAGGGCAACAACCAGATGCTGGTCGGCGACCCCGACACGGGTGAGATCAAGCGCTTCCTGGTCGGTCCGAAGGAATGCGAAATCACCGGCATCACCTGGAGCGCGGACCGCAAGACGCTGTTCGTCGGCATCCAGCATCCGGGCGAAAAGGGCGGCAGCCATTTCCCCGGCGGCGGGTCTTCCGTTCCGCGTTCCGTCGTGATCGGGATCACCCGCGACGACAATGAACTGATCGGCTGACCGGCCGGCACGTGTTTACCCCCGCCTTTCGAGGCGGGCTTGGACGGCGTCCCCCATGGGCCTCAGGGGGACGCCTTTCCATTTCCGGGGACCCTGCCAAAAACCCCGATACGAATATTGTTGCGCTGCAACGAGAATGGTGATCTACAGTGCGTCATTCGCGCCGCGCGTGGAAAACGTTCGATCGTTGGCGGCGCTTGATGCAAGTACCCGATCTTATTTTCATTCGATGGATCGTTGCCCTGCATCCGTGCTTTCAGCGCAATTGCGCCGGATAGCGCCAGAAACCCGGCAGCTGATCTACGCAAGCTTCCCCCTTGAACAAGTACTCTCGCAGGTCAAGCGACATGGTTCGCATGCCCTGCAGATAAGGATTTTTTTTGAAAACGTTCCTAGACCTCGGCCTCGCCGAGCCCATTCTTCGTGCCGTCCAGAAAGAAGGCTACGAGAACCCCACCCCGATTCAGGCGGATGTCATCCCGGCCCTGATGGAAGGGAAAGACGTATTGGGCATCGCCCAGACCGGTACCGGCAAGACGGCCGCCTTCGTGCTGCCGCTGCTGCATTGGATTCGCGAAAGCAAGGACCGCCCCGTCAAGCGCGGCTGTTCCGCCCTGATCCTGGCGCCGACCCGCGAGTTGGCGGCCCAGATCAATGAAAGCATTCGGACCTATTCCCGCTTCATGCAATGTTCGACGGCCCTCGTCGTCGGCGGCGCCCGTCCCGGTCCGCAGATCCAGGCGATCGCCCGCGGCGTCGACATCATCGTCGCCACGCCGGGCCGCTTGATGGACCATATGTCCACCGGCAAGGTTCGCCTCGACTTCGTGGAAACCCTGATCCTGGACGAAGCCGACCAGATGCTGGACATGGGCTTCATGCCGGCGATCCGGAAAATCGTCGCGGCGCTGCCGCGCGACCGGCAGACCGTTCTGCTTTCGGCGACCATGCCGAAGCCGATCCGCGCGCTTGCCCAGGATATCCTGATCGACCCGCAGGAGATTTCCGTTTCCCCCTCCTCGCGCCCGATCGAACAGATCGAGCAACGCATCATGCATGTGCAGAAGACCGGCAAGCGCGACGCGCTGGTGGGAATCCTGCGCGGGGCCGATGTGGAGCGGACCGTCGTCTTCACCCGTACCAAACGGGGCGCCGACAAGGTATGCGAACATCTTGAAAAGGCCGGTATGCTGGTCGCGGCGATCCATGGCGACAAGAGCCAGGGCCAACGCGACCGCGCGCTGCAGGCCTTCAAGAAGGGCAAGGTGGCGACTTTGGTTGCGACCGATATCGCCGCCCGCGGCATCGATATCGACGACGTCACCCATGTGGTGAACTTCGAATTGCCGAACGTTCCCGAAGCCTATGTCCACCGGATCGGCCGTACCGGCCGCGCCGGCAAGAGCGGCATCGCGATTTCCCTCTGCGACCACACCGAAAAAGGGTTGCTGCGGGATATCGAGCGGCTGATCGGCAAACGCCTGGGCGACCCGGACGGGTCAGAGCCGGCGGCGGACGACCGTCCCCGCGGGCCGAATGGAAAGCCGCGCGGCAATCGCGAAGGGTTCGGCGGCAAGCCCAATCCGAAGAACCGCAATCGCAACAGAAACCAGAAGCCGCAGCAGCGGCGCGCGCCCGCCGCTCCCGCGGCGCCGGCGGCCCAGGCCGTACCGGATGGTACGCAAGGCTTGCGGCGGAAGTAACCGTTCGACATGCTGGGGCGGTGTCCAATAACGGCGCCGCCCCATGCCGATCGAAGTCCATTACGACCCTGTATCAAACACTCTCCATGGCCGGGTCATAGGCGACCCCGCGCCGGACGAGCTCATCGCGTCCTTCGAACGTGTCCGCGCGGCGGGAAACATCCCCATCGACGCCGATATAATCTGGGACATGCGCGCCATGGACTTCACCGCCCTCACCGTCGACCGGCTGAGGGATATCGTGAAGCGGCGCAAGAAACTGAACACCCACCGAAGCAACTGCGCGTCCGCCTACGTGGTCCTGGGCCCGCAGGAAGAACGCATGATCCGCCTGATGATCGCCGTGTCGATCGGCGTGCAGCGACGCGAAGCCATTTTCCGCACCATGGATGGCGCCGCGGAATGGCTGCGAAGCTTGAGGGACGCGCCACCGAGCTGACGGCGCCCCTCTCCCAAGAACAGACGCTTCGGACTATTCCGCCGCCATCGCCTCCGGCCGGCCGAAACCGCCGCCGCCGGGTGTTTCGACGCAGCCGACATCGCCGGCCTTCACTGGCTGGATATCGGCGTGCTTCATTTCCACCACCGTCCCGTCGCTTCGCTCGATCCAGGTCCGCCCGAGCGCGCCCGGCTCCCCGCCGGCCATGCCATAGGGCGGCACGATGCGATGGTTGGACACGATGGTCAGGTCCATATCCTCCAGGAAACGCATGCGGCGGCGCGTGCCGTCGCCGCCATGGTGTTTGCCGCGGCCGCCGGACCCCTTGCGGATCGTGAATTCCTCCAGGATCACCGGATACCGGAATTCCAGCACCTCGGGATCGGTAAGGCGCGCATTGGTCATATGCGTATGCACGGCATCGGTACCGTCGAAATCGGGACCGGCGCCGGACCCGCCGCAGATCGTCTCATAATACTGATATCGGGCATTCCCGAAGATGAAGTTGTTCATGGTGCCCTGCGCCGCGCCCATGACGCCGAGCGCGCCATAGATCGAATCCGTCACGGCTTGGGACGTCTCGACATTGCCGGCCAAGACCGCCGACGGGTATTGCGCCCGCAACAGGCAGTTCTCCGGCAGAATGATCTCGATCGGCTTCAGGCATCCCTCGTTCATCGGGATATTGTCGTCGACGAGCGTGCGGAACACGTAAAGCACCGCCGCGCGGCAGACGGCCGCCGGGGCGTTGAAGTTGTTCTGCATCGCGCCCGACGTGCCGGTGAAATCCAACACGGCGGAGCGGTTCTTGCGGTCGACCGTGATCTTCACCTTGATCTGGCCGCCATTGTCCATCGGATAGGTGAAATCCCCATCCTTCAACGCGCCGATGACGCGGCGGACGGATTCTTCCGCATTGTCCTGCACGTGCTTGGTATAGGCCCGCACCACGTCCCATCCGAAATGGGCGATCATCTTGTGAAGTTCCTGAATGCCCTTTTCGTTCGCCGCCTGCTGGGCGATCAGGTCCGCCATGTTCTTGTCGGGAACCCGGCAGGGATATTTGCCCCCTGTCAGCACGTCCCGCATTTCCTTGTCGCGGAAATGACCCTGGTCGACCATCTTGAAATTGTCGATCAGGACGCCTTCTTCATCGATATGCACGGCGTCCGGCGGCGCGGAACCCGGCGTGCGTCCGCCGATATCCTCATGATGGCCGCGGCTGGCGACGAAGAAGCGGATCACGTCCTCCTTCTCGTCGAAGACCGGGGTCACCACGGTCACGTCCGGCAGATGCGTGCCGCCATTGTAGGGATTGTTCAGGACATAGCTGTCGCCGCGGCGGATCACGTCATTGTTCCGCAGCACGGCGCGGATGCTTTCGCCCATCGATCCCAGATG
>Ga0209692_10003576_pt1 | contig 14943 bp, 4 predicted proteins | sample tdDd472_FD_187129 | JGI IMG/M metagenome (GOLD analysis project Ga0209692, IMG submission 187129) | Marine sediment microbial communities from the Atlantic coast under amendment with organic carbon and nitrate - tdDd47.2 (SPAdes)... | ecosystem: Environmental > Aquatic > Marine > Coastal >...
TTGCGGCTCAAAAGGTCAAAGGTGAACTCGGTGATATATTCTGTATTACCGCTGTCGGCCGCCTTGATGCTTCTTGTTTCTTTTTTTACCCGCCCGAGCTGGTCGTAGCTCATCACCTTGACCTGTGACGGATCCTCTACTTTAACCAGGCGGCTTACCGCGTTGTCGCACCCCGTCAGTTCATCATAAGTGTAAACCACCTGCCCCGCCGCGGCGGGTAAGGTCTTCACGGTGACCCGGCCTAAAGAATCATAGGTGAAGGAAGTTAACCGTCCCAGGGCATCGGTCTGGCTGGTGACTTCCCCGAAGTTGCCGTAATTGACTTGAGCGTATCCGAGATCCGGGTCGCTTGATTCGGTCAGCCTTCCAAATCCATCATAACGCCAGTATGCGATATTATGCCCTGAGGAGTCTTTCCTTGCAACTTGAAACATGTCACTTTCTATTTCCAATGACATGGAGGTGTCATTGAGGTCCATCTTCTTGACACGGCTCCCTGCCAGGTTATAGGCAAATCCAAGCTGAGCGTTAACTTCCTCTCCATTATCTCCTGTGCCCGTATCGGTGATATAGAGAACCTGGCCCCGGCTGTTTTTCTTCGTGATCTTTGTCCGCCCGATACTGTGGGTCGTACTTGCAGTCCATGGATCATCATAGGGATAAAAACTGGTAACAGAAGTCTCTGCTTCACCGGTTTTATTTTTCGGAAGAGTAACCTTTTTCGGCCGCCCCGCGTCATCATACTCAGTAAGCGTCGGATTCTTGATAGAAGTATTGGCAACATAGTCAAAGACATCACGGGGGCTTCCCCAGGCAGTCTGACTCTTGCTTATCATACGACCGATGTGATCATATTTCAGGATACCGGTTTTCGTGACCTTCGTGAAGCTTCCGTTTTGCTTTTCTGCGCGCACCGAGTGGATGGCCCGCCCCATACCATCAGCATAGACTGATGTGACAATATTCGCATCACTGGTACCGGTATGCTGCTCAACGGTTCCCCGAAGCGGAAAGTCTGTGCTGTAGTCATAGGTCGCCAGGGTCTCGCGCCCCTCGTCGGTTTCCGTCTCCTGAAGACTGAGGCGGCCGCTGTTATCATAGGTAAAAAATGTTGAGTTGCCGTTCTCGTCTTCTTTCTCTTCGATGCCCCCGAAGGCGATGCCGTAGTTTATTGTAAATTTTGTAATGTAGTCACGGGTGTCGCCCTTGACCGTCTGCTGCACCACGAACTGGTGAAGAAGCTCATCGTATACTGTCTCGCTTACCCGTGCCGGCGTGCCGCTGACGTTACGCGATACGGTTCGGTTGCCGTAGTCATCATACTCATATTCCATCACCTGGCTGGTTACTGCCGCAAGCCCCGTGCCGGTGTAGGCCTTTTCTTCGCGTGTAACATTGCCGTAGTCATCGTACTGGTAACTTGAAGTCACTTCATGTGCTGAGTCTTTCAGATCTCGTTTCTCAGAGAGGCGCATTTCATTGGTCGCCTCAATATTCTCAAAGGCAGAATAAGAATGAAGCGTTGTTTCAGAATGAATTGCATCAGAATAATGATCGGTCACCGATTCGGTTTTACTCACCATTTCGTATTTGCCGGGAGTCAGCACAATGTTTGAATTCTTTGTTGTGAAGAGTTTCGTGTTCTTATACTCACGCACCTCAACTGGTTCAACCAGAAAACTTGCAACTTGTCCCTTGACACTTGTTCCTATCATATGAAGCTTATACTCATATTCAGTTCTCGAATATTCTTTAGTATCAGAACCATACACAGTAGTACTTTTAACCGCCCCGGCAAGGGCCCGGTTTTCTCTAAAATCATCATAGGGCACATTGTTATAGGTGCTGATCGACCTGCCTCCGTATGCATCAATCGTTTTAAAAGTACCGAAGCCGAAATAGTCTGTCTCTTTAAAGCCATTGACAAAAGCAGAGTAGGCATGGCCATTGCTGTATTCATACTCGGTAAAGATTCGTCCCCCATGGCCGTCTTCTGCCGTCAGCTTTGTGCAGACCTTGTAGTTCATCGGCAGGTCAGGAATATCATCATCTCCCGTATTATCAAAGCGGGAAGAATGAGAAAACTCAAAGTAATATTTTCCCCCGATGCCGTTGTCGACCTTGTGCACCATGTCGGGGATCGTGCCTGTTGAGAGGGCAAAGTACCAGTCCTTTTCTTTCAGGTGAAAAATACCGACGTCAGTCTTTCCGTCACCATTATAGTCTCCCTGGATCCATCTAAAAGGGTACTGAGCATCCATGAGAGAAGGGCGAGACAGTTTCTGCAACTGGTACAGCGAGCTGTTGTTGTTCTCGGCAAAGTTTAAAGTAACAAGTTGAAAGGAAGATAAGTCGAGCACCTCGAAACCTGAAGCGGTTTGGATTACCGGGTATCCCTGGTGATCATAGCGGCCCGTAAAGACTTCCCCGCTGCCGGTGCTTTTTGATTCAGGCGTCTCAGCCGTACAGCTCGAAGTGTCAATACCGACGCGTCTGAAGACTGCCTCTCCGCTGTCAGAAGTAACATAGACCAAAGAGCCATAGTTGATGCCCTCTGAATAAATTCGGTACTGTCCGGTATAGCCGTTAAAGCTCAGGTTCTCTGCCGGGATTATCTTTCTGAAGGTCAGCAGGTTTCCATCTAAAGTACCGAGGTATATTTTTTGAGAGGAAGATGACGTGTCGACGAGCAGCAGCTGGCTGGATGTTCCGCCGAACTTCCCCCAGAAGGCGAATTTTGAATTGCGCTGGTTGCGGTACTGGTTTAAAAATTCATTCAGCTCTGCATCAGTAAAAGAGAAGTCGGAAAAGTGACGTTCAAGGGCAATAGTATTATCACTGTCACCATTGATTAAAAATTCAGTATCATTGAGGGAGGTTCCGCCCTTTAAAACGAGAAAGCTTTTTTCGCCTTCACTTCCTTTATAATCGTAAAAATAGAGATCCTTTTTAATGTCAAATTCGGGGATTTCACTTTCAGAAAAATCCGCAATGGTCTCATCACTCCATGCAGTACCGGACTTTGAGACAAGGTCGATGCTGTGGCTGCCGTTGTTCTCACGATGATAGAGAAGCCCTTCCCTGCCGTCGGTATTGTATTCGACAGCCAGGCCATTGTTCAGCACCGTGGTGCCGTCTGACGTGATGTTACTTAAAGCTGAATCACTTATTTTTACCGAATCATTCGCGCCGGGGGTGACTGAATAGTATCCAGCCTCTAAGGTTGTTCCGGCGCTTCGCTTAAAGAGGCTGTTCTTTCTATAGATGAGCACCTCAGCACTGGTGCCGGAAAAGTTACCCGCCCAGGTTTTTTCGCCCCTGCCGGCATGAAAGTTCACATCGATTTTATAGGAAAGCTGGTATGTTTTATCATTGGCTGCAACTACAGAAGAGGCATCCTTAAGCTTCACCTCGTCTTCAGGAAGAGGCGTGCGCATAACGGTATTCATATCCGGTGATGCGCTTGCAGAGTTCAGGTTGTTGTAGATACGATAGCGAAAGCCCTCAGGATCAGCTTCACCAATCCAGAAGCAGTTGTCGGTCTTTGAGTAAAATCCAATATCAGTACGGCCGTCGCCGTTAAAGTCTCCCTGGAGCCACCGGGTGATATCTTTATTATCCGGTATCTTCGAATACTTGACGAATTGTATTGAGCTATCACCGGTTTTCCCAAGCCACCACTGGCCGTCTTCACGATCTAAAAAGAGAAAGTCAGAATAGCCGTCACCGTTAAAGTCACCACTGAAGCGGTCATTGCCGAAGAGCGCCTGCTGGGGCGCCGTGAAGGTTGTAAAAAGCCGCCACTGAATTTCAAAGGGGACTGATCCGCTGTCGGTGCGGTAATTGGCACCGACATACCATTTGCCGTTTCGCGAATCATATATGCTGATGTCGGTGCGGCCGTCACCATTGTAGTCTCCAGAAAGAAAGTGTACCTTCCCCCGGTCTTTTCCATACTCACTGTCGTCAAAGGTTGCCGTACTGTTAAAGCCAGTGCCGGGATTGTAATCGTCACGAAAAAGATTCTGAAAGCCTTTGGCAAATTTTACAAACTTAAAACTTCCCCCCTCATTGGTCATGAGAATCCACTCGCCCGTGGGCTCATTGAAAAGCATGGCGTCAGAAAGTCCGTTGCCGTCATAGTCACCGGGAAACCATTCGCATTTAAATATATCGATGTCGCTCAGGTACTGTTTCCCGTATCGGCGAAAGCTAAAGGTCTTCCCGTTGTGCTCGGCGATCCAGAACTCACGCGTCTCCGGAAGGTACATGGCAATGTCGCTTCTTCCGTCTCCGTTGTAGTCACCGGTAACGTTGCCCTTAAAGAACTGGATCTTTGCCTCAGAGTCATACCCTTTAAATTTATACCCATAGTTTGGATAGCTGTAGCCGCCGTCTTTTTTGCCCTGGGCGGCACGCCAGTAACCGGTTTCGGGATTAAAAAAGACCATGTCGCTGATACCGTCGCCGTTGAAGTCGCCTTCAAAGTACTTTGTCGCCTCGGGGTTTACTTCCGGGTCATTGTAGCGGCTGTTGGTCACCCGTCGCCAGAGAAGCTTTCGGTCGCCGTTTTCTAAATTCTGGTAATAAAAACTCGGCTGTGTCGTGTGACGGTTTGTCTCAACAGTAGTTAAAAGCGGTCGCTTTGAATCGGGAGAGACATCATAGACCATCTCATACTGCCAGAGGGTATCAGAAGAAAACATACTGCCAGACTCCCATCCGATATCAATACGTTCAAGGATTCGTTCCATCTTCATCACAAAGCCCGGGGCCTTTGAGACATAGGCGTCATCACGCTTTGTGTAGACAAACTTCACCCACTGCTTCGCCGCGGTTCCGGTGCGGATGTTGCCCGTGTAACGGATCTCCTGAAGGTATAAAATGTGATTATCTTCATATTCAGAGGTGTCATACACCGCGTACATGTAGTTGCCGTTAAGATCCTGTGAACGGGAAAAATTCCAGATATAAGTCTTGTCTTCATCATCGGGCTGGTAGATACGGCTCGACCGGTTTTCACCAAAGGTGGTCACGGTACCGGCTTTGTCATAGACCCGCCAGATGCCCCCGCTTTCAGTGTCTGAAAGAACCAGTTTCGAAAAGCCCGATTCTATTTCAAGGCGGTAGGTGCCTTCTTCTGATGTTGCTGAGCCTTCGACCTTAACAAGCCGCTTGCCGTTGAATGTAAAGGTATCCCGGTAATCATAGTAGAGCTGGCCGTTGCGGGTTGTTCTTGAAATTACTCCAAGGCCGGTGCCCATGGACCAGCCGATACCAACCAGGCCATCACCGCCACTTGATGAGTAGCTCAAGCCAACAGAAGGCTGCAGGCCGCCACGGCCACCTGGTACATCGATCGGGTACGACAGGTTAACTGTTCCGTAGTTGTTGATCTGCGGGGGCTTGATAAAGGCGGCCCCTGACAATGGATCAAGCTTCGGGGTGGTCTCGCCTTCTTTGTCTGAACGGTTTGTTGACGCAGAGAAGGCGTCGTTGCCGCTGGGGGCAGATGAAAGGGGGGAGCGGCCGTGGGGCGTAAAGTCACCTTTACCGCCGCAGGATACAAGAGTAGATATGATTATAATAAATATTGGTATAATTGCTTTTAGTTTCATGATACTCTTCTATTATTAGATTTTTTCTTTTTCATCCCGGCCGGTACAGGTCCGGCCGGGACACTCGAAAGAGCATTCTTTGAAAACAAATTGGCTTATTCTAATGCTGGCTTGTAATAAAACCCGACTCCATTCACATTTGGCTTATCACCGTTGAAAGCGTCATACATAACTTCAGGAACAAATTCTGTTCCATCGCCGTTATTATATTCTAAATCCATCAAGACATCCGGATCTGTAAATTCGTTCCAGATTCTTATATTATCGATTGATATTCGACCCCACTCTGGATAGTGAGATCCGGAGTCATAGGTTGCTGTATACAGCTCAAACCATGGCTTACATGCCTGGAGGGCTCTACTGTCAAGAGCTACATCGACACTACCTAACAGGGCACCATCACGGTACAACTTGACATTAACATCACCATCGATGTCATCAACACTCCAAACCATGGTAATCTGAAAAAGTTCATCTATACTGGCCACAGCAAATTTTTGATCGACATGAAACCGTTCTACCCCATCGGTATATATCTTGATGTAGTTGTTCTGACCACTGGCCAGTGCATGGGAATGAATATCAAGGTAATCTTCCGATGTCAGATAGAACCTTAAATAACCATCTGTACAAGTGTGATTATTCTTGGTTCGATATGGAGCATTAACAATACACCAGAATGAAACGGCCCCCTTACGAAAATCATGATCAACCGTATTAAATGGTTTTATTTCAATTTTACCATAATTTCCTGCAGTAGGATGTCGCATTTCAAGTCTCAACCCATTATTGAGTTTTACACTCTCAAAATGATATTGGATAGCATTGTTGTATAAGCTGTAAGTCCAGTCAAAATCTGGAATAAATTCTTCACCAATACGCGGGCTCCTGATACTCGCAGCATCCTCACAGGTACTGAAAAACAATGGTCTCGGTCGCTTGGGCAGACTGAAGAGTCCATTATCAAGATCAACAAACACCGTACCTTCAGGTGGGTATATTTTATCCGTCAAATCCATAGAAATTGGCTCAAAGGCAAGACCTGATTGCGAGGATACAGATTCACCATCTTCCAGTATTCTGAAATAATTGTCCTGTTCTAGAGGGCCAAAGGTGCTCTGTTCTATAATTTCAAGCAGAGAGTCACCGCCAAGATATGCAGTAGAGATGGCAACACCAAACCGGTCAGTCAACTGAACATGGGTATCGGTAAATCCGTAAAAATAAGGATTGTACATCTTGGGGACCGTGAGCTGCAAGGCATTAACATTCATACAGAAGGGCCCGTTAAAAGCGGGCTCGCTTTTTCCGTTTGTATCACTGCAGGCTACTACGGCCACCATATACTGTTGATGACCTGCCAGGTTATCTATCTTGTAAATTTTCTTTTCGCCAACTGTCTCAACAGTCATGTCAGTGCTGCTGCCGGATTTATCTATAACCAGTGGTCCCTCCCAGGGGAACTGGCGGTAATCTTCCGCATTGGATGCCGGCTTAATTACACCATCCTGAACAACATACTCATAATCTGTAACAGGACGGCAATATACTTCGAAGTAATCTGCATATGATGATGCGAGTTCGGCTATTGAAATAGACATCAGATTCGATTCACCATTGTAGGTTGGCGAATCTATTCCCTGACCGCCGGCAGGCACAATGACATCAACAACCGAAGCCTTGAGAGAATAATCCCGTTCTACCATCGGAGAGAAAAAGAAATCATCCACTGATGCCCCGACAATGGCAAATTCATCATTGCCGACCAGGTTGTTATTAATATCATCAATCGAATTGTAGCTTTTGCCATTAAAGTAGTCCATAAAACTGGAAGCATCGGATTCATACTTGTTTAGCCAGAAGGCAAGAAAATCTTTTCCCAGAAAAGTATCGATAACTGTATTGGCATAAATGTAGCGAACCGCGCTACTAAAATCAAATGAACCGCTCTTCCGTTCTTTCATCCAGATAGTTTCTCGATATTCAGGTTTGGCCACAGTCCGAATATAGACATCAACAGAATCCCTTCCCCCGGTAAAAACATTGAGAGGACAGTAGGCGTCTCCTTTCGGTGGCGTAAAACTGACAAAAAATTTCTGATTAATATGGTCGGCATAACTGGTATAGCGGCAGTCGATCTCCCGATTGTCAGTACCCCTGTCACTATAATCAAGCTTCAGACGGTACCATCCCGAACCGTCATTAAAATTGACTTCAAAATCTAACGCATTTTTATTAAACAACTTTTTACTCATGGAACTGGTATGCTTTTCCCGGTAATCCTTGTATTTATCATACGTGACCAGAACAGTCCTGGCTTCACAGCTTGCTTCTCGGCCTTCAGGAGTATTTTTATTGTAAGCATAGACCTTAATAGTATAAACACCCGGATCTTTCATTGAGCTGCTATCCGGATTTTCAATGGGGATAAAGGTATACCCTGAATCGACAGTTATGGTTTTCTCTTCAGGTGCACCGTAATTATGGGGGCCATTACAGGTAACGATGTAGTATTCTGCTTCACTGGCATCCTGAACACGCACATCAATACCATTGGTATAACCGGTGGACACAAAGGTAAAATCGCCGACAGTTGCATACCGGGGCCCCAACACCTTTACGACAATATCGCCTTCTGCAGTTGATGAACTTTTTGTCACTGCAGGATATCCATAGCATCTAGAAATAGCCTTAACTTCTACGCTGTAGGATTTACCATCAGGTTGAGTACCACCGGCAATCTCACCCATTTTTCCGATAGCAACCCCGTTTTCGTCATACTTAACACTCTGGCTGTTGAGAATTAGAGAGCCACCCTTGTTTTCCAAGTCATTCCGGGATATTCGGTGATACCTGCCGGTACCTGGTATTTGTTTTCCAGAGTTGTCAATTTCATAAAATTCTATCTGGTATTCCTCAGCGTATCGAGCCTCATTGATATCTACTGTTATCGAATTAATCCCTCCCTCGGCTCTATGAGTAAACAGAGACGGTACGCCTTTTTCTACTGCATCTGCTGTCGCAAATTTATAATTAAAGTTATACCATGCCCTGCCGTTAAGAACCGGTCCACCATCACTGCCGTCAAAGATATGGTGCCCACCTGTTCCATATTCTGAAGCTTTCTCATCGCCAAAAAGATAACGCGAGGCTTCCAGGTCTATTTCCAATCTCAGAACATCCGAAGCGAAAACCTTTCCAAGAAAGGTTGCCCGTTCGAATTCTGTGTCATTGGTCAAATTTGTCCATCGGGTGTTCATTCCTATTTTTGAATTTCGCTGCAAAGGAGTATATGAAAAGGTCCTGAAATGCTCATTGAAATCATCAATATCCATGCAGACAATTTCATATCGCTCTCCAACCCAGATGGGATCATTAATATCTCCTTCGAAATACCGCCCGTTGTGAAGGATCATCCAGTACTTCATTTTCTTCATTTCACTATCAGATAGACGTTGACTCTCACTGTAAGACGAATTGTCTTCGGGATTAAAAGGATTATATTTGCTGAGCCCGAAGGAGGGTTCCTGGATTCTATAAATAGTTTCAATTTTCTTTACCGATCCGTCAGGCAAAGTAAAAGATTTGATATAAGTTTCAAAGAGACGCCATGAGTTTCCATCATTTCGAGACCCATAATCGTAGTCAGAAAAAACCGGCATGCCATTGCTGCGCCAGTTTAGGTCTACATCACTTACTGTAAGCCCCCTGCCATCACGGTCCACATCCCATGATTCGCCGCCACCGATCCGGTCTTTATAAATATTAAAAAGGGCTTTTTTCAGTGAAACACCGGGAACGATATCTCCATCTTCATCCACATCAAAGGCCGCAACACGGTATACCTCTCGAACACCTTTACCGGTTACCTTAATAGTTGCAGTTCGGGCCTTAGCGGTCTCTTCGACAATCTTCAAATTATTAACACCTGGATTATAATTTGAATCATCGACCCGGGTCCTATTAAAACTCACTACATGAATCTGAGGCATATATCCCTTTGCAAGGGCGGTTTTAACTTCTTCAGTATTAAGGTTCCCTATTTCAATGACATATGGTCCAAGTTCTTCCCCCCCGTAAATCTCTTCTGAAAAATCATTCCCCTCTTCTGTTTTAAATGTAAATGTTTTTACTGGCAGGTATTCGCCGGCCGGTGTTTTAAAAGAGAGGGTGCAACGCATATCACTTACTTTAACCGGCATATTCACTGTAGTATTTTTAAGATAAAGTGAGGCCCGGACCAGACCAGCATTGGGGCCGATACTTGAATTATTTTTTAACGATTCATTGGTTCGATAATTTTTTGAAATATTTTCTACAGTCTCATTTTTGAATTCTTTTCCATTCCGATCCAGATTATCAACATAGTCTACATTTTCAAAAACAGTTTTTTCAGCCATGCTGGCACTTGAAAAATTTTCAGCCATTTTATGGTTTTCACTATAGCTGCTTGAAGTACTTGCAGAAGCGCCACCAAAAAATTTTGAACCACCTGAAACGCTCACACTCACTGATGAACTGAAACCATCTTCCTTCTGGTAACCGCCGCTTTCTTCAAAACTTTCCTTTGTGACATAGGGAGTGGTTTTCTTATTCATTTCTTCATAATTTTTACTCTCCATACTGTTATTGATAGATTCTTTTAAATCAGATTCTTCAATCAGTTCCGTATGGTTTAAAGTGTCATTCTGCTCATCGACAACAATTTTCATTGTAATCGGGGCTTCGATTCGTGTAACTATCCGAGGGTAATCCACGACAAATGGATTGCTGACTATTTCTTCACTATTTGGAATCCCGTCTCCATCGTAGTCTGTACAGAGGGTGTGTCCCGAAGGGTCTGAATCTGTAACACCAATACTGGATGCCAGTACCGGGATTCCGAGGTTCCCGGAAAAAAGAGAATGGCTGCCGGAGCCGGCAGTATAGTTTAGCTCCTGAGTGGTTTTTTCTTCAGGATCGACTTCTTCAACATTAAGCCTTTCACCCGCGCCGCGGTTCTCAAGTCTGCACCCAGTAGACAACAGAATAGCGGTAAGCAGGCAAAAGAAAAAGAGTCGACTGATAATAGCTGTGAATAATTTCATTGATACACCTCCAGTATAAATTTCTCAAGGGACCCGCACAACAACTCCCCTTCCTGGAGGTAACGAATTTCAAAGCATGAATAGTAAAAATATTTTTGCATTAACATAAAAAAAGCCCTCTGACGTGTACAGCAGTACACACCAGAGGGCCTTTTCGATATTTTTTTTAAATCTTTATCCTTTCCGAACAGTAACCAGTTTCGACGATTCAAACATCGACACAGGAGAAATAACCGGCTCACCATAAGGAACCTTTGTGCCGTACCTGATCTTCATCAGTTTTTTAACCGCCCGATGCTCAAGGTTAAAATCTTTAAGCTTCTGAAGTTTACCAATGCCGACACCGGCTCCCCGTTTGTAGAGTTTGTACACCAGCTCACTGCAGTAAATAGTGCGGTCACTCCAGAGAAAACGGTTATCATAATTTTTACCGAGAAAGTGTTTTCCGATACGTTTCATCTTTTCGATAGTTTTCCGGTTCAAAATATCATCACGATTTTTAAGACGCTTAATCACATAATGACGATTCTTCCCCCTGCGAATCCAGAGGCTTAAAGGTGTTGCCTTAACAGGCTGTACCGCCTCGAAGACAAACCAGCCGGTTCTCTCTTTAAAAATAATGCCCATATGGGTATAACGGCTCCCGGTTGCTGCCTTAAGGGCCGCCCCCTGTGACGACAGAGACTCATGAAATATCAGGTCTCCTTCCATTATTGCCGGTGACGTTTTTACACAGCCCGGGACCGCCAGCAGAATCAATAAAACTACAACGCTTCTTATATAACAGGTCAAAACTTCCCCCCCACACACACTTACTAATGCTTATTTATTGTTGAAAGACAGGGCACCTGCCAGAAGGCTGTATTGACCTGAACTTTACATTTTTCTCATAGTAGCGAAATTAAACAAAAAATAGCAACCATATTTACAATTGAAGTATAATCGAATAAAATAGAAACCTTCGGTATCATTTTGTTACATATTTAGACCTGTCTAAAATACTAAGAAAAGAGGTTCAGGTGAAGGAAGTTAAAGAATTTGCCATAGCCGGCATGACCTGTGCCGCATGTTCCGCCCGTGTAGAAAAGACCCTTTCGAAAATTCCCGGGGTGGAAGATATCACCGTTAACCTGGCGACAGAACGAGCCCGAATGACCCTCATCGGCGATGACATCACGACTGATACAATTACCGCGGCCATTGATAAAGCCGGGTATACCGCCCTGCCTCTTGAAGACTCTCCACTTCTTGAAGCGGACATTGCCATAGAAGGCATGTCATGTGCCGCCTGTATTACCCGAGTCGAAAAATCTGTCAGCCGCCTTGATGCATCAGTTGAAATATCCCTTAACCTTGCCACAGGAAAAGCCCATGTCAGGTACGACCCCCGAAGCAGCAAACTCTATAAAATCATTGAAGCGATACAGGTCGCGGGTTACGGGGCAGAGCGTATCGAATCCACCGGCGTCGACCGGGCTGCCGAAATGCGAAAAAGGGAACAGAAAAAGTTAAAGATAACTTTTATCGCCTCAGCACTGCTCAGCCTGCCTCTTATCGGGGCAATGATCACCATGCTGACTCCCCTGAACATACCGATTCTTCATGAACCATGGCTGCAGCTCATAGCCGCCACGCCGGTACAGTTTATTATCGGGGCCCGTTTCTACCGAAACGCCTGGCACAGCATCAGGACCCTTGCTCCCGGCATGGACCTCCTGGTTGCCCTCGGTACCTCGGCAGCTTACTTCTTCAGTCTTTACAATGGTTTCATAGCCCCTGCCCTGGGCGAAGTACGGGGTGATCTCTATTTTGAAGCCTCTGCCATTATCATTACACTTATTTTACTTGGAAAGTATTTTGAAGCCGCCGCAAAGGGAAACACCTCAGAGGCGGTAAAAAAACTGATGGGAATCCAGCCCCGGGAAGCAACGGTTCTCCGAGATGACAGCGAGAAGACCATACCTGTCAGCGATGTCGAACCGGGAGACCTGCTTATCGTTAAGCCCGGAGAAAGGCTTCCTGTTGATGGAGAGGTTGTTTCAGGGAACAGCACGGTAGACGAAAGCATGATCAGCGGCGAAAGTATTCCTGTCGAAAAAGCTGCAGGTGACGGGGTCACAGGCGGAACCCTCAACATTCATGGATCGATCACCTTCATGGCAACCCGTACCGGTGCCGCAACCTTCCTCTCTCAGATTATCCGAACTGTTGAAGAAGCGCAAAATTCCCAGCCTCCTATTCAAAGGCTTGCTGACCGGGTTGCTGCATTTTTTGTTCCCTCAATTTTGATCATCGCCGCCCTTACCTTTCTTACATGGCTGCTAGTCACCGGCAATCTTCAGAATGCCCTGGTAAGCGCTGTAGCGGTTCTCGTCATTGCCTGCCCCTGCGCCCTGGGCCTTGCTACTCCCACTGCCGTTATGGTCGCCACGGGACGTGGCGCTGAACTTGGCATTCTTATAAAAAGCGGCGAGGCTCTTGAGACCGCCCACCGGGCTGATATAATTATACTCGACAAAACAGGAACCATTACCAGGGGAACGCCCCGGGTGACTGACATTATACCCTTCAATTCATGGGGGAAGTCAGAGCTCCTTCGAGCCGCGGCAACTGCTGAAAAACGCTCAGAGCATCCCCTGGCAAAGGCAGTACTGGATGCCGCAGTAGACGAATCCCTTAAAGTGCCTGAACCCTCAGAGTTCACCGCCCATCCCGGATACGGCGTGGAAGTTACCTCGGGAGAAAAAAAAATACATGCCGGGACCATCAGGCTTTTCACCGAAGCGGGCATAGACATTTCCCTGGCGAATAAACATCTCCCGAAACTTGAAGCATCGGGAAAGACCTGCATACTTATTGCAGTTGACAAAGAACCTGCCGGCATCATCGCCTTTTCTGACACCCTGAAAGAAACATCAAAAGAAGCAGTCATGGCGCTCAAGAAGATGAACAAAAAAGTCTACATGGTCACAGGAGACAATGAGCGTGCCGCCCGATACATCGCCGATCAGGCGGAAATAGACCATGTCAGGGCAGGAGTTCTCCCCGGAGGTAAAGCTGATTTTGTCAAAGAGCTCCAGGGCCAGGGAGATAAAGTTATCATGGTTGGAGACGGCATCAATGACGCCCCAGCCCTTGCTGTATCAGACATTGGTGTTGCCATCGGTACCGGCACTGATATCGCTATTGAAGCTTCAGACATAACCCTTACCCGTGGTGATCTGACTGTCCTTGTATCCGCTCTTGAGCTTTCTGAAAAAACAATCAATAAAATAAAACAGAATCTTTTCTGGGCATTTTTCTATAATGCCGCAGGAATCCCCTTCGCCGCCTCGGGCATGCTCAATCCGATTATCGCCGGGGCTGCCATGGCCTTCAGTTCGGTGTCGGTGGTGAGTAATTCTCTCAGCCTGAAACGCTTCAAAAAATGAACACATCAAAGTTCATCCCTCTTTAGAATGACAATTCTAATCTGCCGGGAAATTTCAACGCCAATAAAGAGCTCAAAATACCATTAAAAAAGTTGACACTTTATTGCAATAGTGTATGGTAATTATAGTTTTAATAAAAAATATTCTTTTGTTTTATGGAGGTTCTTTAATGAAGCGTTATACTCTTTTCATTGTCGCCTTTGTGGCAGCCTTTTCACTTATAGCAGGACCAGCTTTTTCTGCAGTATATGTAACACCTAAACTTGATTTAGGCTATGGTCTTAGTGACTGGCATCAGGAAGGTGCTGACATAAATCCTATGCTTGGCGGTGGAGTCATCGTAGGTTTTAATCTCATGCCTGCTCTTTCTCTTGAAGGTTCCATTGCATACCAGTACTGGTTTACTGAAGATGATAGTTATACCTATTCCCATGTACCTTTTATGATTGGCGCACGTATAGGTCTTGGCATGTTTGGCCTTGTTGGCGGTCTCGGTGGAGTTTATCGGTCAATTGATACTGATATCTTCGATTACACTGAAACTGTTTTTGGCTTTTACTTGGGTGTTGATGTTGTAATTAGCAATGTTATGATTCGCGCCCAGTATGTCTACGCTGGTGAAGGTGATGACTATACTGGTGCAGAAAGTAGCGCCATTGAACTTTCAATTGGTTACAAATTCGGCGTCTAAATTACTTTTAACTTTAGATATAAAAAAGACGATTCCTTGCGGAATCGTCTTTTTTTGTTAACAGCAGAAGCTTTACTCCGCCTTTGTTAACTTCCTTTTTATAAAATCCCCCACCA
>Ga0209692_10003578_pt1 | contig 14942 bp, 12 predicted proteins | sample tdDd472_FD_187129 | JGI IMG/M metagenome (GOLD analysis project Ga0209692, IMG submission 187129) | Marine sediment microbial communities from the Atlantic coast under amendment with organic carbon and nitrate - tdDd47.2 (SPAdes)... | ecosystem: Environmental > Aquatic > Marine > Coastal >...
ATAATCCTCATTGGTTTCAGTGGGCATGGTGAAAGGTAAAAATTCGCCATTATCCATGGTGGACGGGGCAAAATTTGCCTGACTTAAAACCTGGTAATGATCGACATAATGTAATAACTGTGAAGCCTCAATATTATCAAGATAAGTTTCTCGATCTTGCCAAAAAGCTTCGCGTTGTTCTTTATTCAATAAATACAGCCAATAGTTGCCGGCAGCCCTTGGGCTGCCCCAGGTGCCGTTGCCGGTGGTCTTAATGGTTGAATCAGCCGCAATTCGATTGAGATCCATGAGCCTCAAACCATACAATGAAGATGCACTGATATCCTGATGCTTATGCCACCAATGACCTATTGGTTGTCCACAGGCTTCCACCATCTCTTGTAACAAATCTTTATCAAACGCATCACTTTTCTGTTTGATGTCACGTACATTAAGTCCGAACTGAACAGACAGAGGTCGTTCATCAGACAAATTAATCACATCAAAATGTGTGTTTTTGGCGGTTCTGGCTTGCATTAAATAGTCATCATCAAAGAAACTAAAGCGTTTACCGGCCAGTGCTAATAAGGCTAAATTCCACACACGACCACCGGTGAAACCACTGCGTTTTTGTAATAACCAGTCAATCTGTTCGCTGTGCTCGGGCCATTCTTTTTGCAACATCGAGATAAATTGCTGTTGCCAGGAGTGACCATGATAAGTCACTGATACCGTGGCTTTCTGGCACAGCTTTTCATTACTCGTTCGATTGTCTTCGTCACTTGAATCATCAAACACCAATACCGGATGCTGGCTGGGGTGCTGTTTTTGGTATGCCGCCAGGCTCTCCAAAAGCCGACCCAACTGCTCAGGCCGATCACAGGTGCGTACCACCATACCGGCATAGGGCGCCTGGTTAGATTTGTCGGTCTGTGTTTTTAAACCAGCCAGCCAATCTTCAGCACTGATGATCAATTGTTTATCAATGAGAAACTGCAATACCTTTTGAATCGCCTGCTGTTGATTCTTTAATTCAGGAATCGCGGCTGCAATCTGTCCAATATGTTCATGTATTGGTCTAAATTGCTGGGTTAAACCCATGGCTTGTAAAACCTGCAAGGTCATCACATGATTTTGACCGGTTTCATAATCCATAAAGACCAATTCATCCTGATCCAATTGTTGTGCAATCCCATCCACTGATGCATACAAGGTATTATCCTGCTTTGCTTGCGGGGTTAACTGTTGTTCACCAAAATTAAATTCAAATTCCATTATTTTCCTCGATCTAACCAGCGAATCAACCGCCCGATAACCGGATGATTCAGCCATTTTTCTTGTTTCTCCATCAGCACCTGATGGTCTTGCTCTGCCTTTATGTGGGCGCGTATCACAGCATGGTAATGTCCGTACACGGATTCTGCCTGTTCGGTAAAAATATAACTGTCATTCACAGTCGCCATGCTATTATCATTGTTTGAGGCTACCACCACATAATACAAGGGCGGATAGGATAATCCTTGTTCTCGCAGGGTTTTTTCATCTTCAAGATGTTGCCATTTGACCGTATTTAAAGGTTTATCCAGTTGCCAAAGCGTTGAAGTAAACATCAGTTTTTGACCCAGCCACACTTGTTGTGAAAAATAATTATCCAGTAATTCTTTAAACTCATCACGATACAGCTCTTTCACATGGTATTCATTCTCGAAACCTGTTTTGTCTGAATACTCCGCTTTATCGGGTGTGGAAATAATCAGGATGCCATCAGGTTTTAACAATCTTTTGAACTCATTCAATAATTCCTGATGTTGCGATAAATGTTCCAGGGTTTCAAAGGACACCACCACATCAAAACTGTTATCAGGGATCGGAACTTCAAGGACATCGGCAGTCATAAACTTAAGGTTAGCTTGACCACCATACCTTTGTTTGGCGTGGTTTATACTGTTTTGATCAATGTCTACACCCACCACCTTATCGGCATAACTGGCCAATAACTGACTGCCATAGCCTTCGCCGCAAGCTGCGTCCAGAACCTTTTTGCCGGCCACCAAATCACAGGCCATAAGATAACGATGATAATGTTCATACCAGATTTCTCGTTCACATTCTGGCACAAAACGTTCCCCGGTAAATTCTAATTTCTGTTCAGACATACCACTGACCGGCTTTTCAAAAAGCGTCTATTTTATCAGTGATTGACTGTCTTATTGGTGCTAACGGGTCTTTTTTAATAAAGTTATCAATTAATTCAGCATAATTAGGGTGTTCGGCCAATAACCGTGTCATGGTCTGCTGATCGGGCTGTAATCCTTTTTCAGCAAATGATTGGTTGCCAATGTGTGCCACATAGGCATTGTCCACCAGGACATTACGCAAACCGGCAGCAGCGGCCCGCAAAGAATAATCATTTTCTTCGCCATAACCGTATCCAAAAACAGCCTCATTAAAAAACCCCACGAGTTGTTTCGCTTGGGCCGTAACCAACATACAAAATCCGACCGCTGTCGGTAATTCCGGATAAACCGGTTGGTGATAAGCATACAAGGACTTCGCTAAACGGTCAATGTTTGCGGGAATAGCGTTATTATGCAACGTTTTTGGCAGGGAACAAATTTCTGCATTATTGGACCAGGGGGTGGCCGTGGCCAAATCCTTGACTGACCGGGCACAATCGCATAAGCGTTCAAGCCAACCGTCAGAAACCAGTGTATCTGCATTCAATAGAACAGTGTCACCCTCACTGTACTGCAAGCCTTTGTTCGCAGTCTTAACAAAACCCAGATTTTGGCTATTGTTTAACACTTTCCACGCAGGACATTTTATTCTGTACTCATTTAACAACGTCACAATGCGGTGATCATCGGAACCATCATCAATCAAAATCACGGTATCCTGTGAATTGTGCCGGTATAAAGCAGCAAGGCACTCTTTCAAGGCATGATACGCATTAAAGACAGGGACTACTACCTGTATCGTCAGGGGGTTCATGACAGCCATTCGATTGGCAGGCGACTGATACCCATTTCACGGGTCTCACCTTTAACCGTCAGTGGCTTTTCCACAGTATCAATTAACTGCAGTTGATCCGGACTCATGGTATGAAATTTAATGTGATAACGACCGGGCAATAAAGGCAAGTCTTTAATTCGCAGGGTAAACTCAAACAAGCCGTCACCTAAATCCACAGGGTGCTTATTAAACTGTTCAGAATAAACACCATAAACCGGTTGATTGTCAAAACTGACTACCCCAAAACATAAACCCGGCGCCTCGCCCGTCGGTGAATACAGTTTGGCTTTAAAAAAAGCCGTTTCTCCACTGTTTAATTCATCGACCATCCGTTGCTCTTCATTAAGTATTTCAGCTTGGACGACATGAAAACCGTTTTGATCCACTTCTGTCGGTGTGATTTCGGGCAGTTCACTGACACTTTCGTAATGGTAGGCTTGGGAGACATCATAGGCCGAACCCCGCATTCGGATGTCACCCTGATCTAACCAGATGGCATGATGCGCTATTTTTTGTACATGATAAATACTGTGAGACACTAATAATAAGGTGCCACCGGTACCCAAATAGTAATCAATCCAGGCCAGGCATTTTCGCTGGAAGTTTTCATCACCCACGGCCAGCACCTCATCTGTTATCAGTAAATCCGGTTTTGTCTCAGTAATAACAGCAAAGCCCAATCGCACCACCATGCCCGATGAATAATTTTTAACCGGTTCATGAATATATTCACCAATATCGGCAAACTCAATCATGCGTTTAATTTTATCTTTGGCTTGTTGTCCCCGAATACCGGCTAGTGCAGCCGACATTTTTAAATTATCCAGGCCGGTATATTCAAGATCAAATCCGGAACCCAATTCTAATAAGGCACCAACCGAGCCATTGACCTGAATATCACCGGATGTGGGTTGAATCACACCGGAAAGTATTTTTAATAAGGTGCTTTTTCCGGCGCCATTTCGACCGACAATAGCCAGAGACTCCCCTTTATTGACGGTGAGGTTAATGTCTTTAAGGACATGGGCACCTGTTGTAACAGGCTTATTCTTAATAATTTGCCACATACTTGTTACCCGCTGTTTATTATTACTGACATGCGGATAAAACTTATTGAGGTTTTTTATTTCAATCAGAGCCATTAGACAAAATCGTCAAATCGAGGGGCCAGCTTCTGGAAAAAAGCATGGGTTAGTATTAACAGTATCAACAAACCAACAAATACAATTAATAAAGTTTGATAATTTGGCACGTTTAAACCAAACGTGACATTATGGATAAAATTGATAATTGGTAATAATGGATTATAGACAAGAATTTTCTGCCCAAATTCAGGCACTAAACTCCACGAATAAATAATCGGCGTGGTAAAAAACCATAAGGGCATAAAAGCCGTCACAATTTCTTTTAAATCACGGTAGAAGACCTGTAAGGCCGAAAACAGGAAAGCCAAAGCCACCGCAAATAAATAGAGCGTCAGATAAGGCAGGATAAGTAAGAATAATGACCAGCTGGGAGTCAGTCGATCAATACCCATTAATAACAATAATATCGCAATGAACCCGATGCCATGAAGAATAAAGTGGGTGGTAACCCCGGCCAACAGAACCTGTCGTAAATCTATTTTCACTTTACCCAGTAAATCCTTGCGATTTAAGATGGTCATTAAACTGCCCAATACAGCTTCTGAAAATGCCATCCAGGGCCATAAGCCCACAGCCAGATAGGTAATAAAGAGTTCTTGCGGAAGATCCGGAACCCGGGCTTTAAAGATAAAACCGAATACCAGATAATAAACGAAAAGGGAAGCCACCGGTTGTACCACAACCCATAACAAGGCCGATGAACTTCCCAGATAACGATCAGTTATCTCTTTACGCAAAAAATAACTGAACATGACTTAGGCGTTATTGAAACACCTCATAGCGACTGAAAATATCATCCACTATTTCATTATTTACTTCAACTTTGTATTGGGCGTACTCATCAATAACACGCTGAAAACGTCGCTGCATACTTTTGGTCATTATTTCATTAACCATTTCATCTTTCACTTCTTCAAAAGGTATTGGTTGAGACGAAATAATTTCATTAACACGAACAATATACCAGTTTTGATCCTTTTCAAAAACAGCGGGAACCAAACCAACTTGTGATTGGAAGACCTGATCAGCAAACGGATAGCGAAATCCTGATTGTTTAAATAAACCCAGCTGTCCGGCGTTCAATGAAACTGTGCTGTCTTCTGAGAGTTCTTTGGCTTTGTCAGAAAATGAAGATTTACTGTCATTCGCCATTAAATCTTTGACAATCGATAAGACCTGTTCCTGGCTATAGTTTTCTTGTGGTAATTGAATCATGCCAATATCCCGTTGTTCAGGTTTAACATAACTACCACGATCTATCTTGTAACGATCATGGGCTAGTTTCACAGCTTTATTTTGATCGATATCAACAAGAATATATTCTTTCAAGGCCTTGTAAAGGGCTTTTTTGGTTAAATATTGACGATAGGATTCTTTAAAAGTATCCGATTCGATATTCATCTTATCCAAGAATTCAGAATCGACTTCAAGTTGCTCTTTCAACAAGGCTTCTGTCGTTTCTTTAAAATGCGGGTCGTCGATTAATTCGCTGTCTTTTAAATATTGATACACAATATTCATGTTTAGCATACCCAGAATATCTTTTTCCAACTGGTGCTTATCATAAGAAATTCTTTTACGAACTTCTGAGGGCAGGTCATGAATATAACTATCCACATCACCTACCGGTACCTGAGCACCATGTTGCTCGATCAAGACTTCGCCTTGACCGAGCAACAACATAATAAATACAGCTATATTCATATTATGAACCTGGCGGAGTCCATGATTTTTCGCCCCAAAATATAGAGCAACTCAAACCATTGGCTTGCAAACACTCTTCGCCTTGCGTCACACCATTAAAGTTTGTACTATCATACGGTTGCGCAAAGACAAAATTAACATAATATGTTTTACCTTTTTCTAAGTGACAAAATTTTGAATAGCTTCCCATTACATTAGCTACTGATTGACGGTTACTTAATAAAATATTATCAGTAGTTGCCCGTAATGGCATCACACAACGTGCAGTATTAGGGTTAAAGTTGCCAGGACATTCACTAATTGATATTGTGGAATGACCATTTTCACCATAACCTGGAGAACCACTAAATTCCCACTTACGATCAATGTCAGTCGTTGGAACTTGCATATTAGACACAACAATGTAACTTTGTTCAGGATTTATATAATTAATCATGGAGACTTCCATATTATTAGGATGTCCGAATGTGTTACCAAAACCATCTTCACCAGGTTGTGCGGGTGGTAATGGTAAGCCACCTTGATATGTGTCAGTATAGTTCCATGTGGACGCGGTTAAACCTGCGGGATTCCATATATCTACTTGAGCACAATTGGCAGGGACACCTCCACCACCGCTGCCCGAATTAGTAATGGTAATGGCTCTTTGAACCGGGCTGCCCCCTGAATTGGTACAGGTCAGGCGTAACACGGGTTCACCTTCGATAAAGACTGATTCTGATCCGGAGGCACCACGTGTTCCGTTCCAGCCACCATCATTTAATGCCGTACTGGTGGCACTACACGATCCTGTCAAGTTAGAGACACTCCATTGAATGGTGTAATTACCATCATTGGGAATGGTCGGATTAGCGCCGGGATGCGCGGTGAGTTGGAACGTATTGATTGTGGGGTTTGTTGGCGTTGTACCGCCTGACTGTGCTTCGATTAAATCAAAGTCCTGAAAAACACTGGCTCCGTTGTAATCGTTACAGGTCAAACGTAATGTTGCCGGCAATTGTGATACAGTCACATTGGTTTGTACGTAAGTACCCTTGGTACCATTTTTATTCCCTGACCATAAAGCCGCACCCTGCGTAACAGAGGCCGTACAATTTGTATTATCGGTATAGGCCACGGCCCAATGAACATTAATTGAGTCACCTTGATCAATGGCATAGGCACTTGGATAAAAGCCAATGATGGCAGTATCGGAGGCCGGTTCATCAACAATTAATTTATCGCCGACAGGCTGAACAGTAATATCACCGGTATTAATATTAATGGTGGCATTACCCTGAATATCGGTTTCCTGTCCATTACTGAAAACCAACTTTTTATTTTGTGCCTGGGCAACAAAAGAAATTAGCATGAGTAACAGCAGGTATGTTGTAACGTGTTTAATTTTATTCATATGAAATCTCATTTTCGCAGTAACCCTCATTATAGCCAAAATAATGTTAATTTTTTATTTATTTATTGACTTTAAGGGCACTAAAAATCTAATCAGTATAGATTTATCGTGATTAATTATACTTTATGGCTTTCCACAAAAAAAGGCAGGTATAAAACCTGCCCTTTTATTCAAACCAATGACTGGTTTATGGCGTTTGAGATCCTGCTGAATTAACACGACCTTTGTGGTTAAACAAACCGCCATACTGAGCCAGGATACCTGGTTGAGCATTGCCGTTTGTGAAACGTTGTACCATAAAGCCGGCAACCGGTAAACCATAGTAAGGTGTTCCAGTAAGCGGAGTCATAACATTTAATGGGTTTTTGAAGTTCATTTGAGCCCAACCATTTTCAGTGCCGCCGCTGACGCCTTCGACTGAAGTCAGGTTGTTAGCACCCATTAAGTTAGATGAACCAACGGCACCACCTGGAGCGATAAACTCAACAGTGTTTGCTTCATAACACATTTGTGGATCAGAGCCACCTGGAGGAGGTGGAGAGATACCGCCTTGAGTGGTATCAAACTGCTCTTCACGATCATACACATTAATTGTGAATGTTTCACATGCTGTAAACCCATCCCACGGAGTGGTGAAAGGTTCAACGGCAGGCGCGCTGTTTACATGGAAAAACTTAGTTGGGAAAGTAACTATCCACTGAGACATACCGTTCACATCAGCTTCGAAGTTGTACTCATTGTAAACTTCATCACGCATGAATACGGCTGAAACAGCTTGTGCACCTAAAGCCCAGTCACTTGTTAAAGCAGCGCCATCATTGAAGACGATACTTCTTGTTGAACCACTGTTTATGTTTGGCAAAGTACTACCTGGATTTGTGTGGTTAGCAGTACCAACGTCCCAGAAGTCTTGTAAAGCAACTGCGTCATAGCTGACGTTGAAACCTTCTTCAACACCATAGATAGAAGCTGCACCAAATAAACCACCGGTGGCAGGAGCAATATCTGTACTAGGACTAATTGCCCAATCACCTGCGTTCCATGAATTTTCTAAAAACGCACAATTAGAAGGAACGCCGCCAACGTGAGTTGCTGCCGCACCGTGAGCACCAACAACTTCACCCATTTCTAAGACTTCAAAGTGACCTTCACGTGAACGAACTAAGTTGTTGTTAGGGGCATCTTTGTCAATCTCATAAGGCAAGAATTGCTGTAAAGACTTATTCAAACGCGGCGCGCAAGAATTGTCAGAAGAGGCATGAGCACCACTGTCTTCACCAACGTGACCGTTGATAGATGAAGTCCAAGGACCAATCACACCAGTCCAGACATCATACTCAGATAAGTAAACGTTAAAATCAAGCACCTCACGAGAGTGTTGGCCTTCTAAGAAACGTACTTTAATCGCTTTAACTTGATCAGTTGTGTTAACAACAGAATACGTGGTGTTTAAACCGTTATGTAAACTGTAGTAAGGGTAAATCAATACTTGACCGGTACCTTCTGGGTTAACGTGTACAGCATTACCTACAGAGGCAACACCGGCTACACCCGCTAAACCAGCGATAACGGCAGTAGTTAGTTTGTTTTTCTTCATTTCTAACTCCAAAATTATAATTAAAATCAGGGCTATTTATTAATATCCCCGCTCATATGAACGAAGCTATACAAGATAGCATGGCAAATCATATTATAAGTACAGTCCTTTCACAAGGACTAATTTAAAAAAATAATCACTGATTTGCACAACAGGGTTCGTTAATTCCTGCTACTTCGCACAAAAGCACTGATTATTTTAACAACATTTACAACAAAAGCAATATTATTTGTTAGTCAACACCATCAAATTGATTAATGACCATTCACTTGGGTTTACAGCTCAACACTTTTTTTCGGCAAATAGTACCAAGTGCCAGCATCCTTAATCCAGTTTTCCTCAATAGGACGATTGGCCGTGGCTTCACCAAAAGCCCTTCGTGAGAACTGATAAGTATGGTTTATGCTTAACTTAACAGTACACGCATCTTCATTACACTCCTTACCTAAAAACTCAACATCATTCCACTGAATATTCATTTGGGCTTTTTGAATTCGCATCTGATAGGTAATGAAATCTTCTAACTCACGGTAGGAGGGGGCAATATACTGATAAGCTTTTTCATAATCACTGTTAATTAAAGCCTGCCATCTGGCCACGGCTTTGGCGTCAATGTCATCCACGGTTTCGGCACAGGCTGACAGTAAAGTGACTAAAACAGCTAACATCAAAATGTTTTTCATGGTTGATCTCCTTGATTGTTTGATTTATTTTCTTTTTCGGTTTTTGATTGGTTGTCGTCGTCACCGTATTTGCCACGGGTCGCTGTTGTGGTCATCGGCTTAATCGGCTGCAGGCCTTTAAATTTCTTGGCGTATTCTTCGGTGACGCGTCGGGCTTGTTCGGGGTTTTCGATGACAGTCGGGGTAATCAATAACATTAACTCTGTACGTGAGCCAATTTTACTTTTTGAGCCGAACAAGTTTCCAAGTATGGGTATTCGGCTCAGACCGGGCACCCCTGAACGTGAAAAAGTATCACTTTCCTGAATCAAGCCACCCATAACAATGGTGTTGCCACTTTGCACGGCAATCTCTGAATTTAAGGCTCGCGTTGATATGGGCGGCTGCCCGCCTTCTGTATCCGGTGTACCCGGGGCACTTACGTCTTGACTGACTTCCATATAAACCAAGCCGCCCGGATTGACCCGGGGCGTAATATCCACCTGCACACCTGTCTGGATATAACGGGTATTGGTGATGGTGCCACTGGTGTTACCGGTGTTATTTAAACTGCCGACATTGGTAATCGGAATCTGGTCACCCACATTAATGGTGGCATTTTTATTATTAAGTACCAATAAAGATGGTGTGGAAAGCAAAGCCACGCGACCGGCCTTCTCTAACATGCGCAAATTTGCTTCGGCTTCCGTGCCCAGGAAGTTGTACTGTATACCCACACTGCCATTAATTCGTGATGCGTTGGTACTAAAATCATAAGGCCATGATTTATTATCAGTGCCACTATCTCCGCCATACACGGACTGATCACCAAACAGCAACTCCATGCCATGCGTTATTTCATCATTTAAGCTGACTTCAATAATTTTCAATTCAACCAGCACCTGCAATGGCTCAATGTCAAGTCGCTTAATTGCGGACAGTATTTTTTCATAATCGCTGACCCCAGCTTTAATGAGCAATTGATTGGAATCTTCAATGGCTGAAATATGGATGTCATTGTCGTTGCCACTTGAACTGCTGCGGCGAAGACTGCTGCCGACAGAACTACTGGCACCGGATGAAGACACTTCCTTTCCGTCCTGACCCGGCGTCACCGAACCGCCGGAAGCTTTACGTGACGTGCTGCGACCACCGCCGCCGCCAAAAACATCGTTTAAATAACCGGCCAAATCATCGGCTTTGATATTTTTAACGCTGTACACATAGAGGTTGGATGCGCCATCGGCATCGGCACGATCTAAACGCTTAACCCATTTTTCAGCTTTGCTTAAATAGTCTACTTGCGGGGTAATCACCATCACCGCATTAAGACGTTCTAAAGGCAAAAAGCGAAACATACCGGCCAGAGGATTTTCTGCCCCTTCACCAAACAACGCTTCCAACTCAACAATAATATCAGCGGCATCCACACGTTCTAAATAAAATATACCGGTTGACATACCGGCCAACCAATCGACATCAAAAATTTTAATGGTTTTTAAGTAATTATTGAGTTCTGCATAATTGCCGGCCAAAAATAACATATTGCGGGCATTATCCGCTTTGACAATGGCGCCTTCCTGGGCATAGGGCTCCAATATTTTTTCCATTTCTGTCGGTGAAATATAATCCAGCGGCACCGCCATAACCTGATATCCCTGGCTACTGATGGCCTGTTCCAACTGGGGTGTCAACAGTCCTTTGATGGCCTGTTTTTGTGGCAGCACATGATATCGATCTTCATTACGCACTAAAGCGGCATTATTCCAACTCAACATCATTTCTAAAATGGGCAGGATTTGCTTTCGACTCACTGGCCGGGCTGTGGCAAACGTCACCTTGCCATTGACTCCGGGTGCTATCACATAGTTCTCTTTAAGGATTTCACCCAATATAAAATGCACCACTGCCTGCAGGGATTCACCTTCAAAGTTAAAGGTAATTTCACCTTTTTGGCTGACTGAGGGTTTATCAGGCCTGGTGGCGTCGTAATTGATGAATTCACCACTGCCCGGATACTTTTCATTACCTGTTTTCTCAGATGACACATCACTGCTATCCTTGAAAACTTCTCCGGAATAAGCCGTTGAATCAAGGCCTTTCAAATAGTTAGGTTGTTCAAGTTCACCACTTAAATCTTTCGGCTGCGTGGCACATCCACCTAAATACATCAGGGTGATTAGTAATGCTGTTGTTGTTACTTGTTTTAATCTCATTGTTCATTTCCTTGGGCTGCTTTGGCTCTCATTTCAGCACGTCGTTCTGCAATTTTTTGACGAATTTCTTCGGCCTTTTGTTGGCGTAATTGTTCCGGGGTTAATTTATTTTCATTGTTATCCGCTTGTCTGATTTCCTGGGCCGCCTGTTGTCTATTGTTTTGGTTTTGGTTTCGATTTCGGCCACCCTTGTTTAAGGCACCACTAAAGACTTCAAGTTCCAATTCAACCGGCTCCTGACCTTCAGCAGTAAAGACCACTTTACGCTTGTCAATACTGTCCACAACCCACATGCCTTGTTCTCCGTCCAACGGCATCCCTTCTTTCAAGGTCAGACGTTCATTACTGACCTGATCCTGAATCATGACATAACTGTTATTGTTGGTGATAATGATACTGGTCACCTGGGCTTTAAGCGGTTTGACCGGTTCAACTTGTGGTTCATTATCAGGATTATCAATAGGATCCAACGGCGGCACAAAGGGTTGGCGATCTTCACGAAACAAAGGTGTTTGGGTTATCCGGTCAATGACCTCAGGTTTAATGTCCGGTGCGGCCAGATCATCTTTGGCCGCCACCAGTTGTTCTATTCGGTTTTCATCGTAATCCGCCGGTTGCAATTCATTGATGCCTCTGCCCCAGCCTACAAACTGCAAGGCAGCGACAATAAATAATAAGCCAATGACTGCAATTAAAGCATTGATGAGCACATTAGTCTTCATCACGTGCCTCCACAAGCTTTTTCATGTAAGCATATAAAATAAAACTTATTTCTAAATTTTCTTCCGTGGCGGGTTCCTGACCCCTTCGGTAACGCTGTACGTTGCGTGATTCTATCCGTAAATCATCGATAAACAAGCTGGGCTTATGCTCCTCAATTTGTTGTAATACATTCATAAAGACATCAAACTGGCAGCGCATTCTAACCCGGAGGATAATTTTTTCAAACTGTTGCGGATCGCGATCTTGAGTGGGTGATTGACTAATGGATTGACACGCGTTGTTATCCGGTGACTGCTCGCTAATGATGGTCTTTAAAATCGCGGTAATTTCAGCATTACCCAAGTTATCTGAATCGGCTTTTAAAAACTCATCATTATTACCAACGGCTTGTTTGACTTGCTGAATTTTTTCTTGCAATAAAGGGGTTTTGGCCGCTTCGTTGATATACTTTTGACGGGAATCATTGAGACTGTCTATTTCTTCATTTAAGGTCGCATGCTCCACAAAAAACCAATGAAAAAATAAAAAGTACACAATTACGAACACCATTAACAAGGTGGCCAGCGCCAGCCAGCGGCCGGCATTTTGATCAAGCGTCATTGTCAACCTCTTCTGATGTGGTAGGTTGCAGTTCCGCCTTAATGGTAAATTGCTCTTTGCCGCTTCTTGGATCAGGTCGGACATTACCGACTATTTTTGGCTCATACCAGGTATCTGATTCATTTAAGATGGGTACCAGTGCATTGGCATTATCCGATTGGCCCACCACTTCCATGCGTTCGTTATCAATAATAATGCGGCTCAAATAGGTGTTTTGTGGTATTTTTTGATTGAGTTCATGAACCATAAGAAGACGACTGGGAATTTGTTGTTTGAGGTTACCTAAAAAGTTAGCCGCTGTAATGGTTTGGTTTAATTGGTTTTCCAGCAATTTGGCGCGCCGTGCGTCTTTTCTCAATAACTCAACCTGTTCATTTAAAGACGTTATTTTAGCGCGTTTATTGTCCAGCGAGTTATACATCACCAAAGACAATAATAAGACACAAGCCAACACCAGCCCACCATACAATTTCCATTTAGACCAATCCTTCTTTTTACGCAATTCCTGCGGCAATAAGTTAACACCCAGCGGCTCCGGCGCTTTATCATCACCCATATTAATGTCTATACCTGATAATTTAACGCCTTTACTGTTAATGGCTTGTAAGACATTATGCAAAATATCTTTTTTAATCACTGCCAGCAATATCAGGACTTTTTCGCTGCCGTCATCAACCGGCCCCTGACGCCAGGCAAAGACCGCTTCGTCTGCCCGAAAAGGCACATATTTATCCAGCTCAAAGGCCAACACCGAATCAATTTCACCGATGGCTGCCTGTGGCAAGGTCACATTGCGCACAATGGCATGTTGACTTGCCAATAAATAAGTGGTGCTGACATCCACATCACTGTCCGCAATATAGTGATTAATTTGATGCCACCATTCTTCGTTTTGTAACTCACCATCACCGGGCAAGGGTGCAAATTTCTGATTATGATAGCGCCATAACATCGGCGTTTCCTGATCACCCTGGTTGATATACACAGCCTGAGACTCGGGGAAAATATTTTTTCGGTAATTATCCGGCACCAACTGTTTCAGCTCACCGGTCCACCATTGCACAAAGGCACGGATACTGGAATCACGATACCATTGATTAATCGGGTTTGTTATGTTGTCCAGTAAAGCGGTCATTTGTTTTTATTATCTCTCCAACGTATGATTTGAAACGGTCTGCCTCTGACGTTTCCCCCTAACCGAATGGTGGTATCCAATTCGGTCCATTGATTATTCGGCAGGCTGGCTTTGACCACAATACTAAAGGTGGTGCTGCCACTACGTAAACTGCCGCTTTGCCCCTCTATTAACATGGGCAATTGTGAACTCATATCAAATATCTCATGGCGCTGATTAATATAATTTTCCGCCATTTGACCATCAATACCATCCAATGCCACCAGCGCTTCTTTCGGTGCAAAAGCCAGATTCAGATTACCCCGACCGGAATAGACTGTAATGGCCGGCTCAATTTTCCGGTACAACTCATAGGACATACCCATCACCTGCAAAACTTCCGGCACGGTATCAAACGGCGCGTCTTTGGCTCCATGTGAATAGCCGGCAGCAAAATAATCGGCATCTTCGGCTCCGGCCAATCGGACTTCTTCATCCGGGTCGCGCCAATCCTGAATTTTATCGCTCAGCGCTAAGGCTTCATCGAATTCCACCCCCACTGAGGCAAATAATCCGACCAGAAGTTCCTCATTGGCCAAATTGAGGTCGATTTTACCAGACTCATCGGTAATTTGAACGCTGATTTTTGCATCATTTAGGCTGAACTCGTAAGCTCGGCCATCCGCAATCCAACGTGTTTCCGGATCCGGGTTTCGCAATTCGAACACCGCCCTGTTTAATCCGGCTTCCGCTAAAAATTCAGCCTGGACCTGATTAAACAAAATTCTGGACTGGAC
>Ga0209692_10003580_pt1 | contig 14940 bp, 10 predicted proteins | sample tdDd472_FD_187129 | JGI IMG/M metagenome (GOLD analysis project Ga0209692, IMG submission 187129) | Marine sediment microbial communities from the Atlantic coast under amendment with organic carbon and nitrate - tdDd47.2 (SPAdes)... | ecosystem: Environmental > Aquatic > Marine > Coastal >...
CCCACAGCAGGATGATGAAGGGGAAGTAGTCCAGGAAGTAGATGTGCAGGATTTCCCCGAAGGCTTCCTTGGTGTCCCAGATCAGGAAGGGCACCGCAAAGGAGAGGGCCCAGAGGGCCGAGATCTTGGGGAAGTGCTTATGCCAGAAGTGGGGCGCAATCAGGGGCCCGAGGGCGATGGAAAGCAGGATTCCCACGAAGGGGATGGCCGTCCACAGGGGCAGCAGGCCCGTGGGGCTGGGGCCGTGGCCGCCGCCGTGATCTTCGCCGTGGACGTCGCCATGGTCTTCGCCGTGGGCGTCTGCGGCTTCGCCGTGGGCCTCGGTGACATGGTCCGCAGGGTGATCCTGGGCAAGTGCGGTCTGGCCGCCGCAGAGGGCCAGGCAGGCCAGGACCCCCGTCAGGACCAGGAGGGCCTGGGCCGGGTGTTGAAGCCGATGAAAATACTGCGCCATAATGGTGCCTCCGTGCCTGGGGAAAAACCGGGTTGGTTCGCGACGAAACGTACGTTACGATGATTTCCGTGTCAACGGATTGTCGGCCGCAGGCAAGATATCTTTACAGTCGACGTCCTTTGTTTGCTGGGAGTTACCGGAGAAATCATGCGCATCGCTTGTCTCAGCACCATGTCCGGTTTCTACGGTGGGGAGGTCCATCTGACCCAGTTGGCGCAGGGACTGCAGGACCGGGGACACCACGTGGTGAGTCTGGTGCGCCCACACAGCCAATTGGCCCTGCGGTTGCGGGACCTGGGGCTGGAGGCGATACCCCTGGCCCCCCATGACTGGTACGACCCGGTGTCCATGTCCCGCCTGGGACGTTGGCTGCGCGGACAGGGCATCCAGATTCTCCACACCCATCTGCCGCGGGACTACTACATCGGGGCCACCGTGACCCTGGGGACCGACATTCGCAACGTCGGCACCCGCCACCTGCTGCGGCCCATCTCCAAGCCGGTCTTCAAGCGCCCCTTCCTGCGCCGTTTCCACGCCATGATCGCCGTGAGTGACGCGGTGCGGCGGGGGCTGGCCGCGACCGATGTCCTGGATCCGGACCGCGTGGAGGTGGTGCACAACGGAATCCCCCTGCGGCCCCCCGACCCCGCCCGGTGGGCCCGCTGGCGGCTGGCGCGTGGTCTGAGGACGGCCGATCCGGTGATCGGCTACGTGGGGATGCTGGCCCCGGAAAAGGGTCTGGACACCCTGCTGACGGCGGTGGCCGCCCTGGCGCCGCATCACCCGCGGCTGAAAGTGGTCCTGCTGGGAGACGACCGGGGGCGCCCGGGGTACGCGGCCCTCCTGGCGCAGAGGGCGCAGGCCCTGGGCCTGGCCGGGTATGTGGATTTTCTGGGGTATGTGCCCGAGGCCGCAGGGCTGAGCGGGGCCTTCGACGTGCAGGTGATCTGTTCCCAGGCCGAACCCTTCGGCCTGGTGACCCTGGAGGCCATGGCCGCGGGCCGTCCCGTGGTGGCCACCGACAGCGGGGGCAGTCCGGAAATCGTGCGTGACGGAGTGGAGGGCTTCCTGGTGCCGCCGCAAGACGCCCGCCGCCTGGCCGTCCACCTGGAGACCCTGCTCCATTCGCCCGGCCTGCGCCGGGAGATGGGGGCCCGGGGCCGGGCCCGTGTGGCGACGGACTTTTCCCTGGCGGCCATGGTCACGGGGACGGAAAACGTCTATCGGAAGGTTCTGGCGGCGGCCCGTCCCACCACCGAACGGGCCACCGCCTGACTCAATTGATCATGGAGCGGACGACCGGGGCCAACCCGTCGATCATCAACTGCACCGCGATGACCGTCACCAGCAATCCCATGAGTTTTTCAATGATCTTCATGCCCGTTTGGCCGAGGCGCGCCAGCACCGCGTCGGCGCCGATGAGGATCGCGCCGGTGAGCAGCAGGATGGCCGCCACCGAGGCCAGCACCAGCGGAATGCCCAGGTGCTCCGGGGCCTGCGGTGTCAGAACCATCACCGTGGTGATGGACCCGGGGCCGGCAATCATGGGGATGGCCAGGGGCGTGATGGAAGGATCGTCGTCCTCGTGGAGTTCGGGGTCGATGCCCTGGTCCTCGGCTTCCGTTTCCTGGTCCTCGGCGTAGGCGCGACGAATGCCGGTGCGCCAGCGTCGGGGCTTGGACTGGAGCATGTCCAGGCCGATGCCGAAGAAGATGACGCCGCCGGCGATCCGGAAGGCCTCCACGGTGATGCCGAACAGGTGCAGGAGCTGCCGTCCGCCCACGGTGAAAAGGAGCAGCACGCAGAAGGACACGATCAGAGACTTGGCCAGGACCTTACGCTTTTGGGCCGCGTCCATATGGGACGTCAGGCCGCTGAAGAAGGGGATCACGCCCAGCGGATCGATGACCGCGAACAGGGACGAAAAACAGAGAATGACAAAGCCGAGGGTGCTCATTTTTTCACCTCCAAAAGGAAAAACCGGCCCGGCCGGAGAACACTCGGCCAGACCGCACGATAGGGGGATTCCGGCGCAATATGGCGCTTTAAACCCTGAAGTCCAGGAGAGTTTGCCGGGATTCTACTGCCGCACGGCCCCATCCAGGAAAACGCTGTTGGGGATGGCCACCAGTCGCCCGTCCGCCTCGATCAGGACGTGCACCGCCGAGACCCCGGCCAGGGTCCCGGCCTGTCCGTCGATTTCGATGGTTTCGCCCACGGTGAACAGCTTGCGGGCGTAGAAGCCGGCGATGAGGTTGCGCGTGATGTCGCGGGAGCCGAGGCCGAAGGTGAGGGCCAGGGCCAGGGCCATGCCGGCCAGGAGGACCGTGACCACCATGCGGATGATGGCGGTGTCGAGCTGGAGCTGGGTCACGGCCATGAGGCTGACGGTGAAGATGATCAGGGCCGAGACGATGCGGCCCAGGGCGGGGGCGAATTCCACGCCCGAGTTGCGGGCCGAGCGGGTCACGGCGCCGCCGGCGAACTGGGCGATGAGCAGACCCAGCAGCAGGACCAGACAGGCGGCCACCAGGTTGGGCAGATAGCCGAAGAAGGCTTCGATGGCGCCCGTGACCGCCCCCATGCCCACTGCGGCGGCGGCACTCTGGATGAACAGCAGCAGGAGCAGATAATAGACCAGGCGGGACAGGAGGAGTCCCGGGGGATCCTGCAGGCCCAGCTTGCCCAGGATGTCGGTCAGGCCGGCCCGCTTCAGAAGGTCGTCCAGCTTGAACTTGTCGAAGGCGGTCCGGATGGCCTTGGCGATGATCTTGGCCAGGAGCCAGCCGATCAAAAGGACCACCACCGCGGTCATGAACTTGGGGAGAAACCCGGCCAGGGAGGAGGAAATGGATTCGAGAACGGTGGCCAACGCGTTTTGCGGGGAAAATCCGTTATCCATCGGGGGTCTCCTTCTTCTCCGGTTTTTCGGCGGGGAGCAGGTCGAATACGGCCTTCAGGTAATCCCAGGCCGTCAGGGCCAGGATCTTGAGGGAGAAGTCCACGGTGTCGGCGGCCAGGACCCGTCGATTGATGCTCCGATGCACGCGGCCCCTCAAATCGGGGTCGACGTCCACGGTATGGGAACCGAGGTCGGTGATCGGGGGCACATCAGGGGGTTCCGGGTCAGGACTCATGGGACTCTTCCGCAAGGTAGGCCGCCCGGAATTCCGTGCGGGCCCGGTTGATTCGCATCTTGACCGCCGACAGGCCCAGATTCAGGTCGTCGGCAATCTCCTGGTAGGACAGGCCGTCCATGTCCCGCATGATCAGCGGCACCCGCAGGCTGTCGGTGAGGCAGTCCAGGGCCGCGCCGATGCGGGCCCGGGCATCGCCCGCCAAAAGTTCGGCGTCCGCCTCGGCCCCGTGGTGCAGGGCCGATTCGGCCTGGACGCCGGGATCCTCCACGTCCACGAAGGCCTTGCCCTTCTGCTTGCGCAGGTGGTTCAGGCAGTGATTGACCTTGATGCGGCCGATCCAGGTGCCGAAGCGGCTGCGTTCCTGGAAGCGGTCCAGATTGAAGTAGGTCTTGACCAGGACTTCCTGGGCCAGATCCAGGGCATCCTCCTCGTTGCCACTCAGATAGCGGCAGTTGGTCTGGACCTTGGCCTGGTGGCGCCGCACCAGTTCGTCGAACGCGCGCAGGTCGCCTGGCCGGGCTGTCCGCGCCTCCTGGACAAGCTGTTCATCCGTTGTCACGCCGGTCTCCTTTCCCTAGACAGGGGATAGTCCCAAAAGTCACAGCATTTTTCCACTACCAGCAATTTTTTTTCGGATTTAATGTGACTTTGGCCGATGGCCCGTGTCTGAAGGGCGCGAAAGGATCACTCCAAACCCGTCCGAATGCAAAAGGGGACAAACATGAAGAAATCGATAACGCTCGCTCTGGTGGCTCTGCTCGCGGTGACCACCGCCGCCACCGCCCTGGCGGAGATGGGTGACAACGACAAGCCCACGGTCTCGGTGACGCCCTATCTGGGCGGCGCCTTCTGGTCCGATGACATCGGTCTGGACAATTCCGTGATCTACGGCGGCCGCGCCGCCTATCACTTCATGCGGCACCTGTCCGTGGAAGGCACCTACGGCCGGACCAGCGCCGACCGCACCAGTGACAATACGGTGGCCAACCTGGACCACTGGGGCGTGGACCTGGTCTACGACATCCTGCCCGGCAACAAGGTGAGCCCCTACCTGCTCGGCGGTTGGGCCCAGCTCGACTACAAGACCCACGACAGCGGCGGCAAGGTGCCTCTGAACGGCCTGGAGTTCGGCGTGGGTGCCAACATCAGGCTGAGCGGCGACAACGCCAACTTCCGGGCCCTGCGCCTGGAGATCCGCGACGTCATGACCGACCTGAATCCCAGCTTCCCCAACGAAGGCAAGAACACCCACAACGTGCTGGCCACCGCCGGTCTGCAGTTCGCCTTCGGCAAGAGCAGTCGCGACAGTGACGGCGACGGCGTCCGCGACAACGACGACGCCTGCGCGGACACGCCGGCCGGGGCCGTGGTGGATGCCGCGGGTTGCCCGGTGGACAGCGACGGCGACGGTGTGTACGACGGTTTGGACAAATGCGACGGCACCCCCGTCGGCGCCACCGTGGATGCCCACGGTTGCCCCACCGACAGTGATGGTGACGGCGTGTTCGACGGGCTGGACAAGTGCCCCGATACGCCGGTCGGCGCCACCGTGGACGCCCACGGTTGCCCGGTGGACAGTGACGGCGACGGTGTGTACGACGGTCTGGACAAGTGCCCCGATACGCCTTCCGGTGCCACCGTGGACGACCACGGCTGCCCCATCCCCGTGACCGCCATGGCCATCATGCTGCTGGATACCGGCACCATCACCACCAACCAGATCGTGTTCGAGACCAGTTCGGCCAAGCTGGATCCGGCCTACGTGGGCGCTCTGGACGAGATCGGTGAAACCCTGTCCGAGTGGCCGGCCCTGCGCATCGAGATCGGCGGCTACACCGACAACACCGGCAGCGAGGCCTTCAACCAGGACCTCAGCCAGCAGCGGGCCCAGGCCGTCCTGGACTACCTGGTGGCCGGGTTCGACGGCATCACCGCCGAGCAGTACACCGCCGTGGGCTATGGCGAGAGTCAGCCCATCGCCGACAACGGCACGGTCGAGGGCCGCCAGGCCAACCGGCGGGTCGAGTTCAAGGTTCTGAACGAAGAAGAGCTCCAGAAAGAGGTCGAGACTCGGTAGCCGCTCGAGCGGTAGGTTTCGGCCTGCTGCTCCGCATCCTGCTCTGCAGAAGGCTTCCGTAGGCTGCCCCCTTACCCCCCCTTGGCGGGGGGCAGCCAAAAAAAATCACCGGTGGGGGTGAGAGACGGGCCGCCCGGAGGGGAGCGGCTCGTCTTTTTATATGACTTCCAGTGTCTCGGCGGTCACGGTGATGGACCCGTGGTCGTCTTCCACCACGCCGGTCACCAGGTAGGGTCCGCGACTCAGCAGACGCGCCCCGTACCGGGCGTAGACTTCGGGGAAGAGGGTGACCTCGCACAGGTCGGTCTCGTCCTCCAGGGTGATGAACTTCATGGCCTGCCCCGTGCGTTTGACCGTGGCGCTCTTGGCGGTGATGAGTTTGCCCGCCACCTTCACCCGTCGGCCCGCCCAGCCGGCCAGGTCGCCCGCCGGCACCACGCCCCGGCTGTTCAGCCACTCGCGCAGCATGGCCATGGGGTGCCCCGAGGCCGTCAGGTGCAGCACCTCCATTTCCTGCTCCATCTTTTCGACGGGGGAGTAGTCCGGAATGGCGGGAATGAGGGACACGGCCGACCCGCCGCCGGGGGCGGTGCCGCCCACCGGAAACAGGGTGGCTGTCTGCACGGTGACGCGCCGCTCGTCCGCGCCGCCGGCGACCCGCTTGTGCCCGCGGCCGCCCTTGCGCTCCCGGCGGATCAAGGCGTGACGCCACAGCAGCTCCGGCCGCGTGAGTTCGAAGCCGTCGCAGGCCCCGCAGCGGATGAGGTTCTCGATCTCGTTTTCCGCCAGTTGCGGCACGCGCTCCAGCAGGTTGCCCAGGGAAACGAAGTAGCCGCGGTCCCCGCGCTCGGCCAGCAGGGCGTCGAGGGTGCGGCGGCTCATGCCGTGGATCTGCTGCAGGCCGATGCGCAGCTCGCGGTCCCGTCCGGTGAAAACGTCGCCGCTGTGATTCACATCCGGCAGCAGGATGCGCAGGCCCAGGCGCCGGGCCTCTTCGAGATACGCCGCCACGCTGTAGAACCCGCCGCCGTTGCTCAGCACCGCGGCCATGAACTCGGCGGGGTGGTGGGCCTTGAGCCAGGCGGCCTGGAACGACAGCACCGCGTAGCTGGCCGAATGGGCCTTGCAGAAGGCGTAGCCGGCGAAGCTGGCGAGCTGCCGCCACAGCTCCAGGAGCACCTCGTCCTTCACCGCGGGGGTCCGGCCCGTGGCCATGCTCTCGCGGGCGCCCTCCAAAAAGCGGGTCTCCATGTCGAGGAAGGCCTGGGCATCGCCCTTGAAACTCATGGCCCGGCGCATGACGTCGGCTTCGCCCAGACTGAGTCCGGCCACCGCGTTCAGGGTGCGCATGACATCCTCCTGGTAGATCATCACCCCGTAAGTCCCCTGCAGGAAATCCAGTGACGGGTGGGGCAGCCCGGGGGCCTCCTTGCCCAGGTGCCGCAGCACGAAGCTGCGCGACATGCCGCTGTCCGACGGTCCCGGCCGGATCACGCTGCTGGCGGCCACCACCACGTCGAAGGTGTCGGCTTTGAGCTTCTTGAGCAGGGCGCGCATGCCGGGCGACTCGATGTAGAAGCAGCCCAGGGTGTCGCCGGTGCGCATGAGGCGGCGGGTGGCGGGGTCGTCGTCGGGCAGCTGGCTCAGGTCCACGCCCACGCCGGTGTTCTCGTTCACGGCGCGCGCCGCGTCGGCCACCACGGCGAGGCCGCGCTGGGCCAGCAGGTCGATCTTCACCAGCCCGAGATCCTCCACCGAGTACATGTCCAGCTGGGTGATGAGCAGGCCTTTGCGCGCCCACTGCAAAGGGAACAGGTCGGTGAGCGGACAGTCGGCGATCACCACCCCGCCGGCGTGGATACCCAGGTGACGGGGCCGCCGGTTCAGGTCCTGGGCCTGGGCCAGCAGCGAGCGGTAGGGCTCGCGGTGCAGGGGCAGGTCGGCCGACTCGGGACGCCTCGCCAGCACCGCCTCGGGATCCTCCATGAGCCGCCAGGGCAGACGCCGGGTGACCTTGCTCAGGTCGCGGTCGGCGTAGCCGCGGCACTTGGCCGCCTCGCGGAAGCCCGAGCGCGCACTGAAGCGGTTGATGTTGCAGATCATGGCCGTATGCTCGCGTCCGTAGCGGTCCGACACGTAGGCCAGCACCTGGTCGCGGTCCTTCCAGCCGAAGTCCAGGTCGATGTCCGGGGGCGACAGCCGTTCGGGATTCAAAAAACGCTGGAAGTAGAGGTCGTGCTTGAGCGGGTCCACATGGGTGATGCCCAGCAGATAGGAGATGAGCGAGTTGGCCGCCGAGCCTCGGCCCAGGGTGGGCATGCCATGGTTTCCGGCGAAGCGCACGATGTCCCACACGATGAGGAAGTAGCCGGCGAAGCCCAGCTTTTCCACCACCGCGATCTCCTCCTGCAGACGGGCCATGGCCCGGCTCGAGACCCGGCGGTAGCGCGTTTGCAGGCCGTCGAAGCAGAGCTTCCACAGATACGATTCGGTGGTTTCGCCCGCCGGCAGGGGAAACTGCGGATAGCGCCATTTACCGAGCGTGTGCTGGAAGCGGCACTGCTCGGCGATGGCCTCGCTCTCCAGGCAGGCGTGGGGGAACTCGTCCAGAAGCTTGTGCATCTGCACCGCGGACCGCAGCCAGGCGCCGGGCGGGGCACAGTGAAGCGGATCCACCGTGCCGACGCCCGCCAGGGTACGCATGCTCGACAGCAGCACCTGTCGGTCCCGGTCCGTGGCGCGGGCGAGGAAGACATCGCCGCTGGCGACCACGGGGATACGTCGGGCCGCGGCCCACTGATCCAGTTCGCGCAGGCGCCGGTACACCGGTCCGAGTTCGCCGCCGCTGGTGGTGAGCATGACCCGCAGACTGCCCCGGGTGAAGGCGGCCAGATCGGCCTCGCCCTCCCCAGTGGCCTTGGCCGCCAACGCCGCCAGCACCCGAGGCGAATCGGTGAGACAGAACAGGCCGCTGCCCTCGGCGTTGAGAAAGCCCGGCAGCTCCCGCAGGAGATTGAAGTCGGGCCGCACCTGCCGCAGGGTGGTCAGCCGGCACAGGGCGGCGTAGCCCTGGTGGTCGCGGGCCAGGAGCACCACCCGGGGCCGCCCCGGCGCGAGTGACTGGGGGATGAGCCGCACCGGATCGCTGTCCACGGGCACGTCGCCGGTGATCTCCACGCCGTGGATGGCCCGCACACCGGCCTCGACGCAGGCCTTCTGGAATTCCACGCTGCCGTGCAGGTTGTTCAGGTCGGTCTGGGCCAGGGCCGTGAAGTCCAGTTCGACCGCCCGCGCCACCAGTTCGGCGGGCGAACTGGCGCCGCAGAGCAGGGAGTAGTGGCTGTGGACGTGCAGGTGGATCATGGTGGGCACAGTATAGGCGAACAAAAGGCGAAAATCAAGCCCCTCGACTAAAGCTTGCAATGACGGGTGTAAGCTATGATTTTAAATATCTTATGGCACTACTCGACTTGAAAAACCTCTCTCTCTCCCTCGGCGGCCCGCCCATCCTGGACGGCGTGAACCTGCAGGTGGAGAAGGGCGAACGCATCTGCCTGCTGGGCCGCAACGGCGAGGGCAAGACCACTCTGCTGCGTCTGTTGCACGGGTCCGTGAAGCCCGATGCGGGGGAAATCGTCCGCAGCACGGGCCAGCGCGTGGGCTTCCTGCCCCAGGAGGTGCCCGACGGAATCAGCGGCACCCTGGGCGAGGTGGTCGCCGCCGGCTTCCCGGCCGCGGGTCTGCCGGTGCCCGACTGGGAGCATCGCCATCAGATCGATCAGACCATCACCCGGGGCGGCCTGGATCCCGAGGCCGACTTTGCCAGCCTGTCCACGGGCAACCAGCGGCGGGCGCTGCTGGCGCGGGCCATGGTCATCGAGCCGGACGTGCTGCTGCTGGACGAGCCCACCAACCACCTGGACATCGACGCCATCGACTGGCTGGAGGATCAGCTGCGCCGTTTTACCGGCACCCTTTTCTTCGTCACCCACGACCGCACCTTCCTGCGGGCGGTGGCCCGGCGCATCGTGGAGCTGGACCGGGGCCGCCTGCGCGACTGGACCTGCGACTACGACACCTTCCTGAAACGGCGTGAGGACGTGCTGCGGGATGAGGCCAGCCGCAACGCCGAGTTCGACCGCAAGATGGCCGAAGAGGAGGTCTGGATCCGGCAGGGCGTACGGGACCGGCGCACCCGCAACGAGGGCCGCGTGCGCGAACTGAAGAAGATGCGCCAGGAACGTGAGGCCCGTCGGCAGCAGATCGGCGGGGCAAAGATCTCCCTGCAGGACGCCGAACGCACCGGCCGCCTGGTGATCCGCGCCAGGGACCTGCAGTTCGCCTGGGGCGACAAGATCATGGTGCGCGATTTCGGCACCCTCATTTCCCGGGGTGACAAGATCGGGCTGCTGGGCCCCAACGGCTCGGGCAAGACCACCCTGCTGCGCCTGCTGTTGGGCGAGCTTCAACCGCAGGGTGGACAGGTGGAGCACGGCACCAAATTGCAGGTGGCCTACTTCGACCAGCAGCGCGAACAGCTGGACGAGACGAAATCCGTGCAGGAAAACATTATCGGCCTGGGGGACATGGTCACGTTCAACGGGCAGCCCCTGCACATCGTGAGCTACCTGAAGAACTTCCTGTTCACGCCGGACCAGGCGCGGTCGCCCATCAGCCACCTCTCCGGCGGCGAACGAAACCGGCTGCTTCTGGCGCGGCTGTTCACCCGCCCGGCCAACGTGCTGGTGCTGGATGAACCCACCAACGACCTCGACATCGAGACGGTGGAACTGCTGGAAGAGCTGCTCATGGAGTTCACCGGGACCCTGCTGCTGGTCAGCCACGACCGGGCCTTTCTCGACAACGTGACCACCAGCACCCTGGTCCTGGAGGGGGATGGACGCATCACCGAAACGGTGGGCGGCTACTCCGACTGGGCGAAGGTGTCACGCCGGGGCAAGGAAAAGCCGGCCGCCGCCGCCAAACCGAAGGTGCGGCCCAAACCCGATCAGCCGCGCAAGCTCAGCTGGAAGGAAGCCCGCGAGCTGGAGGCCCTGCCCGCGGAAATCGAAGGCCTGGAAACCGAGCAGGCCGATCTCCACCGGACCATGTCCGACCCCGCCTTCTACAAGGCCGACGGGGCTCAGGTGCGCACCGCCACGGACCGCCTGGCCGCGGTGGAGGCGAAACTGGCCGGGCTGTATGCCCGCTGGGAGGAACTCGAGTCCGTCGGGGACTGAAATCACCCGTCTGGCCGCGGCTCCGGGACACCCCGGACGGGCTCTGACGGCCCTTTTCAGTGGCTTTCAGCCCACCCACCGGAAACCTGCGATTTTTTATGCCTTTACGCTTGCTATTTCTGGCGTAGGCCTAAGGGCTGATGTACCTTTTCCCGAAGCAGTTGCGATTGCTGGCAACCGTTGGTAAACGGTTGTATTTAATGGTACCGGTCCGGCGGAAGCCAGACCGGCATTTCCCATTACCCCGGTTCCCTCACCCGAGCGGTATTTCCGGCGGGACGAGGGCTAGGAGGCGACTGAATAGTCATGTCTTCCGAACTCATCAGACAAGATGACGTCACCATCCGTTTCGTTGGAGATTCCGGCGACGGCATGCAGTTGACAGGGACACAGTTCACCGACACGACAGCCAAAGTTGGCAACGACCTGGCGACCTTTCCTGATTTTCCTTCCGAGATTCGAGCCCCGGCGGGCACCCGCGCGGGCGTTTCCGGTTTCCAGATCCACTTCAGCTCCCGGGACATCTACACCCCCGGCGATGCGCCCACGGTTCTGGTGGCCATGAATCCCGCGGCCCTGATCACCAACTACAAGGACCTGCGTCCGGGCGGCATCGTCCTGGTCAACACCGGCGCCTTTACCGAGCGTGATCTGCAGAAGGCCGAACTCGATTCGAATCCCCTGGAGGACGGCACCCTCGCGGGCTACCGCGTCATCCAGGAAGATATCAATCAGCGCACCATCGAGGCTCTCGAGGGGTCCACCCTCAGGAAGTCCGACGTGCTCCGCTGCAAGAACTTCTACACCCTCGGCATGATGTACTGGCTGTTCAGCCGGCCCATCGAGCCCACGCTGGAGTGGCTGACCAAGAAGTTCGCCAAGAAGCCCGAACTGGTGGAGGCCAACACCAAGGCGCTCAAGGCCGGTTTCAACCACGGGGAACTGCTGCGGCTGTTCCAGGGCCGGTATGACGTGCCCAAGGTGGAGAACGCGCCCAAGGGCACGTACCGGAACATCCTGGGCAACGAGGCGGTGGCCATCGGTCTCACGGTGGGTGCGCACCAGGCGGGGCTCAAGCCTTTCCTGGGGTCCTATCCCATCACCCCGGCCACGGACATCCTGCAGTACATGTCGCTGATGAAGAACTACGATGTGGTGACCTGTCAGATGGAGGACGAAATCGCCGGCATTTGTACGGCCATCGGCGCCTCTTTCGCCGGCCGCCTCGGCATCACCACCACCAGTGGTCCCGGTCTGGCCCTCAAGGCCGAAGCCCTGGGGCTCGCGGTGATTACCGAACTGCCCCTGGTGGTTGTCGACGTGCAGCGGGCTGGCCCGTCCACGGGGCTGCCCACCAAGGTGGAGCAGTCCGACCTGCTGCAGTCCGTGTTCGGTCGCAACGGTGAAGCGCCCATTCCGGTGGTGGCCTGTGCCGCCCCGAGTGACGCCTTCGACTGTGCGGTGGAAGCCTGCCGCATCGCGACGGAATTCATGACCCCGGTGATCCTGCTGAGCGACAACTATATCGCCAACGGCGCGGAGCCCTGGAAGCTGCCGGCCATGGAGGATCTGCCGGAGTTCAAGGTGAACTTCGTCACCGATCCCGAAGGGTTCTCGCCCTACAACCGCAACGAGAAGCTGGCACGCGGCTGGGCCAAGCCCGGTACCCCGGGCCTGCAGCATCGGATCGGCGGGCTGGAGAAGGACGCCGTCACCGGCAGCGTGAGCCACGATCCGGACAATCACCAGATCATGGTCGAAACGCGTCAGCAGAAGATCATGAACATCAAGGACACCATTCCTACGCCCACCCTCAACGGCGAGGCCACCGGCGATCTGCTGGTGGTGACCTGGGGGTCCACCCTGGGCTCCAACCGGGCCGCGGTGGAACGCATGCAGAAGGAAGGTCAGGCCGTTACGCAGATTCATCTGCGTCACGTGTGGCCCTTCCCGCACGGACTGGAGGAGATCTTCGCCGGTTTCAAGCGTATTGTGGTGCCGGAAATGAACCTGGGACAGCTGAAGCGACTGCTGACCAGCGAGTATCCCCAGTTCAAGTTCGAGACCCACTACAAGGTCAAGGGCAAGCCCTTCCAGGCCTACCGGCTGAAGGAACACTTCGAAAAGATTCTGGAGGAGACCTCATGAGCGAAATCCAGCAACTGAAAGCCAAGGACTTCAAGTCCGACCAGGAGGTGCGCTGGTGTCCCGGTTGTGGTGACTACTCCATCATCAACGGGGTGCAGGCCATCCTCGCGGAAATCGGCGTCAAGAAGGAAGACGTGGTCATGGTATCGGGCATCGGCTGTTCCAGCCGTTTCCCGTACTACATGGACACCTACGGCTTCCACGGGATCCACGGCCGGGCCAACGCCATCGCGACCGGTGTGAAGGCGGCCAACCCGGACCTGGACGTGTGGGTCATCACCGGTGACGGCGACGGCCTGTCCATCGGCGGCAACCACATGATCCACTCCCTGCGCCGCAACGTGAACATGAAGATCATCCTGTTCAACAACCAGATCTACGGTCTGACCAAGGGGCAGTACTCGCCCACCAGCCCGCAGGGACTGAGGACCAAGACCTCGCCCTACGGTTCGGTGGACGCGCCGTTCAATCCCATCCAGCTCGCGCTGGGGGCCGGCGCCACGTTCGTGGCCCGGACGATGGACGTCTCGCCCAAGCACATGAAGGCCACCCTGCGGGCCGCCGCCGAGCACAAGGGTTCCGCCTTCGTGGAGATCTGGCAGAACTGTGTGATCTTCAACGACGGCTGCTTCAAGTCCTGGACCGAAAAGAAGGTCCGGGACGAGCAGACCATCGAGTTGACTCCGGGTGAGCCCATGGTCTTCGGGGCCGAGAAGGACAAGGGTCTGACGGCCGAGGGCTGTCATCTCCAGGTGACCGGCGCCGACGAGGCCTCCGTGTGGGATCCGACCACCGAGTCCGCGGGCCCGGCCTTCCTCATGAGCCAGGTCGATCTGGATCCGGATATGCCGAAGCCCTTCGGTGTGTTCCGGGCGGTGGAGAAACCCACCCTGGACGAACTGATCCATGCACAGATCGACGAGGTCACGGCGACGAAGGGTGTGGGGGATCTTAAGGATCTGATCTATACGCCTGATGCGTGGGTTGTTGATTAGTTGATCCTGGCGGTGGGGTGCCACCGCCACATAAAAAGAAACCCCGGGATGTCCTCGGTCGAATCTTCGATTCGTCCCTGCGGATTACCCGGGGTTTCTTTTTATGTAGCGGCGGCACGGCCGGTCAGGATCAACCGATCAACAAGACCACCTATTTCAAGAGCATGACCTTTCTTGTGTCCTCACCGATCTCACTCACCAGTCTGACATAGTAAGTGCCGCTCGGCACACGACGGCCACTGCTGTCCAGGCCGTTCCACGTGCGGTGATGCGGGCCGGCGGACAGCGCCTCGTCGCAGAGCGAGAGGATGTGACGGCCGGTCACGTCGTAGATGTCCACCCGGGCATTCCCCTGCCGCTCCAGTTCGAAGTGGATCTCCGTACTGGGGTTGAACGGGTTCGGCACGTTGGCCAGCAACCGCGTACGGACGGACGGCAGTCCTGTGTAGGAGACTTCGATCTCGGGGCTGCGGGCCACCTCGACGCCGCTCTTGACCACGGCATAGCTGTAGAAGACGCGGTCGCCTGGGCGCAGGTCGGCACCGGTGTCGGTGAAGACGATTTCCTCGCCCGCCGGTTTGAGCAGACCGTCGTTCAGGCGGGTTTCGGGCCGGTCACCGATACGGCGGTAGATGTGGCTGCCGTCGTAAACGGTGTCGGGGCGGGGCCAGGTAACCCGGACTTCACCGCGGGTCTGGCTGAGCGCCGGCGTGGGCAGGTCCGTGGCCACGTGGTGTTCCATGTTCACCCAGGCCACCTCCGGAATCCCGTAGGGCGTCTCCATGGGAATCAGGGTGGTGTAGTCCGCCCCCAGCCAGGACATCTGGTTGATCAGCGACGGGGTGTGGACGGGGTAAAGGCTGAACACCGACGGGTAGGGGTTGAG
>Ga0209692_10003581_pt1 | contig 14938 bp, 16 predicted proteins | sample tdDd472_FD_187129 | JGI IMG/M metagenome (GOLD analysis project Ga0209692, IMG submission 187129) | Marine sediment microbial communities from the Atlantic coast under amendment with organic carbon and nitrate - tdDd47.2 (SPAdes)... | ecosystem: Environmental > Aquatic > Marine > Coastal >...
TATGATATTACAACCTTACGTTATTCTGCTGTAGATGCGGAATATAATGTTGTGTGTGCATCCTGTGGTGCTTCTGACTTTTGCACACAAATTAATGCCTTACCTGAAGGGCACTCACGGTGTGTGCAAAGCGATACGCTAGCTGCAAAGGCAACAACCATAAATACGAGAATGCAGATTTATCGTTGCCATGCAGGTGTAACAGAAGCTGTAATTCCTATTATTGGAGACGGTGAGATTGTTGCATACCTATTTTTTGGACAAATACTCAATAGCGAGGAAAGTATCAAGGAACAGTGGCTGAGAGCGAAACAATTTCTTAGTTGGCATCCAGATCCAAATTCTTTAGAGGCCTCTTTTAAAAAATTGAACATACTGAATAATTCCAAAATAAAAGCGTGTGCAAATATATTAAGGGCATGTTCAGCACACATATGGCTGGATGGTGTTGTAAAGACGGCTAGTTTAACGGATATTCAACGCATAGAGGCATATATTGATACACACATAAAAGATGAAATTACTCTTGATTGTATGGCTGAAGCACTTGATATGTGTAAAACAAAGTTATGTAATGTTGCAAAGCAGCATAATACTACCATAATGAATATTGTTCGGAATAAACGTATTAGAGAGGCGAAAAAGTATCTTTCGGAAACAGAATATCGAATCTTTGAGATTTCTGAAAAAGTTGGAATTTATGATTATAATTATTTTACAAAGCTGTTTAAAATAGTTGAAGGTATTACACCTCGTGATTATAGAAGCCAAATACGAGCAGATATATATAAGTACAACAATTCATAATTTGTAGCATCCTACAAATATTCCTATTATATATTATAAAAAGTAATATAAAAAACCTAAAAACTATAAAAAAAATATATTCATTGAAATATATTTCTATTATTTGAACGTTCATATCTATAACAAAACAGGTTATAAGTGTAAAATTAAATCAATCAAATTATTAGCTATTCAAAATAATATTATATCAAATAATGCATTTTTAAGTATAATAATTAAGATTAGTGTTCTATAACACAATTTTATAAGAATTTAAAGTTTTATCAGGAAAACCTGATAAAAGAGGAGGAAAAGTTAATGAAAAAATTGTTACTTGTAATCACTATATTACTAGTACTTACCTTGGCATTTACAGCATGTGGTAATCCAACTACCGAAAATGTTGGTGATACTACAGACAGCACAGAAGTAATTGGTGATGCGAAAACTATTGTTTACTGGTCAATGTGGGAATCAACTGAAAAACAAGGTCAAGTTATCCAACAGGCTGCAGACGCATATATGGCGGCTACAGGAAACATAGTAGACCTTCAATTCAAAGGGCGTACAGGTATTCGTGAAGGACTACAACCTGCTCTTGACGGCGGCATGGTAATTGATATGTTTGATGAAGACATCGATCGTGTTAACCTTACATGGGGAAACTACCTATATGACCTAGAAGCTCTTGTTGCTGAAAGCGATTATGAAGCTACAGGTAATGCAGCACTCATTGGCTCTTGCCGTGACACAGCTGGCGGAACATTAAAGAGTATTCCTTATCAACCATTCTTATTTGCAGTAGCATATAACAAAGACATCTTAACAGAAGCTGGAGTAACAAGCCTACCAAAAACATGGGATGAGTTCCTAGTCATATGTGAAAAAGTTAAAGCAGCAGGATATATTCCACTTACAAGTGATGATGCATATATGGATGCATGGTTTGGTTATGCCTTAGCACGCTTTGTTGGTGCAGACGGTGTTGAAGGTATCGTTGTTAACGGCAAATGGACGGAAGAACCAGCTGTATTAGAAATGGCAAAACAATATGAAGAACTTGCTTTTCTAGGATATATCTCTCCAAATATAGCAACCAACGTATGGCCTTCAGGTCAAAACGGCGAATTAGCATTGGGCGAAGCTGCAATGTACCTAAATGGTACCTGGCTACCAAATGAAGTTAGAGATATTGCTGGTGAAGATTTCAACTGGGGTTGGTTCAACTATCCAGCAGTACCAAATGGCGTTGACGGCATTGAAGCAGCAAACTTTGGTTCACAAGTACTTGCTATAAACAAAGACTCTGAAGTAGCTGAAGAAGCATTTGAACTAATCAAATACATTACACAAGGTGAATTTGATGCATTATTAGCTAAAGAATCTATGGGTATTCCTGTTGACTCTTCAAATACAGAATGGCCAGTACAACTTCTTGAAGCAAAACCAGTATTTGATAGCTTAAGTACACGTTATCCATGGGCTGCAAATGCAGGTGCTAATGTAGATATTACTCCTATCGTAAAAGAATATTTCATTAAGCTTTGTGCAGGCCAAATTACCGCTCAAGAATTCGTTGATGCTTTAGAAAATGCTTCAAACTAAACTAACTAGTATAGTTGCATTGATGTACAGCGGTGTTTAACGACGCCGCTGTAATATTATAAAGGTATTGTGATACCTAAATGAAAAAAAATTTGGGATCAAAAAAATAGGTAAAAGAAAACAAAGGTAGGTTAATATGCCTAATATAGTAGCTAAATTAGCATAATTCTTTAATTCCTATTTACAACTTAGAAAGTGATGGATGGAAAAATGAAAAAAAGCAGAACTATTATGATAGTGACTTTTTTAGCACCAGCTCTCATCATGTTTGCTATGATATTTATTTATCCTATTATCCGAACATTAATAATGAGTGTATATAGTGTGCCTCATGTTACAGCGGATGTGAGTACATGGGAATTTGTTGGGATTAAAAATTTTATACGACTGTTAGATTCAAACTTATTTGTAACGTCTCTATGGAATCTTTTCCGTATATGGCTATTCGGTGGTGCATGCGTAATGGTGATTTCGCTGATTTTAGCAGCAATACTTAACAGCGGCATACGCTTTAAGGGATTTTTTAAAGCGGTAATATATATGCCAAATGTAATAAGTGCAGTTGCACTTGCAACGATGTGGCAGCAATACGTATTTAATAATAGATATGGTTTGCTAGTCTCATTTTTTGAAAAGGTAGGCTGGGAAGCTGCGTCACAAATTCAGTGGTTATCCCCTGATATAAAGTTTGTTTCTCTTCTTATCGCCTATTGTTTTGGAATGGTTGGATATCATATGCTTATATTCTCCAGCGGAATAGAAAGAATCCCAAGTGATTTATATGAGGCTTCTTGGATAGATGGCGCAAATAAAATTAAGCAATTCTTTCACATAACACTCCCCTTGATTAAAGGTGTTTTTAAAACCAATGTAATTATGTGGAGTATTACTTCAGCAGGATTTTTCATCTGGTCGCAGTTGTTTTCAACAGTTACAGCAGACCAGCAGACAGTTACACCAATGGTTTATCTATATGCACAGACATTCGGTACCGGTAACACAATTACTGAACGGGATGCAGGGCTAGGTGCAGCAGTAGGTGTAATGTTAGCTGTTTTTGTAATATTGGCATTTGTTGCTACTAATACACTGCTCAAGAATGACGACTTAGAATATTAGAAGGAGGATATAATGAAAAGCAAAACGCAAAGTGCAAAACAGCGACGCAGAGAATTTATACACAATTTGCGAAAAGATTTACGTCTAGCTCCTGGTTATTTAGTGCTAATATTCTGGGTTTTTATCACTATAGTAATATTAGGCTGGGTGTTCGCAGCAAGTTTATCTACAACGAAGGATATATTTACAGGAGATGCTTTAAGGTTTCCGTCAGGATTGCATTTTGAGAATTATGTAAAGGCGTGGCGTGCACAGAATGTATCGGTGTTTTTCACAAACTCACTTGTCTATTCCACAATTTCTACAGTTTTGCTAATTTTGATTTCAGCGCCTGCTGCTTATGCACTATCTCGCTTTAAGTTCATAGCCAATAAGGTTATACAAAGCAGTTTTGCTGCAGCTATGGGTGTACCAGTTGTTATGATTATATTGCCATTGTTTACGATGGTTGCAGGAATGAATATTTTATCAAATGCTTTATCAATTCGCATACTAATGGTATTTCTTTATACGGGTATAAATATTCCTTTTGCAATTATATTTCTTTTAGGATTTTTTGCAAATCTATCTCGCACATATGAGGAAGCAGCTGAAATCGATGGTTGTACACCAATACAAACTTTTTGGAAAGTTATGATGCCTCTGGCACAACCTGGAGTAGTAACACTAAGTGTTTTCTGTTTCATCAATATTTGGAATGAGTACTTTTTGTCTCTAATATTTGCAAGTAGCGATACAGTTAAGCCTGTAGCTGTAGGATTATATTCTATGATAGCTTCAATGCGCTATACTGGAGACTGGGCGGGTATGTTTGCAGCGGTAATTATCGTGTTCTTACCAACTTTCATTTTATATATAGTACTGCACAAACGCATAATAGCTGGAATTACTAGTGGTGGTATTAAAGGATAATATCAGAACAATGCATTAGGCAATAGTTCTGAATAAACGGAGTTAATTAATTTGTGAAGCGGTGAAAATACTCAAAAATGTTTGGGTTCTATATGATTATTATATGTCATGTTTATCCAAGCTTAATGCAATCTAAGCAACTTAATATTTTTTCTTGAACTAACTGCGTAATTTTTTATTTTCATATTCCTGTAATATTCCTTCAAAACGATACTGTATTGTTTTTGAATATAGTTTCAAAAGTGTAGAGCTTACCACAGAATGTTTTACAACATTTGTTAATTGGAGAGGCTTGGAAAGATTGCAAAAGAGGTGAATTATTGTCCTGATGGAGAACAGTCTGTCATTATCAGTACAACTATATGGCATTAAGAACGCAACAGGATGATCTACAGATAATGGCATATGAGAGCGTATATATTCATGCTATGGAAGTAAGATAAAAAGTTCTGTGGATGCAGTATTTGATTCCTAGATAGCCAAACATAAAAGTTACGATTTAGCTGAATAAGGCAGAAAGCTAGCCAATGCTACATTTACCTAATCACATACAGTTTATGAAATGTATTCATTTATGTATGAGATGGATCTAACTCCTCTTATAAATGAAGATACTATGGATATCGTTGAGTATGTTAATGAGAACACAGAACGATTCAAAATGGAAGCAAATGAAAAGATAGCAAAGTACTATTGATAGTTTTTTTATCTATAAACAAGAGAGGATGAACAAGAGATGAAACTGATATTAGTTATTATGGCTGCCGGAATAGGGAGCCGCTATGGCGGGTTAAAGCAGATGGATTCAGTAGGAAAAAATGGCGAGCTAATTATTGATTATTCCATATATGATGCTGTGCAGGCAGGCTTTGAAAAAGTTATTTTTATAATTAATCATAGAATTGAGAAGGATTTTAAAGAGCTTGTTGGCAATAGATTTAAAGGTTTCATTCAGGTTGATTATGCATTCCAAGAACTTGATGATGTTCCAAGTGAAATTGAGATTCCAGAGGGTTGAATAAAGCCCTTGGGTACTGCACATGCAATATATACAGCAAGGGATAAAATCAATGAACCATTCTGTGTAATCAATGCAGATAATTACTATGGTTCACATGCATTTAGGTATATGTATAAGTTCCTATCTAAAAGAAGCTTAGAAGAATATGAATACTCAATGGTTGGCTACAGCCTGAAAAACACTGTAACTGACAACGGATACGTATCTCGCGGAATATGTGATGTGGATGATAATATGATGCTGTGTGGCGTTACTGAAAGAACCCATATTGAGAAATCGATAAATGGGATTGTATACAAAGACAAAGATGATAAGGGATACCCGCTAGATGAAGATAAAATAGTGTCAATGAATTTATGGGGATTCAATACCTCATTAGTTGATGAAATAAAAACTAACATTATAGACTTTTTAATAAAATCTTTACAGGAGAATCCTCTAAAATGTGAATACTTTCTGCCATTTGCTGTAGATGAGATGATTAAGTAGCAAAGATGTACAGTAGAGGTAATGCACACACATGAAAAGTGGTACGGTGTTACATATTCTGAAGATAAAAAAGCGGTAGTGGAAGCTATATTGAAAATGACAGAAGAAGGGAAATATCCTGAAAAAATGTGGGAGAATTGAAATGATGAAAGACAACTTTAAAAACATATGCACACAATTTGATTTTATAGGTAGTTTTAAAAAGGTAGTGCCATACGGTGATGGGCACATCAATGATACCTATAAAGTAACATATGACATTGATGGCAAAGATATAAATTATATTTTGCAAAGGGTTAATCATATAGTATTTAAAAATGTTGAAGGGTTAATGGATAATATAGAAAGAGTAACTACCCATTTGAGTAATGTTATTGTCGAGGAAGATTCTGAAAATGGTTATGAAATATTAACTTTAATTAAAACTATAAAGGACAATGGTAGTTATCATAAAGATGATATGGGTAATTGTTGGCGTGCTTATGTTTTTGTTGAAGATGCTACAGGACATACCTTTGCTGAGGATACAAGTATGTTGTATGAAGCGGGCAAGGCCTTTGGCAAGTTCCAGAGCTTGCTGAGTGATTTCCCAGCATCAACGCTGCATGAAACAATAAAAGATTTTCACAATACCCCTCAAAGATACAAGAATTTGCAAAGAAGCATCAATGCTAACGTTGTTAACCGCAAGGATAGGTGTGTAGATGAAATTGAGTTTGCAGAAAATAGAACAGAGCTTGTTAGAATAATTACAGATGCCCTTAAAGATAGAGATGTTCCGCTACGAGTTACTCACAATGACACTAAAATAAATAATGTACTTTTGGATAACAAAACAGGAATAGGCAGGTGTGTTATAGATTTAGACACTGTGATGCCTGGTAGTGCATTATATGATTTTGGGGATGCTATACGCTCATGCGGAAGTACTTTGACTGAAGACAGTGAAAATCTGGATGAAATGAAAGTTGATTATGAAAGATTTTCTGCATATGCCAGTGGATTCATAGAGAATTTTGGGAATAGCCTTACAGATAGAGAGATAGAATTACTGCCAATGTCTGCAGTTATAATGACGTTTGAGTGTGGTATGAGATTTTTGACTGACTACTTAGATGGTGATAAATACTTCAAGGTGCATAAAAACGGACATAATCTTATTCGTGCAAGAAACCAATTTCGATTTGTTATGGAAATGGAAAAGAATTTAGATAAGCTAAATGACATTGTCAGAAAGTATTGTGAAGGAGTATAAGATGCTAACTCTTGTAACAGGTGGAATGGGATTTATAGGCACCCATACAGTTGTGCAGCTTATTAATGAAGGACATGAAGTTACAATAATTGATAATTTATCTAACTCCAAAAAGGAAGTATTAGAGCATATCGAAACCATAACGGGAACCAAGACGGAGTTTGTCTTATGGGATATGAGAGATGCTGAACTATTAGATAGCATTTTTTCTGATAAAATATGATGCAGTTTTATATTTTGTAGGATTGAAGGCCATAGGAGAATCGGTATCAAAACCCATTGATTATTATATTAATAATGTCAGCGGTTCTTTGGTTCTAATTAAAGCTATGCAAAAACATAATTGCAAAAAGCTAGTATTTTCATCATCAGCTAAGGTGTACGGCATGAACAAGAACATACCTTTTAAATAGAATCATCCATTATTTACTACTAATCTGTATGGTACTACAAAACTGATGATAGAGGATATTCTAAGAGATTTATATAGAAGTGATAAAGAGTTCTCAATTGCTATACTTAGGTACTTAAACCTATTGGAGCTCATAAAAACGGACTTATAGGTGAAGACCCAAATGACATGCCAAACAACCTATTGCCTTATGTTGCAAAAGTAACAACGGGTGAATACGAGATAATGGTATTTGGAGACGATTATGACACAATTGACGGAACAGGAGTCAGAGATTATATTCACGCTGTGGATTTAGCAAAAGGACACCTGAAAGCGCTTGATTACATTATGGATAACAAAGGTGCGGAAGCGTTTAATTTGGGTACGGGCAAGGATACAGCGTGCTAGAGATAGTAAAAGCGTTTCAAAAAGAACATAGCATACCAGATAACTGCTAGACGAGATGGAGATATAAGCACATGTTTTGTGGATGCAAGCAAGACAAAGAAAATGCTAGACTGGGAAGTAGAATATGGTTTGGATACAATGTGTACAGATGCGTGGAGATTTGCAAATAAAAATCTAGAATAAGAGGTTTGATATGTCAATAGTAATAGAAAAGATGCAATTGCGAGGATATACAGATATCAAAGAAGGCCCATTGCCAGTTTTAAGAAATAAAGATGAGCACTTGAATGTGGATTATGAAGAAAATATTCCAAATGATATTGCATGTGGTTTTGGTAAATTTTCAGGATTCAGGGTTCTTCCATATAAAATGCAAAATCATTATAAAAGAAGTACAGATTTAACTGAAGTTAAAACGATAGTCTATGAAAATGAAATCCTCAAAGCAACTTTTCTTCCTGAGTATGGGGGAAGACTATATTCGCTGTATAATAAGGAAAAAGGCAAAGAATTATTGAGCGTTAATCCCGTGTTCCAGCCAGCTAATCTTGCAAACAGAAATGCATGGTTTTCAGGAGGTATTGAGTGGAATGTAGGGCATTATGGTCATTCGTTTTTAACCTGTGAGCCAGTTTTTTTTGCTATATGTAAAAATACGAATGAAGAAGAATTTTTAAGAATGTATGAGTATGAAAGAGTGAAAAGTGTCTTCTATCAAATTGATTTTTATTTGCCCCAAAATGCAGATTATATTGTAACATATGTCAAAATTATTAATCCATATGTGGAAGATACTAGTATTTATTATTGGTCTAACACTGCTGTAAGTGAACTGAACAATGCTAGAGTATTTTCAGGAACTTCTGATGTTGTATATATTAAACCAAATATAGATAAAGGCGGCAAAACAAGAAATTCAATGGCGTACGGACAATTACCTGAGCTTGAAGGTATTGAAGGCGATGTTTCGTATCCAAGAAATTTCAAAAGATCAAACGAGTATTTTTTCCAGAATAAAAAAGAATCAGAGTATCCTTGGGAGGCTGTTGTGTACAATGATGGGTATCTATTTTACGATTGTTCCACTAGACCACTAACATATAGAAAAATGTTTTGTTGGGGCACACATAAAGGAGGGACAAAATGGCAGGAGTTCCTTTCCCATGAAAACGAGGAAAGGTATGTTGAGATTCAAGCTGGAATATTCCCAACTCAATTACATAGTGATGTTTTAAAAGGCAAGAGTGAAATAGAGTTTATGCAGATTTTTGGCCTTAAGAACCTTAATGATTGTGATATGGCTTATTCGTCATATGATAATGCTAAGGAATACATAAATAATGAAATATATACAAAAGAGTGGATGATTAAGTTGGCGAAATATCAATCCCAGATGAAAGACATGTCATTGCATCCTATAAAAGATGTAATTAGCAAAGGAAAGGGATGGGGTGCTTTAGAACTAAAAAGGGCAAAAAAAGATTGTTTTGAAATTGACATAAGCTCCATGGATTTTGTGAAAGAAAGCATAGGTATAGAGCAAGAATATTGGCTTAAATTACTCAAAAAGGAGCAATTGCTAGATGATGAGTGCAATCTAAATATAGTATCTGGAAGCTTTATGATAGATCAAAAATGGTTAAAACATTTAGATGCTGCAATAAAAAATGAAGATAATAATAATGCTTTAGAAAGACATATTCTTAATAAGGCTATTATCTATAGTGAAAATAATATGAACGTTAAGGCATTAGATGTATTAATGTCAAATTTAGCTGAAGAAAGCACTGTAATATATTTGCGAACATTAGGAGCGCAGCTGGCAAAAAATGATAACCTAGATAAAGCTATTGAATATTATGAAAAGGCATATGAAAAAATTGCACAAGTGGATATTGAGTATTTTGAAGAGGATTTTATTGGAGAGTTTATGGAACTACTGATAAAGATGAATAAAGCATCAAAGATTTGGGAGATTTATCAAAATAGATTAGAAGCAGGAGAAAGCATAACAGAGGAAATGAACCTATGTGTAGGGCAAGCTGCTGCAGAGCTAGGATATTGGGAAGTAATAGCACAAATAATTGAAAAATCAAATATTGAGCGTATAAGGGAAGGAAATACTATCCTTGTAGAATTGTGGTTTAAAAAGCAGATACATGATAGTGGTACTATTTCTTTTGAAGAGGCAAGACGGATACTAACTCCTCCAAATCATATAGATTTTAGGATGGTATAACGAATATACTATTGTTAGATTATATGAATGTAGTATGCTGGGTTGATTGTGATTATACTCTAGAAATGGTTTAAATGGAATTTAAATGAAGACTGTATAGGTGGAAAGTATGTTATGAGAAAATTGTTGAAGAAAGAACAGAATAGGCACTTTTTAGAAGAACCTTTAATAAAATAGTGTGTATAATTCCTAATAATTATAGAAAAGACAAATACAAAAAATCAAAAACATGTTGGGATACTTAAATTGAAGGGTAAAAGCTAAATTGGACCATGATAATACTTTTTTAATTCAACTAGAAGGGAAGGTGGTAATGTGCTATTAGATGGACACATACACATGCATCATTCACCTACAATGAGCATAGAAGAAAACCAAGTAAAGCTAATTAATTCTATGAAAGCGGCAGGAATTGATGGGGAGCTTATTATTCCCTTAGACCCTAAAGGGGACGGAAGCAGTTTTAAGTCAGAAGATCGAATTGATCAAATCAGCAAATTGACACAAGTAAATAATAACAACTAACCCATTTATTGAATTAATCCTATTGAAGAGAATGCAATTCAACAACTTGAAATGGCGATAAAGTCAAATGTCAGTGGTTTCAAGGTAATTAGTAGAGATTTATCCTAATGATCCACGAGCGATGGAAGTATACAAGCGTATTGCTATGGAGAATAAACCCATACTATTTCATATGTATCGAAATCATAGGGTATAATGGTTATCTGTACATAGCGGTAGGTTCTAAAGGAAATGCTATAGATTTCTATGTATCAGAACATAGAGACAAGGTAGCAACACTCAAATTCTTTATGAAAGCGCTAAATGCTAATCATACTCAAAGACCATGAGTAATCACAACAGATAAGTATAAAGTGACCGAAATTGCAATAATAGAAGAAACATACTACGGTAATATCAGTTGCAAAACTGATCATCGAATGTGTAAATACTTAAATAGTATAATAGAACAAGACTAAGATTTATTAAAAAGACGATAGACCCAATGCTCGGATTTAAAACACTTGACTCAGTTGAAAGAGCAATTTTCGGAATAGAAATTATGCATATGATACATAAAGGGCAAATCTAAGGTACTCGATGGGTCAAGTCTGAGGTACCGTTCATAAATGAAATTATGAGTGAAGTAGTATAGGATATTGGTAGTAGCGTATAGATTTTTGGATTCAAAAATTATTTGCACCAGAACCCTGTTAAGTATCGTATGCAATACAATGAGAAAAATGTAGTTAAATAATTGGGTTTTTGTACCCATATACATTCAATTTTTGCGTACTAATTTTTCAACTCACTACAGTAGATTCCGGGCATAGGATACATATACAGGCAATGCATACGCCAATGGACACAGCATTCTGTTATTAGTAATCACCGTCCCATCCGTAATCTGATCTTTCGAGAATCAATGGCTTTTTAGAACTTACATTCTCGTAATTAAACCTTTCTGCATTATTGACGTTGTATTTTTCTTTATTTTGCGTCTCATTCATATTTTTCTTAGTTTTAAACAGTTTCATTTAATCACCTCAAATAATATTATAACTACCGGCAAACCATTCGGCTGTACATTTAAATATTCTTAATTACATGTACAGCCTATATAAAACGTACTATTTTTCTTTCATAAACGGATATTCATAACTCTTTGGCGACACCAAAGTCTCTTTTATTGTTCTTGGCGAAATCCACCTCATTAGGTTCCATGCTGACCCAGCTTTATCATTTGTGCCCGAACCGCGGCTTCCTCCAAATGGCTGCTGACCAACTACTGCAGCTGTCGGCTTGTCGTTTATATAAAAGTTTCCGGCCGCATGTGTCAGTATATCAAGCGCTTTTTGCTGAGCAGTTCTGTTTCTTGCTATAATACATCCGGTAAGTGCGTATGGCGATGTTTTGTCACAAAGTTCAAGTGTCTTTTCGTATTCATCATCTGAGTATACATACACCGTCATTACGGGTCCAAAAATCTCCTCTTTCATAGTCTTGAAATTTGGATTGGTTGTAACGATCAATGTGGGATCTACATAATAGCCTTCAGAGCCATTATATGCGCCTCCTGCAATAATTTCTGCGTCATCAGATGCTTTGGCAAAATCCATATAAGAAGTAATGTCATTGAAAGCTTTTTGGTCTATAACCGCGTTTACAAAGTTGGTAAAATCATCGGGAGTGCCGACTTTGATATTATTAACTTCATTAACCAATTTATCTTTTATTTTATGCCATAGGCTTTGGGGTATATAAGCGCGACTGGCTGCGGAGCATTTTTGACCCTGGTATTCATAAGCACCTCTGACAATTGCTGTAATTAGCTCATCGCAATCTGCCGAGTTATGCACCATTATAAAATCTTTTCCTCCTGTTTCGCCTACAATTCTCGGATATGATTTATATTTATCTATATTACTGCCTATGCTTTTCCATATTTTATTAAAAACGGCTGAGGAGCCTGTAAAATGAATACCGGCTAAATCAGGGTTATCAAAAACAAATTTACCAATCAGGCTACCCGAGGCCGGGATAAAGTTGATAACACCTGGTGGAAGACCTGCTTCTTCTAGTATCTTCATGAATACATATCCTGAGTAAACGGCAGTTGATGCTGGTTTCCACAAAACTACATTACCAAGCATTGCAGGAGCTGTTGGCAGATTTCCGCCGATAGAAGTAAAATTAAATGGTGTAATAGCTAAGACGAAACCTTCCAAGGGGCGGTATTCAAGCATGTTGATAACATTTCTCGTTGATTCAGGCTTCTCTTTATAAATTTCACCCATAAAATGCGCATTAAAATTGAGAAAATCTACAAGCTCACAAACTGCATCAATTTCTGACTGATAGCAGTTCTTACTTTGCCCCAGCATTGTTACAGCGTTCATCCACACCCGGTATGGGCCTGCAACCAATGCAGCAGCTTTTTTAAAAACCAGCGCTCTCAAATCCCACGGCATACGTTCCCATTCATGCTTAGCTTCCTGTGAAGCTTTAATTGCCATATCTATTTCCCTTTTGCCTGCCTTATGGAATCTCGCAATTACTTTTTTGTGGTTATGCGGTATTCTTATTTCCCCGAAATCATTTGTTATTACCTCTTTGCCGCCTATAATAAGAGGTATTTCAATAATTTCGTTTTCCACTTCCTTCATCTTTGCCTTCAGTTCTGTCCTTTCAGGGCTGCCTGGTGCAAAGCTACAAATAGGTTCGTTTTTAGGTCTTTGAAAAGAAAATACACTGTTTCTTGGCATAATACAGATCTCCTTCGTTGTTATTTACTATTCTTTTTCGATCAGTCATTTAATATTTTAAACAACTGATGGTTCAAAAATTAATTCACCTTTTTCAAATCTTTTCAGGTTAAGCATATCAATCGGCAGTTCGCATTTTTCTCCGAGTATGCACTGTGACATCAACATACCTGTTGCTGGTCCAAACATAAATCCATGCCCGCTAAAACCCGCTGCGATATAAAATCCTTTTACTTCCTCTGCTGCGCCAAGAATCGGTTGTCTGTCAGGGGTTATATTATATGCCCCTGCCCATTGCCGTAAAACCCTAGCTTTTTCAAGTATAGGCATCACCTGAGTAATTGATTTTGTCATGTTATCAAGAAAGCTCCAGCTGGATGTCGTACGTAAATCTCTTGGCTGATTTTCGCACGTCCTGCCCATGACAAATCCTCCGTGAGGTACCTGCTGGCAGTAGAAGTTACCCGAGAATGACATAACCATAGGTCCAAGCATGGGTTCTAAAGCTTCGGTCACAAGCGTCTGATGTCTTTCAGAATACACAGGTATATTTAAACCTGCCATCTGCGCTATGTTTCCTGAGTACGCGCCGGCTGCGTTTACAACAATACCTGTATGTATATCGCCTTTGTTTGTTTTTACTCCTTTAATAATGCCGTCTACTGCAATAATATCCGTAACCTGCGTAAATTTATATATCTTTGCACCGAGCCTTTCTGCCGCCTGTGCATAAGCGCGCACAGTATGGAATGGATTTAGATGCCCGTCTTTCTCATAAAAGCTTGCACCAATTACTTTATCCGTTGAGATACAAGGAACAATTTCCTTTACTTCATTTACCGACACCAAATTTGAGGCAATACCGAGGCTGTTTTGAAGGGCGACATTTTTTTTGAACAGTTCATACTCTTTCTGTGTGTAAGCCAAAAGAAGATAACCTCTCTGTTTAAACTCTATATCGCCTTTATATTGGAGCTCTTCGCTGCAGGATTCAAACAACTCGCAAGACAGCTTTGCCATTCTGCAGTTCATTTCTGTGCCCCATTGCTGCCTTATACCCGCTCCACACCTACCGGTATTTCCGCTTGCCAAATAATCTTTTTCTAAAAGCACGACATTTTTTACACCTTTTTTTGCAAGGTAATAGGCTATGGCAACTCCGGATATGCCTCCGCCGATTATGACAATATCAGCAGTTTTAACCATTTTGGTTGCCCTCTATCGTACTCACGATTATTCCCATTGGTATTGCTTTTATTGGAGGTCTGTAAGTCCCGGGCCTGATTTTGTCTATAGGCTTTGCTGTAATTTGAGATATTTCTTTCATTATAAGAGGCATACAGGTTCTTCCCTGGCAAGGTCCCATGCCTGCCCGACTTACTCTTTTTATTTCATCAAATGTGGTATAGCCTTGTTCAATAAAATTTTTGATGTCTTGTCT
>Ga0209692_10003589_pt1 | contig 14914 bp, 14 predicted proteins | sample tdDd472_FD_187129 | JGI IMG/M metagenome (GOLD analysis project Ga0209692, IMG submission 187129) | Marine sediment microbial communities from the Atlantic coast under amendment with organic carbon and nitrate - tdDd47.2 (SPAdes)... | ecosystem: Environmental > Aquatic > Marine > Coastal >...
ATTTCAGCTGGAGCAATTCGTTCAACCAGATTGCCAACGTCGAACAAGTCGGCGGCACGGGCGAGGATCTAACCCATAGCGTAGCGGCCCGTATTATTTCCAACGACGGAAGCTACTCGACAACCTTCAGCGCGGCCTCCGGCACCGGCGAAGAACGCTGGGGCGGCATGGTCGCCCTCCGGCCGGCCAGTCGCTGCACCGGAACCGTCACCGGCAGCGAATGCACACCCTGCCTCAGCCATGGGATTACGACTCTCCAAAACTCGAAGGCTGCAATTAAAGATGCGATCAACGCACTGACCGGCCCGCAAGGCACCACCAACATCACACAAGGAGTCGGCTGGGCCTGGCGCGTTCTTAAACCCACAGCCCCCTTCACCCAGGCCGTTGCAGACCCCGACTACCAGCGCCAGCAAGCCATCGTGCTGCTGACCGACGGGGAAAACTTCGGTGGCGATGGCGACGGCTATAAAACGGTTTTCGGCTCGGGGGCCAGTGGACAGGCCGGAATGAACGAGCGGTTGCTTAAAATCGCCGCCAATATCAAGGCCGATGGCGTGGTGCTATACGTGATCCAGTTCGCCAATTCGGGAACGGCCCTACAAACTCTGCTTAAGACCGTCGCCAGCGGACCGGACACGCCCTTCTATCACTACGCACCGGACCAAACGGCCCTCAAACAGGTGTTCCGCGAAATCGCCAACCACCTCTCCGAATTGAGGCTGTCCCGGTAGAGCGATAGTCCCACAAGAAAGCCCAACGAGAAGCCGTTGCTATTGGTGGCTCTACGGCCAAAGGCGTGATGTGTGGACGATTGCCAAGACCCAGACCGTATCTTCGATGATTTGATAGACCGTGCGGTAAGAGTTGCGGGGAATCAACTCACGGGTGCCGAGAACGATACCTTCACGCCCTCTTTCCGGGAATTCGGCCAAGTCTCCCGCCGCTACGCCAAACAACTCGTCCATACGCAGAGCCGCCATGGGATCGTCCAACACCGGCGTTAACAGACTTTCGCGCCGCCGCGACCTTTTGGGGCAGGTAATCTTCATATTAAGGCTTGCCTCCAGTTTCATGCTGAACATGGCTTGCTTGGGCATAACAGGCTTCTCCATGACTTACTCATGATAAAGTATATATGTTATCGTGACCTACTGGTAAGCGCGGCTGGCGAGTGACCACAACCTGTTTTGATGAGGCAAGACGCCTTCCCTTACCCAAGACAAAAATGATGGGGCTGAAGTAACGATCAGGGTTTGGAATAACTACTCGATGCTGGTCAAACGAGCGAATCGGGGGCGAATGATCGAATAGGACGAGAAGGTTTGGGCGGTGAAGATGCCGTCTAAAAAGATCGGCTCAAAGGGGTAGAAAACCTCGGCGGCAATGATGCTATCGCCATCGCGGATGGTGAAGCCGTCCGGCAAGGTTGGGGTATCGCCAACCGATCCGAATGTACTGCCGTCTTCCCCATCGCCGAAATTGCGCACCCAGTTGATCGTCGTTCCACCGTCATTACTGCTCATGGAAGAGACGATTACAGTGCCACCGCTGTTAAAATCGAAGGGCGACATGGCATGGGAAATGGCGTCAAAAAGACTGGTTATTTCGGCCTCGGTCAGGCCCTGGGACTGGCCGACCAAATCGGCCATCGCCATGGATGTGCGTTGAATTTTCTGGTTGAGCAGAACGAGCCGCGCCCCATCGAAAGCGCCCAGCACCAATAGCACCAGGATCGGCAGAATAAAGGCCAACTCAATCAAGACGGCGCCATCGTCGTTTTCACGAAAGCGTTTCGCACCGATAAACCGGGAGATCAATCTGCGAACACGCATCAGGAAACCCTTTCCCAAGGCTCGTTGCGAACGGCGACACTGGACTCGAAGGTCACCTTATCCATGCCCTCAGGCAGAAAATAGGAAACCATAGGAGTAAAGAAATTCCAATCGTACGTCAGGCGGTAAACGACCACGTCGCCCGCACCGCCCGCACCGGCAACACCGACATCCGAATCGCGCGCACCGTTGCCATTGGAATCGGTGAAGGTTTCGCCATCATCAAAGTTGCCGTTACCGTTGCCATCGACAAAGGCTTCGCCGTTACCCACATCGGAAAAACTGGGATAGACGAGAATTTCAAGATCGGCTGAAGAGAGATCAACAAAACCAAGCGTATGCTCGGAAACGATGCTGATAATCTCTTCCATCCGGTTGGTCCCCATCTCTTCATAGCCGGTGATGCCGTAACGCGATGCCTGCCGCAAGCCGCCGTCAACCAGGGCATTGACCAGCAGCATCATGCCGACCTCAACAATACCCATCATCATCATGAGCAAAATGCTGACACCCAGGCCGAATTCGATGGCGACTGCGCCTTCCGAATTTCGCTTCATTTGCCTAAGCGCTTTGTTGATCCTTAACAGCATGGCGGCTTCTCTAAGGGTTACGTTTCATCTTTTCTAGAATACCGCCAAATGCCTAGTATTCCTGTGATTGAGGTCACAGGAATGGCAATAGAACCAGGGGCTTGGAAGGTGCTTACTCTGAAGTCACAAGATCGACGACAAGGCGGTGCGATTTGCCATCCTTAGGCGGAATGACGAAAGAGCTTTTAACTTTGGCGGGCTTGGAAAGAAACAAGACCACACGAGAACTCTGGCCGCCTTTTGAAATAAACATCGTGTGTTTAACCAAACCGATAACCGAACTAGGCACGACCCGTCCTTTGGGCACACCGACGTTTTTCAACTCAATCACCACCTGCCCTTCGTCGGCATTCCGGTCGAACCCGTAGTCCGGCTTTTCGCTCAAGTCCAAGACGAAGCGGGTTTTATCGGCATGTAGACCGGCGCGGGCTTCCAGAATTTCAGCAGCCTCAGCCCAACTCGGAGCCAAAAGGACCGACAAGACAAAAAGCTGTCTCCATATGCGCCAGCCATTCAGAATATTCATATCGCCTTTTCCTGTTCTGCCGGACCGCCCAACCAGAGAAGAAAAACACTACAGCATGGTTTCGCGTCTTTCCATGACTACAAGGCTGAGCTATTTTTTTGCCGAGGCAAACAGACTAGAGCGGAATAAATCAATGAAGCTTTTACGATGGGGAAAGCCCGGTGAAGAAAAACCCGGCATCATGGATGAGATGGGGATTATCCGGGATCTCTCGGACCATCAGGCGGATATCGACCCGGCGGCCTTAACGCCCGAACGTCTCAAACGCCTCAAGCAGCTCAACCTTGAGAACCTACCCAAAGTGGACCGCACCCACCGCTTGGGCTGCCCGGTTGCCGGAATCCGCAATATTTTCTGCATCGGCCTCAACTACCGGGCCCATGCCGAAGAGGCGGGGATGGAGCCACCCAACGAGCCGATCTTATTTTCCAAGGCGACCTCGGCGCTGACCGGCCCGTCGGATCAGGTGATCATCCCGAAAGATTCGCAAAAGACCGACTGGGAAGTAGAGTTGGGCGTGATCATTGGGCAGGAAACCTCCCACGTCAGCCAAGAAGACGCCCTTTCTCATGTGGCGGGCTATGTGGTGGTCAACGACGTCTCGGAGCGGGAATTTCAGATCGAACGCGGCGGACAGTGGATCAAGGGTAAGAGCGCACCGAGCTTTTGCCCTGTCGGCCCCTGGTTGGTCACGGCCGACGAGGTGCCCAACCCGCAAAAACTCAATCTTTGGCTCGAGCTGAACGGCGAAAAACTACAAAACAGCAGCACCGGCGATATGATTTTTGGCGTTGCCGAGATTATCAGCCATATCAGTCGCTTCCTCACCCTGCTTCCCGGCGATCTGATCGCCACCGGCACCCCCCAAGGCGTCGGCATGGGTTTCAAACCGCAAAAGTTTCTCAAGCCCGGTGATAAGATGCGCCTCGGTGTCGAAGGCTTAGGCGAGCAGAATCAAGACGTTGTCGCCTGGTCGGCCTAGCCTTCCAGGTGTTCCAACTCTCTCTCGATGCGCGCAAACTCGTCGGGTATTTGCTCAAGCTTTTTCTTTTCACTGTCCAAAATAGCCCGGAAAGCTTGACGTTTCAGGGCCATAACGACCTCGCCTTTTTGTTCGGTCAGGCCAGGGACCGATGAACAAACAATATCGATGAGCCGCTCAGCGCCATGGAGCCGCCCCCAGAGGTAGTCGTTTTCCCGTGCCCGACGGCTAAAAAATCCGGCGAACCCTTCAAAATCGACACTTTTCAAACAAGCCCGCGTCCCTCCGCCGCGAATACCATCGGCGTCCAACGGGCTGATACGATCAACCCTGATTTCATCGAATTCCCCGATGCTCCGCCAGTTGGTGGTGGAAAAGGTCAAAACATCCCAGTAGGCATAGCCGATATAGCTATAGAGAAGCTCTCGCCGTACGTCCCGGCAAACTCCAGCCCCGACTCTGCGGGTCAGCGCCAGCTCAACCGCCGAACAGGTATCGCCCAAACTCATCTGGCCGTGTAACCGATCAAGAATTCTCACCATGGCTTCAACACAGTCTTCCGGCGCATTGGTACCGACACGGGCAAGCAGCACTTCGATTTCCGTTTTCATGGAAGAGTCGATAAAACTTCCGCTTCTAAACGGCCGAATAACGTCGAGAACTTCATAAAGTTCCTGCTTCAAGGCATCCAGATCGTTTGCCGTAATCTGGCTAAACTCCGGCTCATTCAAACGAGGGTAAAGCTGATTGAGCGCCCGGATGACAAAACGAATGCGCCGGTCACGAAAACCGATATCGAAGCGATCGAGAAACTTCAGCCAAGCCGGATTTTTACCTTCTTCGGCGGGACCGCGGTCCGAACGCGGCGCAATATCATTGGCCTCCGCCCAGGCGCGAACGACATCGGCCAAACCGTGTCGCTCGACGGATTCCTGCTGGAGGCTGGCGAAATCGGCCAGCAAGTCGGTCACGTAGTCGAGCGTCGCATCGATCTTGAGCTCCAGGTATCCCTCATAAAACAGCCCGACTTCTGACATCACCGAGCGGTGCGCCTGATGGCGAGCCCGGCGGGCGGCTTCAATCCCATAGTCGACGGCCTCTTCGGCCAAAGCCGAGACCGCACTTTCGATGCGCGGCCGGGCCGCCTCCATCATGGATTTCACACGCCGGATACGGTCGTTATAACCACCGACAAAAGCCAGATCGTCGCGGATCGGCTCACTACGCGGCAAGGCGGATAGAGAGCCGAGTAATGTGGAGAAGAACCCTGGCGGTTTGCGCTCGTCAGGAGCAACTCCCTCTTCCGGGTCCGGGTCGATATAGACCAGGCGACGATCTACCTCACGATAAGCGGGCTGGGCCTTGATAGCAGACACGGCAGAGGCGAAAGGCTTATTGTTGAGCACGCCACCATCGATAAAACTCGCCGTTTCGATCTCCAGCCCCTGTCGCCGATAGGCGCTAAAATTATGGCTAAGGAAACGCTCTTTGCCCGGCCATCCTCTTTCATATTTGGCGAAAAGCGCCTCGACCTCGGCGATCTGAGCTGGCGGGAAAGCCCCCGGATAGGACGAAGTCGCCCGAGCGGCGAAGATCAGCCCCAACAAATGATCGCGGTCGAAGTCGGTCTCCACCCCACCCAATGAGCGGCGGTACATAAACTCCAGGATATGGCGGTGCTCTTTCTCGCAGACCAGTTTCGGATCGTGAATACGCAGATGCTGCTCATGGCCGAAAAAGTCGGTTACCGTGACAAAGAGGTGTAAGCGCTGCCCCAGGGGAACGAGGCTTTTTCTCTCATCGCAATCCTCTTCCATTTTATCGATGGAGCGGAAATACATATCGGACAGAATTGGACCGTCGAACGGCGGCTCGAACCATCGCGACCTGAGAAACATCGACAGCTTGTCCCGCATTTCCTGATCGGGAGCCAAGTCTTCCAATTTATATTTCGAGAAGAAATGAATGAGGGGAGAGAGGTAGGCTTTCGACCAGGTCTTGGCCCGCACCTCTTCGGTCATCAGGGCTTCAACGTCACCTTCGTCAAGCCAGGATTGGGTAACCGGCCAAAGGTCTAAATCGTGGGCCAAAGCCCTGGCGAGCGTAATGCCATTGACCCCACCTGCCGAGGCCCCAGAGACGATATCGACGACAACCCGTAAATCCAATTGCTCACCAATCAGTTTCAGCAGATCGAAATAAACCAACTCGCTATCGATGGTATCTCCTCGCCTAAGGCGCTGATCGGCATAAGATTTACTGCGTCGCTCGGAAAGCGTGGGGATATCATGAAGAGCTGTCGAGGCGCGCACCAGCTTGAGGACTTCCTTGGTGATTCCGTGCATATAGACGGCGAGCGACGCGCCGCCATAACAGACAAGAGCCAAGCGAAGTTCTTTTTCCTTCATAGATATTCCCTAGGCCAAATGACCTGAAAGCGGGACCATTCCGTCTTTCTGTATGAATGGCCGACGTTACAAAAACCTTGCCAGACAATAGCTTAATCCGCTGCCCCGAATAGGACAAAACAATTGAACCAACGAATTTTCCAGGATGATTTGAGCCTGGCTTCAATATCCACTACCATGGCGAACACAACCTCCTTTCTGCACAACGAAGATGACAGACTTATTACGGGCTTTCCGTTACCCCCTTCATGTACACCTCAGCACGGCATTTGTGCTGATGGTTGTTTTGGTCGGGACTTTGGTAGCAGGGATCACCTTTGTTCAGTCCAAAACCGTCATCAAAAAGCTGACCAATGCTGGCTGAGGCCGCAGTCCAGTCGAAAGACGGCCCCTACCGGGACTTCACACTATCGGATGAAGACTGGGAAGCCGTCCATATCGCATCCTGGCTGCACGATTGCGGCAAGATGACCACGTCGGAATATGTCGTCAACAAAGCAACCAAGCTCCATGAAAAACAACAAAAAATGGAAGACGATTTCGCCTTTGTCGCCTCGTGCAATGAAGGCGGAGAGTTTCTCGATGAGGACAGGGCCGAACATCGAATCGAACGCCAGGAGCGGGATCGGATTGAGGCTAAAAACCCCTGGGACTTTAAAGTCCGCGTTCCGGACTTGCTCTATAACCGCGGAGAACTCTACAATCTTCTCGTTGGACGGGGTACGCTGTCCGAGGAAGAACGGTTTAAAATCAACGAGCACATCATTCAGACCATCGTCATGCTGTCTCAATTACCTTTCCCCAAACATCTCCGGAACGTCCCGGAAATTGCGGGTGGTCACCATGAAAAAATGGATGGTACGGGCTACCCTAAGCAGCTCATGAAGGAGCAGATGTCCCCAGTTGCCCGAATGATTGCCATCGCCGATATCTTTGAGGCATTGATCGCTGTGGACCGCCCCGACAAGAAGGGGAAGACACTATCCGAAGCCATCAGAATCATGTCCTTTATGCGCAACGACCAGCATATCGATGCGGAACTGTTCGACCTTTTCCTCCGTTCGGGCGTTTATAAACAATATGCCGAAGAGCATATGAGGCCTGAGCAGATCGACACCCTGGAAATCGAGGAGTATTTAAAAACCTGATGCTTGCATTGGATCATATCGTCATCGCCGCCGCGACTCTCGACGAAGGAGCCGCTTATGTGCAGGACAAACTCGGCGTTGACGTTCCGCCGGGAGGCGAACATACAGCCATGGGGACTCACAACCGGGTCATGTCTTTGGGTGGCGACAGCTATCTTGAGATCATTGCCGTCGCACCACACCTGGAAACACCCGACCGACCCCGCTGGTTCAACCTCGACAACCCACCAGCCTCGCCGAGGCTCTTAACCTGGGTCGCCCGGACAGACGATATCTATGCCCTGGCAACCGATAGCACGGTGCAACTGGGATCGATCACATCCATGACCCGCGGCGATCTCGAATGGGAAATCGCTATTCGAGATGACGGCAGCATGCCGCAGAAGGGACTATTTCCGACCCTCATCGAGTGGCCGGAAGGAACGCACCCCTCCAGCGACATGAAAGATTTGGGTTGCAGCCTTAAGCGCTTAAGAGTCCATACGCCGACTCCCAATGAGACGCGTACTCACCTGCAATCCATTGGGGCCGACCGTTTGGTTCAAATCATCCCGACCGACGACAATCCGCACCTAAGTGCTCAGATCAAGACACCGACAGGACTGGTGACGCTCGATTAACCGTAAACGTCGCGCAGGTGGTCTCGGAAACGAACCCGGTGAGCCTCAAAATTAGGCTCTGCGATGATGTTGTGGGCCGAGAAGGACGGTAAGGGCTCCATGCCGATATACTGGTGGGCCTTATGCATGGCGATCAGCGCCTCATCTACATCGAGGCCTTCATAGAAGGTTTCAGGGTCGTTGAAAACCTTCTCCGGCGCATTCCAGGTGGTTGAAAGCATATAGGTTTTGCCTTTGAGTAAACCGCCGGAGCCGTAGGGCGAGGCCCGGTCGTAGAAGACCTTACGCACATAGACGGCATCCATATAGGCCTTGAGAATTGACGGGCAAGCAAACCAAAAGACCGGAAATTGAAGAATCACACTATCGGCCCAAAGCCACTTGTCGCGTTCTTCTTCCAGATCATACCCATCCTCAACGAAAGTGATTTTCACCTGATGCTTTTCGCTCAACACGGCCTCCGCCGTCTGGGTCAGCGAACGGTTGAACCGGCCTTCCGAAATATAGGTTTTCTGCGCCCCGCAGACGATTAGGATATTGGCCATTCCCTAGTACCTTTTAAGTCGTCATTACTTATTGAGCTCACGCATGGCCTCATCGAGACCGTCCAGGGTGAGACCGTACATGCGGCCCGACATAATCTGGCTAATCATGTTGATTGATGGAGTATGAGCCCACCAGCGCTGGGGCACCGGGTTGATCCAGACGGCATGTTCGTACTGGTCGAGCATACGTTGCATCCAGGCGATTCCCGGCTCATCGTTCCAGTGCTCCACCGAGCCGCCCGGATAGGTGATTTCATAAGGGCTCATGGAGGCGTCGCCAACGAAGATCAGCTTGTAGTCTTTAGGATAGGTGCGGATGACCTCGTAAGTCGGCACACCCTCGTCCCAACGACGCTTGTTATCCGTCCAGACCCCTTCATACAGACAATTGTGGAAATAGTAGAACTCCAGGTGTTTGAACTCGCTCTTCACCGCCGAGAACAGTTCTTCGCAGGCCTTGACGTGATCGTCCATGGAGCCGCCGATATCAAAGAATATCAGCACCTTAACCGTGTTATGGCGCTCCGGCACCATCTTGACGTCGAGCCAGCCCTGCTTGGCCGTCGATTTAATCGTATCGTCCATATCCAACTCGGTGGCGGCCCCTTCACGAGCGAACTTACGCAAGCGGCGAAGCGCAACCTTAATATTCCGGGTGCCCAGCTCCACCGAGTCGTCCAGATTCTTGAACTCCCGCTTGTCCCAGACCTTAACCGCCCGACGATGGCGCGATTCCTTTTGCCCGATACGAATGCCTTCAGGGTTATAGCCATAGGCGCCAAAGGGCGACGTTCCGGCCGTGCCGATCCACTTGCTGCCCCCCTGATGGCGTTTTTCCTGCTCCGCCAACCGCTCGGCCAGGGTTTTCATCAACTCTTCAAAACCGCCCAGGGATTTAATTTTCTCCATCTCTTCCGGGCTTAAGTGTTTTTCGGCCAGCTTGCGCAGCCACTCTTCCGGGATTTCCTCGCCGAAAACCTCTGTCAGCTTCTCCACACCCTTGAATACATGGCCGAACACCCGGTCGAACTTGTCGAGGTTGCGCTCGTCTTTGACCATGCAGGAGCGCGAGAGGTAATAAAAGTCCTCAATCGAATACCCGGCAAGATCCTTTTCGACGGCTTCCAAGAGTGTCAGGTACTCGCGCAAAGACACGGGAACACGAGCCTCACGGAGCTCCATAAAGAAATTGACGAACACGGATTACGTCTCCTTGCCTTCTTTGGCCACTTCCATACGGACCGGCACGATTTCCTTGATGTGGACGTCCTGCTGCGGGAAGGGAAATTTCACATCGTGCTCTTTAAACAATTCCCAGATACGGAGATAGATATTGCTCCGCACGTTCGCCATACCGTTTTGCGGATCTTCAATCCAGATACGGAGTTCCAGGTTAATGGCGCTATCACCAAATCCGACCAGACGGCAAACGGGCTCGGGCATTTTCAATACCCGATCCTCGACCTTTGCCGCTTCAACGCAAAGTTCCATGGCCTTTGGGACATCGGTTTCATAGGCCACACCGATCATCATGGGGAGCCTGATCTTGCTATCGGTGAAAGACCAGTTCTCCACCCGCTGGCTGATCAACTCCTCATTGGGAATGAGGTGTTCGGTGCCATCCCGAGTAATCACGGAGACATAGCGGGCCGAGAGTTTGTTAATCCAACCGAAAGATTCTCCAAGCGCAATGACGTCGCCCGGCTTCACCGATTTATCAAGCAGCAGAATGACGCCACTGATCAGGTTGGAAACCACCTTTTGCAGGCCGAAACCAACCCCTAAACCAACCGCGCCTGAAAAGACGGCCAGCGCGGTCAGATCAATGCCCACCGAGTTGAGCGCCATCAACAGCGCCAAGGTAAAGAGGATGATTCGCGTGAGCTTGCCAAACAGAACCTGAACCGACGGCGTTAGCGCCTCAACATCTTTCAGGCGGCCCTCGATGAGCTGAGAAATAAACCCGGCGGCCCAGAGCAGAAAGGCCAGAGCGGCAGCCCCTTTGAGCAGCCCCAACACAGAAATGCGCGTTTCGCCGAGTTCAAGCGCCAAACCATCAAGAAACAGGGAAAGAGGCCCCAGCAACCCAACAAGATTCAACGCGGCTATCGTCCAGGCAATCAGCGCTAAAGCCCTCGCCCAGGCCGGGTTGCGGATGACCGTCGCAGCCAACCGAATAACGATCCAGGCGGTGATCAGGCCGACCACGCTCTGCATCAGATGGTGGCGCAACTGCAGCGAGGAGGCGACAAGCGTCATGATCCAGAGAGAGAGGAACCAGAATGCGGGCACCGCAATGGTTTCCAAGCCGTCGATCAGCGCCTTCGCCCAGCCATAATCGCTTAAAGTTTTTTCAAACACCCGCGAATTGGCGGCTTGGCGAACCCATCGGCTGAACCGTTCCCGCACCAGCCGCCCGGTAATAAGGACAACCAGAACAAGCCCCAATTGGACGGCGTTGCCCAACACAAAGACGTTGGTCAACAGCCATTCCCAGACCGTTACCCCCGTCTGCTGCATCTCCGCCCAATAAGGAATTTGCTCCATACCCTCCACGGCCGTCGCCCCCGTTTAGTTGCCTTGGCGCCGGTTGAGAAACGCCAGACGCTCAAACAGATGAACATCTTGTTCGTTCTTCAGCAAGGCCCCATAGAGCGGCGGAATCAGGTCTTTCTTATCGTCCGACTTCAAGGCTTCCGGCGGGATATCCTCGGCCAGCAGCAACTTAATCCAGTCGAGCAGTTCCGAAGTCGAGGGCTTCTTCTTCAGGCCCGGCACATCGCGCACTTCGTAAAAAGCGGTCAGCGCTTCGCGCAGCAGGTTTTTCTTCAGACCGGGGAAGTGAACTTCAACAATGTCGGCCATGGTTTCTTCATCAGGAAAACTGATGTAGTGGAAGAAGCAACGGCGCAGGAAAGCATCCGGCAATTCTTTTTCGTTGTTGGACGTGATGATTACGATAGGCCGCTGAGCGGCTTTAACGGTTTCCTGGGTTTCGTAAACGTGAAACTCCATACGGTCCAACTCAAGCAACAGGTCGTTGGGAAACTCGATATCGGCCTTATCGATTTCATCAATCAAAAGAACCGGGCGCTGTTCAGCCTCAAAGGCTTCCCAAAGCTTGCCCTTGTTAATGTAGTTGGAAATATCATGAACTTTTTCATCACCCAACTGAGAATCGCGCAGCCGAGAAACCGCATCGTACTCATAGAGCCCCTGCTGGGCCTTGGTAGTCGATTTCACATGCCATGCCAAAAGCGGCGCATCCAGCGCTTTGGCGACCTCGATCGCCAACACGGTTTTGCCCGTGCCAGGCTCGCCTTTGACCAGAAGAGGTCGTTCCAGGGTGATGGCCGCGTTGACGGCGACCATCAGGTCTTCCGTGGCCACATAGTCTTTTGTTCCAGAGAACTTCATGGGGGGTACGCTTCCCTTTTGAAATTGGTTTGATTACCAACAAACTAAGACTGGGGAGGCCGAGGATCAAGGGAACTTATATGATGTGAGAAATACCAGTTTCACACAGCAAAACACCCCTGCCATCGTGGCGCTTCATTTTACCGGAAGAATATCGGCGTTTTTTCCTGACGAAAGTCTATTCCGCTGCAGACAGAGATGCCGGGCGATGCCATGGGACTGAAATCGTCGTCTCATTGCCCTCACCCGGATCTTTGGGGACAAAGCGCGCCAAAATCAGCGACAGCCCGGCCATACCGGCGCCAGCCAGGAAAACGGCTGCCGGGGAAACCAGCCACATCATTCCAAAAACTACGGGGATCACCACCGCGGCAATATGGTTGATGGAAAAAGCCACGCCCGCCGTAGGGGCCATGTCCGCCGGATCGCCAATTTTCTGGAAATAGGTCTTCATGGCGATGGCCATAGCGAAGAACAGATGATCGACAATATAGAGTCCCACGGCAATCCAGGGATTCTCAACTACGGCATAGGCTGCGAAGACGACAATCAGCCCAATATATTCGACTGTCAGGGTCCGCCGCTCGCCCCATCGAACAATCCAGCGGCCGATTAAAGGCGCTGCAAAGATATTAAGCGCCATATTGGCAAGAAACATCAGGCTGATGGCGGCTGCATCGAAGCCGAACTTCTCAACCATCAGAAAACCCGCAAAAACGGTAAATATCTGCCGCCGGGCGCCCCCCATAAATGTCAGGGCGTAATAGAGCCAATAGCGCTTACGTAAGATCAGCGTTTTGTGTTGCTCGACTTCTTCCGGAAATTTAGGAAACACCGCCCAAGCCACTGTCGCCAGAATCACCGTCATACCACCGCCAAACAAATAGGCCCATTCCATGCTCAGATTGGCCCAGTCAAGCAGCAAGTAAATAACGCCATAAGACAGGAGGGAGGCAAAGGACCCGACAGCCACCAACTTTCCCATGGTGGCCGCGGCCTCGCCTTTCTTCAGCCATTGAAGCTGAAGCGACTGATTGAGCGCTTCGTAGTAGTGAAAGCCCACCGACATGAAAAAGGTGGTGAACATCAGCCCCCAAAAAGTGGGAAATTGGCTGGTCGCCATAGTTCCCGCGCCAAGCAGCAACAGAGAAATAAGGGCCAATCTCTGCTCTCGCATCAAAACCAGCAAAAACACCACGGTAAACGATAGAAAGCCGGGAATTTCACGAATCGACTGGAGCAGACCGATATCCGCGCCGGTAAAGGCCGCGCGTTCGATTGAGAAGTTATTGATCAGCGCCATCCAGGTGCCGAGCGACAGGGGCATCGCGGCCGCCATCACCACCAAAAGAGCCGTCGGCCCCCGCCAATGTCCAATCCATTTCATCATGGAGAAATAAATAGGACTTTTCTATCCCATCCGCCAGATCATTGAACATGCTAACGGAATATAGGGTCTAAACGACCTTTTTCCGTTCGGTTTCGGCACGCGCACCATGATATCGCCAAGTCAGTCGGAACAGACTGCTCTTAGCCGACTCATCGTAGCCCGACATAGCGTTGTAAAGCTGGGCTTTTGGGCCAAAGAATATATCCGGGCGTTCGTAACAAACAGACAGGAGAGAGGGATCGATGCTGCGCGTTTTACGCATATAACTATCAAATCCCTGCGCATAGTTGCCGCCTTGTTCGAAAATTTGCCGAATGGCCCGTTTCTGCTTGATAATCGCCTCGGGGCTCCGACCAAATAGCTCTTTCAACAATTGCAGGTCTGTTCCTTCGGGAGAATCGTAGTCTTCCCCCTCTTCTAAAAGCGCCGCACGGACCACTTTAGCCTTGCGGTTGTTTTCCTTAATTTCCTTGGCTTTCTCTTTCCATTCCGCCAACGTCAACTCCTCTTTCCGCCACCCGGGAGATTTCTTTTGGTTTTTCTGGGTTAGCTTACTCAATGAGCCTAACAAACCGTTTTTATTGCCTTCATCTTCAGGGCGGGGCGGAATGTCCTGAGTCTCCAAGACGTCATCCCACAGAAGTTGCCAGCGCGACCACAGCTCCTGCCTCGACCTTTTATTGGTGAAGGTGTCGACAAAAAAAGCTTCACGTTTATTCGGAGCGGTTTCCGTCGCCCGATGCATCAAGCCATGGCATCGGTTGATCAGTTCGGGCAGGAAATAGAGATTGAGAAGTCGCAAAAAGTGCGCTTCAAAACCGGTTGAAAGAATATAAGGCGCTTTCGCCCCCTTAAAAACTTCATCGGTAAATCCGGTTCGAAAGGCTTCAAACCGATCCTGATAGTAGCGGAGAAATGCCTCGCTAAACAGGCGCGCTACAACAGCGGCATCCGTTTCGTTAATCGGCTCCAACTCTTCGTCATCCAAGTCTTCAGGAAGTTCCAAAGAATCACTGGGCTCATCACGCCGGTCGAGGTCCGTCTCCATTTCAGGCTGCGTCTCAGGCGTATTCTGTTGCTCTTGTTCGGGTGCCTCAGCAGCCTCCTCAGCCTGCTTCCTGGCGATATATTCCGCAGCCTTACGTTTCCGCTCATCACGAATGGTCGCCATCAATGCAGCAACCTCGGCTTTGACGCCCTGGAAGCTCTTCCCTTCCTCCAGGCCGTCAAAGGGAATAAGCGTATCCAGCACTCCGCCATAAGCCGTTCGATAAGCATCATCCTGGCGACGGGTAAACAACTGTTCAATCACCAAACCGGCAACGGCTCGCAATGTTTCAGCTGTGCTTGCTTGTTTAATGAGCGGGATCAGCCCATTGTTCGGATCGTCGAAAACGACATCCCAGTTCGTCGTGCCGTTGGCGTTTTTCGGCCAGCCGTGCATGTGTCTCTA
>Ga0209692_10003590_pt1 | contig 14911 bp, 9 predicted proteins | sample tdDd472_FD_187129 | JGI IMG/M metagenome (GOLD analysis project Ga0209692, IMG submission 187129) | Marine sediment microbial communities from the Atlantic coast under amendment with organic carbon and nitrate - tdDd47.2 (SPAdes)... | ecosystem: Environmental > Aquatic > Marine > Coastal >...
CACCATTTAAAGAAAGCGTAATAGCTCACTGGTCAAGCGAGCCTGTGCCGACAATGTAACGGGGCTCAAGCACATTACCGAAGCTGTGACTGACAGTGGTCAGTGTTCAGGGAACAGAATACAGTGTTCAGAGTACGGTGTTCAGATCTGTGATCTGAGTACTGTGTACTGCCATCTGTCATCTGAGATCTGTAAACTGAACTCTGACCACCGTCGGGGTAGGGGAGCATTCCGTAGGCCGTTGAAGGTCACCTGATAAGGGTGATTGGAGGTATCGGAAGAGACTCTGCCAGCATTAGTAGCGCAAAGACGGGTGAGAACCCCGTCCGCCGAAAACCCAAGGTTTCCAGGGCAAGGTCAATCCGCCCTGGGTGAGTCGGTCCCTAAGGCGAGGTCGAAAGGCGTAGTCGATGGGAATCCGGTTAATATTCCGGAACCAGCAAGTCATCGTTTGGACGAAGCGGGGACGCAGGAAGGTAGCGTTACGCCCGGATGGAAGTGGGCGGTCAAGCGTGTAGGTAGGTTGTGTAGAGAAGTTCGCATGACTGATAATCTGAGACGTGATGACGAAATCGGAACTTCGGTTCTGATGAAGTACGTGATCCTAAGCTGCCAAGAAAAGCCGCTAAGGAGATGACTGGCTGACCGTACCGTAAACGGACACACGTGGGTGAGGAGAGAATCCTAAGGCGTTTGAGCGAACTCAGGCTAAGGAACTCGGCAAAATAGCTCCGTAACTTCGGGAGAAGGAGTGCCCTTGTTACGTGAATCCCCTTGCGGGAGGAGCGGAGAAGGGTTGCAGTGAAAAGTTCCAGGCGACTGTTTACCAAAAACACAGGACTCTGCGAAGTCGAACACGACGTATAGGGTCTGACGCCTGCCCGGTGCCGGAAGGTCACGAGGAGGGGTTATCCACTTGTGGAGAAGCTCTGAATTTAAGCCCCGGTAAACGGCGGCCGTAACTATAACGGTCCTAAGGTAGCGAAATTCCTTGTCGGGTAAGTTCCGACCTGCACGAATGGCGTAACGATCTGGAAACTGTCTCGGCCTGAGGCTCAGCGAAGTTGTAGTGTCGGTGAAGATGCCGACTACCCGCAGCAAGACGGAAAGACCCCGTGAACCTTTACTATAGCTAGATATTGATCTTGTGTGTCACATGTGCAGGATAGGTGGGAGGCTTTGACCGGTGTTCGTCAGGATGCCGTGAGCCAATGGTGAGATACCACTCTTGTGTCATATAGGATCTAACCGCGGCCCGTGATCCGGGTCCGGAACAGTGTCTGGTGGGTAGTTTGACTGGGGCGGTCGCCTCCTAAAGCGTAACGGAGGCGCCCAAAGGTTCCCTCAGATGGTTTGGAAATCCATCGAAGAGTGTAAAGGCAGAAGGGAGCTTGACTGTAAGAGAGACATCTCGAGCAGGGTGGAAACACGGGCTTAGTGATCCGGCGACTCCGAATGGAAGGGTCGTCGCTCAACGGATAAAAGGTACTCCGGGGATAACAGGCTGATCTTGCCCAAGAGTTCACATCGACGGCAAGGTTTGGCACCTCGATGTCGGCTCATCACATCCTGGAGCTGAAGCAGGTTCCAAGGGTTTGGCTGTTCGCCAATTAAAGTGGTACGCGAGCTGGGTTCAGAACGTCGTGAGACAGTTCGGTCCCTATCTGCTGTGGGCGTAGGAGAATTGCGAGAAGCTGTCCTTAGTACGAGAGGACCGGGATGGACGAAGCTCTCGTGTACCGGTTGTGCCGCCAGGTGCAATGCCGGGTAGCGATCTTCGGAAGGGATAACCGCTGAAAGCATCTAAGCGGGAAGCCCCTCTCAAGATGAATTCTCCCTGAAGACACCACCGAGACGAGGTGGTTGATAGGCTGAAGGTGGAAGTCTAGTAATAGATGCAGCTGATCAGTCCTAATCAGTCGTTCGACTTGACTGTACACTGCGTAACGAACATAGCACATGTTCCTTCTCATAAATGATTATTTGCTCTCTTTCTGGTGGTCATATCGTCGGGGTCACACCGGTTCCCATTCCGAACACCGCAGTTAAGTCCGACAGAGCCGATGATACTGGGTCTCTGAGACCTGGGAAAGTAGGACACCGCCAGATTCTCTCTAAAGGCCCATCTCAGCAATGAGGTGGGCCTTTTGTCGTTTTGGGGGACAATTTGGTTGCCATTTTTTTCATACATGGTATCGTTAAGATGTTAAAAAGGTTATACCTTTTTTGACCAGGAAAAGCTCACTGTCCGACAAAGACTTTATAGAGCGGATTCCGTGATTAGCACCATTTTTAAATATTTTTTCGAGCTCTATAGCCATGTCAATATCAACGATTATTCGATTTCACCAAAAAGGCAATCAAAGGTTGCTAAAAAGAGCCCTTTGGAGTCTCTATTCTCAAAACTATGAGGATGTTGATCCAATAGTCGTCGTCCAAAATTTCCCCGAGGAACTATTTAAACAGGTCGAACGGTTATGTATGGAATGCTGTCTATTTAAACATTCGAATACACCCAAGGTCATTAATGTTCGGACTCAACGTGATGATGCTAGATCTGAATTGATGAACTATGGGATTCAGTACCATTTTCAACTCGGTAACCAATATTTGGCATTTTTGGATTACGATGATCTCCTATTTAGGCATGCCTACGATTTGCTATCAGACACCTTGAATAAAACCTCTGCTGCTATCGCCTTCGCATCAGTTGATGTTGCAAATGTCGTCTCTTTCAGAGATTATGAGTTTATCTACTCATTGGAAAACCCGTTTAAGGGAAAAGATAAGATTGATCTGATACGTGAGAATTTTTGCCCTCTCCACTCCTATTTAATCGACACGACCCGAATAGACAAAGAACTTCTCCGATTTAATCCAGATCTCATACGTGCCGAGGACTATGATTTCCTTCTTCGTGTGGCGGGTTTCCATCCTTGTGACTTTTCGAATATTGGGAAAAAAATTGGTTTGTACTTTTGGAGAAATGATGAAACTAATTCAACGCCAAGCCAATTTTGTACAAATCAAGAATCAGCCAAAAAAAAGATCTGGTTGGAAAACCAAAATAGACTCGAATCATTACGTACTCAATACGAGATCAAGTTTTTTGCGTCTGACTTTCGACCAAGAGGTTAAGCGTGCAAATACACTTATTTAAATCCATAAACGAGATCAAGCGTTCTAATTTATTTGATCCAGAATTTTTCAAGCTGGGAGGAGAGAAGCACAGCGCCTGGTCGCATTTAAAGCCAATGGAAATGATTTACTTGACGGAAGAGCGACTTTGGGGGAAGAGGGTCTCAGCATATTTTGATGGGCAATATTATCTTGAGCATAATGATGATGTAAAAAAGAGCAATGTCAACCCTCTTTTACATTTCATTAGGAATGGTTTTTTTGAAGGAAGAAACCCTTGTGTCCTAATCAACATGGATTTTCTTGTGTCTGAAGTTCTTGGCAAAAAGGGATTGACTCAAAGGGAGAAAACGGACTTCCTGTCAAAATTTCCTGGCTTACATGAATTATTACAAAGCACAGAATGCAATGTTTCACCATTTTTTGATTTTCAGTTTTTTAAAAGCAGATATCCTGAATTAGAGCACAAAGAAATTTTGTCTACCTTTGTTTCCAACAATGGTTTGGACCCCAAGACCCATTCCTATTATGAAGTGACTCCCTATTTATCCTTGAATGAGTATATTGATTTAAATAAGGATGTTAAAAAGGCGAATAAAAATCCACTGGAACATCTCCTCCAATATGGTCTGAAGGAAAAACGTCAGTTTGCATCCCGTCCAGTTGTTGACCCACATTTTTTAAAAAATACAGCGGAATTGTTTGCTAACCCTGGTTTATTAACACTTGAGGGTTATGTAGAGTCCAATTTGTTTCCTGAGCACCTGGCTGGTCCCTTTTGGAAGAGTGATTATTCAGAAAAGACATTTCCTGCCATTAAGCATCGTGCCCATGACGTGCAAAATGTATTTATCGGTATAGTTCTTTTTGAAAATAAGGAAAAGGAAATCAAGGATCTTTTGACCTCAATTCAAAGAGAAATTGAGACAAGTGATCACAAAATTAGGTACAAATTTTTTGTAAATGACAAAGAAAGTCTTGGGAATTATGAGAAGTGGATTGGGAAGGATTTTCTGAAAGTAACTTCAGATGGTAACGTAGGATTTGGACAAGGTCATAATGCCTTAATGAAAGAGGCATTTAATGAGAATCAGATCTATATTGGTGCAAACCCTGATGGTTTTTTTCTGCCAAATTGTGTTTCAAACTTAGTGAATTTTTCTGATTTTTATGACAACTTGGTCATGCTAGAAGCCCCTTCTTTTCCTATTGATCACCCGAAATGGTTTGACCCCATTTCATTTGATACCAATTGGGTTTCGGGCGCTTGTTTCTCCTATCCACAAAAATTGTGGGAAACAATCGGTGGATTCGATCCCAATATTCACCTTTATTGTGAAGACGTCGATTTATCATGGCGAGTCAAATTGGGTGGAGGCCAATTAAAGGTCTGCCCAACTGCAGAATTTGTTCATGATGTTACAGATCGATTTTTAAAAAAGGCATCAAAATCTGAAGCCTACCATCGAAGGTACAATATGCTTCGTGGGTTGTATTATTTATGTGCAAAATGGGGCAATGAGGAGAAAGCGAGGAAGACCCTTCAAATTTTGAAGGATGACTACCCTGAAAGGGTTGATGAGTTAAATCACATAGGCCCTATATTCCGTGAGAGAACCGTAAAAAATATCGCCAATTTTGATTACGAACGTTTCTCTCCAAGCAGGTTTTGGTAACTTGTAACCCATATTTTCATATTGATAGGAATTTTAATGCCATGAGAAAAGTAATAACTTTTGGAACTTTCGACTTATTGCACGAAGGACATATTCGTATTCTAGAACGTGCTAAGCATCAGGGTGACTATTTGATTGTCGGAGTTTCGTCTGATGAGTTAAATCGGAAAAAAGGGAAATTATCTGTTTTCGGCCAAAACCAACGGGTTTCATATGTCAAGGCCTTGCGCTGTGTTGATGAAGTTTTTCTTGAAGAATCACTAGAACAAAAAGGTGAGTACATAAAGCAATTCGATGCTGATTTGCTTGTTATGGGAGACGACTGGAAAGGAAAATTTGATTGGGTAAGTTGTGATGTGATGTATTTACCCAGGACAGAAGGGGTATCTTCAACTGATCTGAAGCACGGTATAGAAGAACAGGTCAAATACGTCAGAGTTTTATTCGGAGATACGTACATAAAGAAGCACTACCATTGTGCGATTACGATTGTTAATGAGCTAATTAATGAGAGAATTATTCCGATCATCACATGCGAGCAAAAGCTTCCAAAAGGATTGCAGGTGGATTGTTTAGTTTACTTTAACAAACCAACTCTTGACCCTCCAGATGATTACAAAAATGTTCCTCGCTTGGTCATAGATCATGGAGCAAGCGTCTTAAAATGGTTCCTGGCGAGTTCCGAGCGATTTAATTATTTCGATACAATCATAACGGCAGGAGTCGATCACACCCAGGCTTTGCTATCTTTTTTTCCTGAAAGTTCTTCAATGCAAAAAATTCGGTCCATTGGGTTTATTAAATCTCGTGAGCTCTTTTTTGAGCCCAGGTTCTCCAGGGTGGAGATAGCAAAGAAATGCAGACTTGATCCTGAGAAACCTATTATTCTTTTTGCGCCGACATGGCATATTTCCCGTAACCCCGACATTATTGAAGCTATTAGGCAAATTCAAGACATTGAAAACCATGTCGCATCCTTCCACCCCGAAACAGCGAACTTAGGAGACCTTGGGGAATTAAATTTAGTTGATAATATTGATAACATCACATTGGAATTACTCAAACATTGTGATGTTATCATATCAGACACATCGTCAACCATATTCGAAGCAGCAGCGTTGGGCAAGTTGACGGTGCAAGTTCTTTTAAAAGAGTATGCTGACAATAATTCCAACCTGTACGATTTCCCGTTTGTAGCAGGAACAGCAGACCTATTTTGCGGTGGTTTTTGTGTGAAGCCTATTGAAGTAAAGAATACGGTTTCTGCCCTTTTGTCCGATACAAGTTTCGTCGAAAGGCAAAATACATTAAACAAGAGAATTCTCAAAGGGACAACAATCTCCAAAGATGTCGGACGACACATCGCGACAGAAATTAAAAGGACTTCACTTTTAAAAGCAGGAAACTATGACCATATCAACTCTCGACTGGATGTGGTTCATGAAAATATGTTTTTTGCACAAAACAAGTTAATTGCGCATGGGGGCGGAAACTTTGAGAAACACCACGCGTCCAATTCCTTGGAGGCACTAAAGGCATCTGCGAAGTGCCTTGACGTTGTTGAGTTAGACTTTGTTATCGGAGCCAATGGTATTCTAATCGCCCATGATACCTTTGAAGGAAGATATGGAATGAAGCGATCTTTTTCGGAGGTGACCCAGGAAGAATTCGCTAGCTTAAAATACAACAAAGTATTAAATACAGTATCCTTCCAAGAATTGCTAGGGGTTCTTAGATCCTCCAAGCTTAGGATAGTCTGTGACATAAAATCGGTTGATGAGGAATATTTCCAGGTAGCCAATGAAATTTATCAACACATCCAGAACACACCTTTTGAAAACCGCATCATTGTTCAGGCATACAGTTTGGAGGATTTCCTGGTAGCACGGAAAATTGGGTTTAATCGAATATTGCTGGCAGTGTGGAAGTATTATTATTTAAACCCCATTGGTGCCGAAGCAAAGCACTTTATTGCAAACTGTTGTGATATTTCGTCAAATTCTATTGTTGGAATCTCAGTACCTTATGTCAATAAACACATGCCAGGTCCCTCCTACCTTCAATCAGAATTTTGGGAATTCTTTAGTTTTTGGAAACGAATTTATATCCATGGGGCGCCGCCAAAGGAATACCCAAACATATTAAGAAGAAATTTGGGACTTTTTGCAGATTCTGTGGATAATCAATTTGAATTTAAGGATGTGCCCTCTGAGTTTCGTTGGAAAGAATACTTGTTTTTGAATCCTGGGTTGATCCAAGCTGGAATCGATAATCCAATTTCAGCAACTCAACACTTTCTAAACTATGGACAAAAAGAAGGACGGTTGTTCAGGTATGACTTACCTCCCAATTTTAAGTTTCAATCGTATCTGCAAAAAAACCCAGATCTCAGAAGAGGCGGCATCTGTGAAGTGAATTCAACAAAAGCCCATTGGACTAAATATGGTAGATATGAGCAAAGAACTTATTAGACATTTGAGCCTCAAATTGCTAGATGAGAAGTTACAAAGAAAACAAATGGACTTTGCGTATTTCATACCCATTGTTTGTTCCCTTGACATCCTTAAACACCTGTAATTAAATAGCCCGGCTGGAGATTCGGATGGTATTTAGCTCAGTAGCTTTTTTGTTTTTATTTTTACCAATTGTATTGATGGTTTACTATCTGCTTAAGGTCAATTTTAGAAATGTATTTTTGATGTTGTGCAGTCTATTTTTCTATTATTGGGGCGAGAATTACCTGGTTTGGATTATTATCACAAGCACATTCATTGATTATTTATGTGGTTTGGTAATTTCAGGCGGATTCAAAAAGGGGCCAATAGAATATATAGCCCCCGAAAAGCCAAAAACCATCCTTCAAAAAACAGGGCTGATCATTAGTATCGCGAGTAATCTTGGCTTTTTGGGATACTTTAAGTACTGTAACTTTTTTGTCGATACATTTAATTCCGTCTTAGTGAATCTTGGTGTCACGAATGGACCTTTCATAACGATTAGTGCAATTATTTTACCGCTTGGAATTAGTTTTTATTCATTTCAATCCATGAGTTATTCTATTGATGTGTTTAATGGGAAGGTAAGGGCTACGCGCAATTTCCTGGATTTTGCATGCTACGTGACACTTTTCCCCCAATTAGTGGCTGGTCCCATTGTGAGATACCGTGATATCGAGGACCAATTACGGAACCATGAAGTCAATATAGATAAATTCTCTGGCGGGGTATTTCGGTTCATAATGGGTTTATCCAAGAAAGTAATAATTGCTAACACTATGGCAGGAATTGCTGATTCGATATTTAGCATTCCAGGGGCAGAGTTGACTTTTACTACTGCCTGGATCGGAATTGCAGCCTACACACTCCAAATTTATTTTGACTTTTCGGGCTACTCAGATATGGCCATTGGCTTAGGGAGCATGTTTGGTTTTAAATTTCTGGAAAACTTTAACTATCCATATATTTCAAGATCGATACAGGACTTTTGGAGGCGATGGCATATCTCACTTTCGACATGGTGGCGAGACTACGTTTATATTCCACTAGGCGGCAGCAAGAAGTCTCCAATTAGAGTGTATTTGAACTTATTGATTGTTTTTTTTCTCTGTGGACTGTGGCACGGAGCCAGTTGGAATTTTGTGTTTTGGGGACTATACCAGGGTTTTTTCTTAATTATTGAGCGGCTTGGTTTTTTGAAGCTTATAAAGAAAATTCCGCTATTTGTTCAACATGCTTACGTACTAGTCGTGACCATGGTTGGCTGGGTTTTCTTCAGAGCTGATAGCTTTTCCCACTCTGGAAAGTACGTTTATGCAATGGTGGGATTAAATCAACCTGAAGTAGCAAACCTACACCCACCAGGTGAATTCTTGGATCCATTTTCGATCTTTATTATTTGCACAGCAATCATTCTCTCTACACCGATTTATCAAAAGGTTAGAGACTACTTTTTTCACCTATCAGAAAAATTTGATAGTAGCCTTTTCAAGCATGTGTTCAAAGCTCTGGAAATTTTTGGATATTCCTACGTCTTGGTATTATTGCTTTTTTCAGTAATGAGTATTTCCTCAGGTACCTACAACCCGTTTATTTACTTTAGGTTTTAGTGAGGCGAAATTGAAATCAATAAAAAATGTTTTCGCTATACTGGCTTGTTTGGCTTTGTATCTTCCGTTAATTGTGCTTATTTTTAACCTCGAGGAAGTGACGGATCAGGATTTCGAGAAAACAGAAAAAAGGAAAAGGGAAAAAAACAATATTAGGTCCTTTGAAAGTCTACCCTCGGATATTGAGAAATGGTTTAACGACAATTACGGCCTTAGGTCTTCATTAATCGAAGCTTATGCAGAGTTTAAATTCAATATATTTAATGACACTATCAATTCTCAAAACAGTGTCGCCGGAAGGAGTGGGTACTTATTTTTAGGAAATAAATACAATCGGGTAATTGACCAGTCTAGGAATACATTTAATTTCAGTGAAAAAAATCTCAATTGTTTCATTCAAACCCTTATTTTCATGCAATCAACGCTCAAGAGTTCCGGCGTTCAGTTTCATTTTTCGATCTCCCCGAATAAGCACAGTATATATCCTGAATTTGGACCGGCATATTTTTTGAAGAAAGCCCCATTGGACAATGCCTATAGTCAGTTAACTAGTAGAGTTCTCGCTGAGGAGATTCCATTCACTGAGTTAAAGGGCAATCTTGTTCGATTAAAGGAAGAATTTGGTACACTGTTATACTCAAAAACGGATACACATTGGTCTAATCTGGGTGCTTATAAGGCTTATGAGTTCCTTATGAATGACCTCAAAAAGGCGAATCCTGCATTGATCTCCTATGAAATAGGTGAATACAATGTAGTCCCGTCTGTGGGATACGATTTGGTTCAAATATCTAAACTTGATTCAACGAAAATGTACGACTATAAGATTGAAATTCAAGAAAATGGGTCAGATATTGTTCAAAAACAGGCCTCGAAAATTGTACGAGAGTTTATAGATAGTGATAGGAAAGTACTATCTATAACTAATAAGGATGCCCTAAATGATATGAAGGTGTTGGTCTACAGAGATTCTTTTACCAACCGACAAATTCCATTTTTAACAAAGTCATTCCGTCAAGCAGTCTATATACACCATCATCATATACTTCATGAGAAATATGGGTTTGAGGAACAAATAAAACAAGTTAAGCCTGATGCGGTTCTATTCTTAATTGTTGAAAGAGCCATTTCAACAAAGTTCAAATCTATGCCTAAACACTGGGGGGTTGATTAGTCTCACGAATCGACTAATGGTCATTTTTCATTTTAGCGCGCGGTCATTATTTTGGTGTGTTCCTGCCAGCCTTAAATAGGCTGCATGACCTTATTCGGTAAACGATTTCCCCCAATTTCCACATCCTAGAGGATTTTATTGATTTAAGCTCGGACTCTGCTGTTGAAAGAGCCTTGCGGTGGTTCGCTAGCATGGAAACCACATGCTGCTTCTCTCTCTGAATAGACTCAATCTTTTTTTTCAATTCATTTATGGTCTGGTCCTTCTTTTCATTTATCCTATCGTGGATTTCCAGAAATTCTCTTAAGCGCGAAAGTTTACGATTTAAACCTATGAGATTAGGTTCGGCTTTTTTATTGTTCTCCATGGAGTTAGAACCAAAGGAGAATGGGTATGTTAGAGTATTAATGGTTTCCAAGTTCTTAAGCGATAAAGTACTTGTTCCAAATTTGGTTAAGATTCGATTAATAATGACATTCTGAATGGAGGGAATATGGTCAAGCAGGGTGGTTTTTCCATTTGACTCTTCCCCTAACAGATCTGTGAGCATTTTGAGGGCCAGAGACGAAGACTCCTGATTTAGATCGACAAATTCATGGAAATTAGAACTCTGGCATTTTTGAAAGAAATATTTGAATGCCTCTATTATGATGAAAAGGCTGAGGGTTTCCTTTGTGTCTTTCACGTCTTCAAATTGACGCTCCAAGAAATCCATTCTCTCAGAAAGGTTGGGGTTTGTACTTTGGTTGGGACCTTGGGCTGCCATCAAAGCCCCCCGATAAGATACATCTAACCCAGTCGACTTTTTTGAGAGTCGTTCAAGGATATCGTCTACAGATTGATGCAATTGTTTTTGACCCATTTGTAATTGGCCGATAAGATGATAGCAATTTTTAAGTTTCTCTTCCTTAGAATGAAGGTCACTCTGTGAGGCCTCTACTCGTTTCGACTCAGAAGCGAAGGCTGTTTTTAATTCAGAAATTTTTTTCCTTTGTAATTCTAACCGTTGGGTTTGGCTTTTTTCATTCTCATACATTTCCAAACATTTTTGGGATACTTCTGAAATTGAATGATTGGAAGTAGCAATAAAGTTAAGGGAAGAGAGCTTTTTTTGGTGACCCGTTAAAAAGGAGGAAGATGCGTGTTGGTCTAATGATTCATGATAAAGGCCTTTTTCAATGAAAGCTTCAATTTCAAACCGAGAAGGCATTTTTATTCCAGTAACACCTTTGGAAATTAGGCTTTTGTATAGACTTTCTGTTGAATCAAACGGATGAAGCATGAGGGCGTTGTAATCCAAAAAAATATCCTCTTCAAAGGATAGTTCGGACAATGAATGAGAGATATACGATTCCCAGAGCGCAAGTCCAACTGGAATTGGAATGTTGTTGCGAGTGCTCAGCGATTGGGCGATTTCCAAAGGATCACGGTTAACCCGAACAACGATAGGTACTTCGGTTAATGGTTTCCACAATGGGTAAAACAGACACATTCGAGGATCCTTGATTACCCATGGACGATGGGCATCCATTTCCAGGATCAGTCTTTTGGCCTTTTTGGAAAAGATCGCTAGATCTTTTTCGGGAATTTTATCAAGGGAAAAGCGGTTGACCTGATCCCACTGGCAGTCGATGGATGCTAATAACTTTTCGTTCAGGTCTACGATGTCTCGACGTTCCCAGAACCCCTTGGGATTATCCCAATTATGGCCAAGGCTGGAACCTTCAGGAGCAAAATAAATCCCCATCAAATTTAAAAGCCTAGTTGCACATGACGTCCCAGATCTATGCATACCAATTGTGAATATCTGCATTCCCAAGTCCTTGTGAAATTTTAATTGTGAATCATACTACTAAGAAACCTGCATGGAAAATAGACATATTTGGAAGGATTCTGATTTAAGTCCTGCTCCTCCAGAGGAACTTGGGCTTTATCGGTTTCTTGGAAAAAACAGCGCGTATAAAATTTGGTTCGACAAGCTGGGTTTCAATCAATAGGCGGTCCAGGTCCCACAACTGTTGCAATAGTTTAAGGTCTTCTTCAGAATCGGTGAAATTCTGGGCAAAACCGTTGATCAAGGGGAATAGGATGGCTCCGTAGAGAAATTGATGCTCACTTTTGAAACTACTAGAAAGAGTGTCCAAAATATCTTCGGAACGGATGGCTTCAAACGGTGAGAGGTTTTTGATTTCTGGAATTTGGATTCGTTCTCGTACCTTGCCGTGAAGATCGACTCTAAGCTTCTCAGGTAGACGGTCCCAAATGTATTGGCACACCCGTTTTTGAGTTTCGGTACGCTGCAGGAAATTCTTACCGATGTAATCGATTAAGACAAAGATCCCGGTGTTGGTCAAACTTTTATTTATCTCGGCAGAGATGTGTTCCAGTGCTTCAAAATGATGGTAGGCCTGTTGAACATAGACAATATCGTAATGGTTTTCCTCGAGTTGGATGATATTGACGTCTTCAATATGGTATTCAACTTCCAGGTCAAGTTTGCCCATCATGCGGCGGAAAAACTTTTCTCTTTGGCCTGGGCTGACATCATAAGCGTCAATGGATGCAACACCCAGATTGCGGAGAAATTGATATTCTCCAGTCATGTCACCACATGCCAGGGTTAATGCTTTGAGCTTTTTGTTTGGAGGGAGTAATGGGTGAATGAGCATAGGGAGGTTGGAATGCTTCCCGATCTGTTGTTGAAAAAAGGGAATGGAAGACCAAGCGGTTGAACGCCCCTTTGAGTTATCCTGTTTTCCAAAGAAACCAGCTTCTATTTCGATGTTTTTACTCAATTTCAGTCCCCAATTGCTGGTGCGGATGGTTGATTTATGGTTTTTTAAAAAGCTGTTTGAAAAGAATGTCTTGCAGTTTCCGCTTTGGAAACAGTTTTTTGGGAGAATCCAACCAGGCGGATAAATCCCACTCTAGAAATTTAGCAAGATGTTGTATATCTTCTGCATAAATATCTCTCAGCTGAACAATCTCCGACTGATGGACCACCGGTGAGGAGTTCGCGTTTTTTTGGGCATGCAGGTATTGATGATTGTCACTCAGTTTTAATTTCAATCCCGCAAAAGCGGCCTTCTGGAGATCTTTGATCATGACCGGTTTCAAGTCCAGGAATGAAAATAGTCGATGCATGACATCCTCGGGATGGTCACAGATATCATTCGCAAAATTAAATATTAATATGTTTTCACGGGGAAACACCTCCAACCATTTTTGTAGATGTCGGAAGTAAAAGCCCATGTCGACGATGCCATGGCGATGGCCAACCTCCAGGATTCGATCATCGGGGTTAATCACCTTGGTGTGGCGAAAATGGTGGAAAAAAGCGGAAATAGCGCGCTCGATCGGGTTTCTCAAGCACAAAACTAAGCGCACATCTTCACCCAGGAATTCTTTTACGGTTTCAGGAATATGGTCATTGTACGCATGGGGTGGTTGGCACCAAGAACTGGTCGAGTCAGTCGTCCAGAAATATCCAGGTGTGGACTCTCCAACGATACGGAAATCATCGCTTCCTTGAAAATGTGAAAGGTACTGGCTTTGAAATGATTCATCGGTAATAGATTTTCGGTTTCGATTAAAGAAGCTCAGTTCTTTTTTCTCTGGAACAAAAACATCGGGGTGTTGGGATATTCTTTCCCATAACCACGTCGTTCCGGCCTTCTGCGCTCCAATGATTAAAAAGTTGGGTCGTTTCATACTAAACCTATAAGAGACATTTATTTAATGCAAACTGCATTCTAGAGCCAAGGCTAGTATGAACCATGTTCCTTGTTCAAGTAAAGCACAACAGCTGTTTTTTGATCTGTATTACCGTTAAACGATTCATTTGATGAAACCTGACCCCCAAGTTTGCCAAGGTTTGGCTCTTAAGCCCTTGGTCCTTTCCTAGTCACTACGGTAGAATCCGTTTAAAGTGGATAAGCTCGGGAGATCCTCTTTAACTTTGACAGAAATTCTATTGCAGACACCATTTCTCACCTCTGGAAACTTAGAAGAATGAATTCACCTCATAGGAAAAACAGTCAACCCTTCCAAACTCTTGCCTTTGGTTATCGAGTGTCCAGGCACGAACGCGATATCATTAAGTTTTTTAAAAAGAGGGGCGGTACCTTTCACCTAGATAATCCCAATTTATCTCCGGTAGGCGACCGCCAACTCTTTATCTGTTTCACAAACCGCAGTGGGTCTAATTATCTGGGTGCCGTGTTAAAGTCAACGGGGCTAATTCCCCAGCCCCGGGAATTCTTCACCAGCAATTTTGTCACAAAGTTTTCAACCAAGAATGGGCTGGATCATTTTCACAGTTATTGTCGGGAGCTAGGAGCTCAATTCTCGATAAATGGGCTTTTCTCAAGTAAGGTCAGCATGCCCCAGTTATTTTTTTTAGAGCGAATCGGTGCTTATCGAACCCTATTTCCGAATCCTGTTTTTGTTCATATTAAAAGACGGGACTTTTTAGGACAGGCCATATCCTATTCCATTGCAAATCAAACCAAGGTATGGACAAGTGCACAAGAAAAGAGCAGTAGGGAACCAACCTTCGATGCAGGTGATATTAAGAAATACCTGGCAAGCATCTTAAGGGACCAGATGCGGTGTTCTGAGTTTTTTGCGCTTTCAGGACAGCCATGCTTGGAAGTAATTTATGAAGAATTAGTTGCAGCCCCGCAAAAGGTGCTTGCCCCGGTGTTTGAGGCTTTGGGTTTAGAGTCCGCATTCGTGGACTTGGAAACGATTGAGCTGCGCAAGCAACGCAATGCCATTAATGACCAATTTCGAACCAGATTTTTGGAAGAGTGCCGG
>Ga0209692_10003591_pt1 | contig 14909 bp, 9 predicted proteins | sample tdDd472_FD_187129 | JGI IMG/M metagenome (GOLD analysis project Ga0209692, IMG submission 187129) | Marine sediment microbial communities from the Atlantic coast under amendment with organic carbon and nitrate - tdDd47.2 (SPAdes)... | ecosystem: Environmental > Aquatic > Marine > Coastal >...
GAAAACAGATTTAAAGACAGCGCCGATGGAATATCAAATCATCAAAAAAGAAGTAACGGCTGCTGATCATCTGGATTTGAAACTGGCCAATAGTGGTGGTGCTGCAATTAGATTTAAAAAGATTAAAATGGGGTATCTAATCATCTCCCGTAAAGTTTTAACTTTATGGAATGAAATATCCAGCAGACCAAATGGAATTTGAAGAAATGTTTAAATCGGAGCAAGACTGCATTGATTATTTGGTGTCATTAAGATGGCCAAATGGATTTGAATGCCCCCAATGTGGCTCAATTCGATTCTGGAAAAAGAACAAAGGCCGATATGAATGTTCTGATTGCCATAAAGAAACTACAGTAACCAATAGTACTATGTTTCACAAAAGTACCAAGCCCTTGCTGATTTGGTTTTATGCCATTTGGTGGATGGTTGCCCAGAAAAATGGTGTTAGTGCAAAGGGATTACAAAAAGTACTTGGATTAGGGAGCTATCAGACTGCATGGACTTGGCTGCATAAGTTCAGACGATTAATGGTGCTAAGTGGCAGAAGTAAGTTACAGGGCATAGTTGAAGTAGATGAAGTCTTTGTTGGTGGCAAAACTTCAGGGAAACGTGGACGAGGTGCAGAAGGGAAAAGTATAGTTGCTATAGCCGTTGAAGTCAAAGGACGAAAAACTGGAAGGGTCAGATTAGAAAAGGTTTCCGATGCATCAGCCAGTAGCCTGAAAGACTTTATTGAAAGAAATATTGAATCATCATCAACAATTATTACTGACGGATGGCCTAGTTATTCAGAATTGGAAGAGTTGGGTTACAAACATAAAATCCAGAAGTCAACAGTCAAGGAAGAAGACGAGGAAATATTACCTCATGTTCATCGAGTGGCATCATTACTGAAAAGATGGCTGCTTGGAACACATCAAAGCTATTTGAATAAAAATAAGCTGAGTTATTATTTGGATGAATATGTGTTCAGGTACAACCGAAGAACATCAAATAGCAGAGGTTTATTATTCATGCGATTACTTGAGCAGGCTGTAGTTACAGAGCCTGTGACATATGATAAAATCATTAATGAAAATCACGGGTATTGATTGGATACCCCATAAAGATTAATTAATTATATTCAAGAGGAAAAAATGAGAAGTATCGTTTTAAGTGTGTTATGTGCCTTATTTACAGTGGCGACTGTCAATGCACAAACAAAGGTATTCTATGTTGAGTTAGCAAAAAATAAAGAGATATCAGCTAATCCTATTAAGGAGTGCAAACAGCAAAATGATAGTAAGAAAGGTTCAAAACTAGTTATTTATCCACAAGTAGAGTTGCAGGAAATAACCGGAATTGGTGGCGCTTTTAATGAAATTGGCGGTGTTGCACTGATGGCATTACCGAAGAAAAGTCGGGAAGATGTTATGGATAAGCTTTTCAGTGAAGATGGCGCTCAATTTTCGCTTTGCCGTACTGCTATTGGTTCCAGCGATTTTGGAACAGATGCCTATAGCTATGCCGAAGTTGCTGATGATTATAAAATGGCGCACTTTTCAATTAAAAGAGAGAAAAAAAGTGTAATACCCTATATCAAAATGGCCTTCAAGTATAATCCTGAAATAACATTATTTGCTTCTCCATGGAGCCCTCCGGGTTGGATGAAGCATTCAGGATTAATGGATCAGGGGGATAAAACGCCCGATAAAAATCATTTAAAAGATGAAACTAAAATTTATGAAGCTTACGCCCTATATTTTTCGAAATATGTGGAGGCCTATGCTAAAGAGGGTATTGTAGTTGACAGGTTGCTTATTCAAAACGAAACAGATATTCATACCAAATATCCCTCTTGTGTAATGCCACCAAATCAGATGTATAAGTTTGTAGCAGATTATTTACGTCCTGAATTTGATAAGAACAATATTACCACTGGTATTTGGGCTGGTACATTTCGTACCCATGGGGTTTTAGATGCCATCGAATTTGCTGGTACCGAGAAATACCGTAATGCTGTTGATGGTATTGGTATTCAGTATACCAAAGCAAGATATATAAGCGATATGAACTTTCTTGCAAAGGGAAAACCAACCATGCATACCGAAGGGAATTGTTTTAATGGTAAAAATACGATAGAGCAAGCTTATACTAGACTGAATGAGGTGGCTTCTTATATAAACAATGGCATACCAAACTATTGTTATTGGAATATGATTCTAAACGAAACAGGAAACAGTGGTTGGGGCTGGAAACAGAATAGCCTGATTAACATTGACAGGGAAAAGCAAGTGGTGACTTATAATCCGGATTATGCTGTTATTGCTTTACTGAGTAAATATATGCAGCCGGGTGCTAAGCGTATTGCTTCATACGCCAATGGAACATTAATATCTGTAAAGAAAGACGGTAAGGTATTTCTATTTGTTCAAAACGAATCAGATAAAGATAAAAATTACATCTGTGTAGAGAACGGAGAAACTGTTGCTTCTGCTACTGTTCCTGCTGAATCAGTCGCTGTAATCATCTATGAAAGAAATACGCTACAATAATTGACATGGTATATTTGGCTGAATACTTGAGGATAAGATTTGTGTGAAGTGGATGTGTTCAAATGGTTACGGTATGGAGGGTGAAGATTTGATTATGTATTATTACAAAAAAACATAACATATTATGAGACTAAAAAAAACAATGCTTTTTGGAATTAGTATTCTGTCTTTAATATTTGGAACAGCGTGCACTAAGAACAAAAAACAAGAGGTAAATACAAAGCCCAATGTCGTATTAATTTATCTGGACGATAGCGGATATGGTGACTTTGCGCACAATGGTAACCCAACAATTAAAACCCCTAATATTACCAGCTTAAAACAAAGCGGTGTGAGTTTTACTCAATTTTATGTCACATCTCCAGCATGTTCGGCGTCACGTTATTCGTTGATGACGGGGCGTTATCCGGGCCGTTCCGGATTAGGTTCATGGGTGATTGGTCCTGATGCCCCAAAGCATATTCATGAAGAGGAAATCACTCTTGCCGATGGATTAAAATCGGTAGGGTATAAAACAGGTATGTTTGGAAAATGGCACCTGGGTACTCCAAATGAGAATAATGATTTTACTCCAAATGCTTTGCCTCTTGCTCATGGTTTTGACCAATGGATTGGAACCAACGTGTCGCATGATTATAGTAATTCAATGCTTTTGCAAAGTAATGCAAAGGGAAATTATCCAATCCCTGGGTATGAGTTGATTGCTAAAGATTTACCTTTTGATGTGAAGGCATCCGAGTCATTGACAGGTGTGTGTACAAAAGCTGCTGTTGATTTTATCAAACAAAACAAAGAAAACCCTTTCTTCGCATATGTTGCGTATAACATGCCTCATTTGGGATTGTTTGTGAGCGATAAATTCAAAGGCAAGTCGCGTAATGGTGAGTTGGGTGATGTGATGGAAGAGTTAGATGCAGCCATTGGTGACATTATGCAAACCCTAGAAGAGGCTGGTGTGAGAGAAAATACCATCGTCATTCTTTCATCGGACAATGGCCCCTGGATTAAATTCTCGACAATTGACGAAAGTAAATATGGAGATACTCGTCTGAAGGTGGGGTATGCTACCCCGTTTCGCGATGGTAAAGGATCTACTTGGGAAGGTGGACATCGTGTGCCGGGAATTATAAGCTGGCCTGCACAAATTACCGGAAACCGTAATGAGCAAACACCTATCAGTACGTTGGATGTATTGCCAACTATTTTCTCTATTGCAGGTGTTGAATTACCTCAGGATAGAACCATTGATGGACGTAATATCCGCTCCATATTAATTCCTGATAAACATAATAAGCAAGCAGAGGAATTTAAATTCTTTTACAATTATAGCGACAATATGCCATCGGCCGTAAGAAAAGATGCATGGAAACTTCATGTTCGTATCGGGTCTCAAACAAAAAATAATTATGGTTTTGTAGCATCCAAAGAAACTCCACTATTGTTTCAAGTTGAAGAGGATTTGGGAGAAAGAATTGATGTGGCAAACCAACAACAGGATATTACATCAGAATTGCTATCTGAGCTTGAAGTGTTTGAAAAGCAACTCAAGGAAGAAGGTTCATTTTGGGATAAAGAGCAGAAGACACAAGATTAAGTGGCTACTGATTATTAATTTCTCAATGATAGTATGTTCACAAAAAGCGGAAGTTATTATTTGGGATTTACTCACATCAGAATTTATCGCATCTGGTCCAGATAAGCCTTAACTATAAAAACAACATACTTATAAACAAATTCAATAAAAGCAACATGATAACAAAGCTAAAGTGGATCATAATCACATTGTTACTGTCGGTTGTGGCTCATGCCCAAACAAATATTTCACCTTATCAGGATCCATGTTTGGACATTGAAGAACGGGTTAATGATTTGGTGGATAGAATGACATTGGAAGAGAAAGTGTCACAAATGCAGGATGTTGCACCTGCCATTGATCGCTTAGGTATTCCGGCTTATAACTGGTGGAACGAATGTTTGCATGGTGTTGCCAGGGCTGGTGCTGCTACATCATTTCCTCAGGCTATTGGTCTGGCAGCTACATGGAATCCTGATCTGATTCATGAAATGGCTGATGCCATTAGTACTGAAGCACGTGCTAAATACAACCAGCGGGTAAAACAAGGATCGCGAGAGCGCTACCAGGGATTAACTATGTGGTCACCAAATATTAATATATTCAGAGATCCCAGATGGGGACGCGGGCAAGAAACGTATGGTGAAGACCCATACTTAACATCTCGTCTTGGAGTAGCTTTTATAAAAGGTCTGCAGGGTGATGATGCCAATTATTTAAAAGTGGTGGCTACTCCTAAGCATTTTGCGGTTCATAGTGGCCCGGAACCCGAGCGTCATTATTTTGATGCGTACACCAATCCTAAGGATCTTTGGGAAACCTATTTGCCAGCTTTTGAGGCTTGCGTCAAAGAAGCTAATGCCTGGTCGATTATGTCGGCTTACAATCGCTATTTGGGTGAATCTGCCACTGCAAGTCCTTTCTTATTAAACGATATATTGCGCAATAAATGGGGCTTTAAAGGTTTTGTGGTTTCCGATTGTGGGGCCGTAAAGGATATTTACGAATATCATAAGATTGTTCCTACACCCGAGGAAGCTGCTGCTATAGCCGTTAAGGCAGGATGTGATCTGAATTGTGGCAAGGTTTATAGTAAACTGACCCAATCGGTTGAGCAAGGTCTTATCACGGAAGAAGAAATTGATGTTGCTGTAAAACGATTATTTACCGCACGTTTTAAATTAGGCTTGTTTGAATTGCTAGAGAATAGCCCGTTTATGGATGTTGGTGAGGCTCAGCTAGAGTCTATCGAGCATCAGGAGTTAGCTTTACAGGTTGCAAGAGAGAGTATGGTATTACTTAAGAATGATAAGTATACACTACCTCTTTCTTCTTCAATCAAAAAGATAGCTGTGCTTGGGCCTCATGCCAATGATCATCAATTTATGTTGGGTAACTATTTTGGTACACCAAGTTACCGCACTTCAGTGCTTGAGGGCATACAGCAAAGTGTATCTAAACGTACTAAAATATATTATAATATTGCATGTGGGCTTACTTCCAATGAACGCCTCTGGGACAGAATGCCACAAAGGGCATTTAGTAAAAAAGGGATTAAGGCTGAATACTTTAATAATATCCAGTTCGAGGGACAAGTCATTGAAACACGCTATTGTAAAGATATAGATTTTGACTGGGGTGGCGCACGACTTGTTGATCATTTACCAAAGAAGAATTGGGCGGTACGTTATACATCTACAATAATACCTGATGAAAGCGGTTTGTACTATTTTGATAGTCATACACAAGGAGGTACTGCCAAAGTGTACCTGAATAATCAATTATTAAATGTTGAAAATGTAGGTGATGGAATCACACTGGTGAAGAATAAGAAGTATGTTTTAAAAGTGGAGTATTTAAGCACTAACGAATGGCTTTCAGCCTGTCAGTTACGATGGAATACGCCTCAGATGCGCAATAGGGATGCAATGTTTGATAATATTAAGACAGCGGATGCCATTGTGTTCGTAGGCGGTATCTCACCCCGTTTAGAAGGCGAAGAAATGCCAGTTCATGTGGATGGATTTAAAGGTGGTGATCGCACGCATATGAAATTGCCTCATGTACAGCTTGAGTTGTTGAAAGAATTAAAAGCTCTGGGGCGACCACTAATATTTGTAAGTACAAGTGGAAGTGCGATGGCCTATAATTGGGAACACAGAAATCTTGATGCCATCCTTCAAGCCTGGTATCCGGGGCAAGCCGGCGGACAGGCCGTAGCTGATGTGCTATTTGGTCAATACAATCCGGGAGGTAAATTGCCTGTTACTTTTTACAAATCGGCGAAGGATCTGCCTCCTTTTGAAGATTACCATATGGAAGGACGTACTTATCGCTATTTTAGGAAAGAGGCGCTTTATCCTTTTGGGCACGGATTAAGTTACTCAAACATAGCCTATTCAAAACCGGTTTGTTCTAATCACAACTTTAAAGATAATAAGGTGTTATCTGTTTCGGTAAGTATTAGTAATAATGGAACAATGGTAGCTAATGAAGTGGTTCAATTGTATATTAATGATAAAGAGGCTAGTGTGGCAGTTCCGCTTAAAAGTCTTAAGCGATTTAAACGTATTAGTTTAGCAGCTGGAGAAACAAAAATACTCACTTTTGAATTAAACAGGAATGATTTTGCTTTGATTGATATGGAAGGAAACAACCAATTTGAAGCAGGTGACTTTGATGTTATTATTGGTGGTTCCTCCAATTGCGATAATGGAAAAGCAATACGTGTATTCTGATTTCAAAAGTATGAGTAAAAATGTGAATTGGGGTGGTTTTCCGGATAGTTAGTTTTGTATGCTGGATTCATTTTTGATTACTAGGATAGTTTTTTATCAGACTAGTACCTGATTAATATAAAATATGTAGTTTTGGCCAAAACTAATCGTCTAATGCGCGTGTCAAAAGAAATACAATTTAACATTAAATCGGATAAAGGATTTCGTGAACTGTTTGATGAATTTTATCCCTCGATGTATAATTATGCGCGGCGTATTGTTGAAAACGAAGAGGCGGCTGATGACATAACACAAGAGGTATTTATAAATTTATGGAATAAGCGTAACGAGCTGGAGGTGCATTCATTCGCTGGTTTTCTTTATACCTCTACACGTCACCGCTGTATGAACTATATACGTGGTGAGAAGAATCGTTTAAATAAACAGATTAGTATAAGCGATACCCATACTGATGAGGTGGATGATCATCTGTTTGTCGTTGAAGAAGAGATGGTAAGGGAAATAAAGAAACTCATAGCCACCTTGCCCGAGCAACAGCAGAATGTGTTTAAACTTCATGTGAGTGGTTTAAAGCAAAAGGAAATAGCCGAGGAACTTGGTATCAGCGTCAATACCGTTAAAACCCATAAGCTAAAAGCGCGTCAGTACCTAAAAGCGCAACTGAAAGATACCCTATACCTGTTTTTGTTGGTGAGGTTTTAGTAAAATCCTTGATTTTACTATCCCGCGGAAGATCGCACCAGCTCTCGGGCGATTTTTGTATCTTCTCGTGTCATTTATACCATTCCTCGTGCAATATTAACTAGCTCCCGGCCAATTTTACCGACTTCTCCCGCAAGGTTGAGGATGTCTCGTGCAATATGGAGGGCTTCTCGTTTAATTTCTGGAACTTCTCAGTGATATTAGACCCGTTCTTGGGCGTTTATGCATAAAGTCGGGGATGTCCAATAAATTGGTCAGCAATCAATTTGATGTGGTGTTGAAGTTTTGATAACTCAGCATGAGGTACCACTATTTATCGTTCATTTAAAAAAAAATATCCTTTTTCATTCACCCCATTTGCAAATCCTTTACTCTTACATATAAAGGTACCTAAAAAAAAAGCTGTGAAACGTATAGATAAAGAACTTCATCTAAGTAAGAAACTGATGGCCTATCTAAATGATGAGTTGTCAGATGATGAACGACAAGAGGTAGATAAACTGCTTAGTGAGGACAAAAAGTTTATTGAATGGTTTGAGCAATTCAAGGAAAAAGCATATTTAGAAAAGCGCGTGCGAGATCATTCCGAAGTGGATGTGAAAGCCAAATGGGCGCTTCATCTTTCTAAAAGGAAAAAGAGCCGAAGAATAGTACTGGATCGTACCTGGTGGGCAGCAGCGTCTATTATTGTGGTGCTTGGTATAGGCTGGTGGATGTTTCAGCAGATACATAATATTGAGCCACAGGAGCAAACAGCAGTCAATATCACGCCAGGGAGCTCTAAGGCGGAGCTCATCATCGAAAATGGTAAGCATTATATGCTGACGGATATTCAGCCCGGCATGATCAGTGATGATGGCGTCAGGATGCAGAATAGTGAGCAAATGTTGAGTTATGTGTCGGATGAGATATCGCAACCAGATCTGAAGCCCCTAATGCATACCATTATGGTGCCACGAGGTGGCGAGCATCAGGTTATATTATCCGATGGTAGCAAAGTGTGGTTAAATGCCCAGTCGTCATTACGTTATCCGGCATGGTTTACCGGTTCCGATCGGCCAGTAGAACTGAGTGGAGAAGCTTATTTTGAGGTGGCCCATAATAAGGAAATGCCATTTATTGTTAGTACATCAAAAGTTAGTCTCCAGGTCTTGGGTACCGAATTTAATATGAAGGCGTATGAAGATGAGATGGATGTTGTTACCACTCTGGTCAATGGAAAAGTAAGGCTTAAATCGCATGCTTCCAGACAGGAAGCCGTGATATTAAGTCCCGGAGAGCAGGCACTACTTCAGAACGGCGTTATGGGGGTGAATACGGTCAATGTTAATTATTATACCGCATGGAAAGATGGAATTTTTGTATTTAAAGATGAACCCTTACAAGATATGTTCAGGCGCCTGTCGCGTTGGTATGATTTTGATGTGTTCTTCACCAGTGAGTCATTAAAAAAACTGCCTTTTACTGGTATGGTCGAACGTAAAGGAGATATCCAGTGGGTGTTATCATTGCTAGAACAAACGCAACATGTAAAATTTGAAATTAATGAAAGAACCATTCTGGTGAAGGAGAAATAGAAAGAGGGTTGTTGTAACCAACCCTCTTTTTAATCCATTACCGGATGTAATCCAATAATCTATTTAACTATTGTAAATGTATGAAAAAAAAATGTAAACGAGGCTTCCCACCTGTGGTGGGGACGAAATTGTTACGTATTATGAAACTAACAATTGTATTATCAATTATTTTTTGCCTGCAAGCCACAGCATCCGGTTATTCACAGGATAAGAAGCTATCGCTTGAAGTTAAAGAATCGAGTTTAGAAAAGGTATTCGAAAAGCTTGAGCAATTAAGTGAATACCGTTTTATCTACTTTTCACCTGATATGAAAAATCAGGCTAAGTTAAGCGCCAGCTATACGGATGCTGATATTCATGAAATACTGGATATGTGTCTGGAGAATACCGGGCTAACGTATAAAATAATGGATGAGCACATTATCATTAATCCCCAAGCAAGTACCCTGCAAGATGAGAAGCGAACCATTCGTGGTAACGTGACAGATGATGATGGAGAACCTATTCCCGGTGTTAATATTATTTTGCTGGAATACAATAATGGTACTATTACGGATGAAAATGGTAATTATTCATTGTCAATTCCTGATGGTCAGTGTACACTCAGGTTTTCATTTATCGGATTTGTTAATCAGGAAATTAGTGTAGAAAGACAAACGGAGATTAATGTTGTTTTAGTTGCTGAGGTGAGTCAAATTGATGATGTTGTGGTCAATGGGTATTTCAGTAAAAGTAAGAATAGTCTTACTGGGAATGCAATTGTTGTTAAGGCAGAGGAACTACAAAAGGTGAGTTCTGGTAATATTCTTCAGGCTGTGCAAATTTTCGACCCAAGTTTTGTTATTGCTGAAGCGAATGATATGGGTAGCAATCCTAATAACCTCCCAGATATTAAAATGAGAGGTGGTAGTACCTTAACTGGAGAAGGATTGGATGAATCTCAGCTAAGAAATAACCCCAATCTGCCTACATTTATCTTAGATGGTTACGAAGTAGGTGTGCAAGTGATTTATGATTTGGATATTGACAGGATAGAGAATGTCACCATATTAAAAGATGCGGCTGCAACGGCTATTTATGGATCACGTGCTGCTAATGGAGTGATGGTCATCCAAACAAAAAATCCGGAAATAGGTGAATTAAAATGGGATTATTCATCTACGCTAACCTTTACAACACCGGATCTTACCGATTATAATTTGTGTAATGCATCAGAAAAATTGGAGGCGGAACAATTAGGTGGTTATTATAGTAGTTCTTATTATGATGCAAATCTTCTAAACGATATCGATTATCAGAATCGACTGGACGAAGTAAGACGTGGTGTTGATACGTATTGGTTATCACAACCTTTGCAAACAGCATTTGGTCAAAAGCATAATTTAAGAGCTTCAGGAGGTGATAAAGCCGTCAGGTACGATGCTAGTGCTAGCATCGATAAAAATCCTGGTGTGATGAAAGACAGTAAGCGAGATCGGTTTGCTTTAGCTTTTAAGTTGAGCTATAATTTAAAAGATAAGTTTCTGTTTAGAAATCAGATCGAGATACAAAAAGTTAACGCTGCCGAAAGTCCGTATGGTAATTATAGTGAATTCGGTCTTGCAAACCCATATTATAGAACACACGATGAAAATGGTAATCTGATAACCACTTTCAGTGAAGAAGCAAATCGAGTTGGTATCGTTCGAAATCCACTTTATGAAGGCTCATTAAATATGGTTAATGAGAATGAATTTATTGATGTGAGAAACAGTACAAGTTTTGATTATTTTGCTACCGAAAACCTGAGGATAAAAGGTCAATTCGCAATTGGTGAAAAAAGAGGCAGTTCTAACTCATTTATTAGTCCATTTAGTGCGCGTTATATGACCTATGATTATACAAGTGGTGAGGGGTCAACGATAAGGGGCGAAGCCAGCAAAATGGATCAAGTCATTAATACCCTCGATGCCAATGTTGTTATTCAGTATAATAACCAATGGGGAAAAAGCTTTTTAAATGCGGTAGCTGGTGGAAATATTAAAGAAGATAAATTTAGGAGCACCAGTTTTAGTGTGCAGGGATTTGCAAATGAAACCTTGGATTATATTTCTCTGGGGAAAGAATATATGGGTGATTCACCGGCTGGATCAGAAGGTAAAAATCGCTTGTTGGGAGGATTTGGTAACCTGAACTATGGATTTGATAACCGGTATACCATTGATTTATCTTACCGAATAGACGGCAGTAGTGCTTTTGGTAATGATAAACGATATGCACCTTTTTGGAGTACTGGTTTTGGTTATAATTTGCATAATGAAAAGTTTTGGTTTGGCGGAAAAGCAGTTAATTACTTAAGGCTGGCTGTTAATACGGGACAACTTGGGAAAAGTAATTTTAGCCCATATCAGTCTCGACAGACCTATCAGTATAATATGAGACAGTGGTATAGTTATTCCATTGGTGCTCAGTTGATGGGATTAGGAAATAGCAACCTGGAGTGGGAAAAAACCCAATCCACAGATTTCTCATTTAGAGCTGATTTGTTTAATAGTACCATCAAACTACAGGGTAATTACTATGTGAAGAATACCAAAGGTATGGTGGCTCCAATAACACTGCCTTTATCTAACGGATTCACTACTTATACCGATAATATTGGGGAATTGCAGAATGTGGGTTATGAATTAAGTATCAGTGGTTTATTTAAAAAAGGCAGAGACTTTAGTGGAAGTGTGAATGTTGCTTTATCACATAATACCAATGAGATTAAAAAGATTAGTAACAGCTTAAGGTCTTTTAATCAGAAAGTTAAAGATCAACAGAATGAAGATGCCGGACAATCAAAGACAAAGGTGCCTTTTGGTTCAAAACCGCGAATACAGTATGAAGAAGGACAGTCAATTAGTGCTATTTATGCCGTGCGTAGTTTAGGTATTAATCCGATGAATGGTAGGGAAGTATTTTTGACGGCGGATGGTGATCTTACTTATAATTGGAATGCAAACGATATTGAGGTTGTTGGCGATACTGAACCTGATTTAAGGGGTTCTATCAGTTCATTTTTATCCTATAAAAACTGGGATTTAAATGTTGCAGCTTTTTTTGAACTAGGTGGACAAAGATATAATTCCACTTTGGTTGATCGTGTGGAGAATGCCAATTTGCGCTATAATGTGGATAAAAGGTATGTCACCGATCGCTGGAAGGAACCGGGTGATATTGCGCAATTCAAGAATATTAGCGACCATAGCAAATCAGAGGCAAGCAGTCGTTTTGTGCAAGATTATAATATGATACAATTGCAGTCTGTAAGTTTATCATATAGCGTTAACAGGGAATGGTTGAAAAAAATCAGTTTCGACAGAGCCAGATTTACACTTATGATGAATGATTTGGTACATGTAAGCACCGTTAAAAGAGAGCGTGGCATCCAGTATCCTTATGCCCGTTCAGTTAATTTAAAAGTTCAGTTAATTTTTTAAAAATCTGCAATTATGATACAAAAAATCACATATTGTTTGATGTTGTTCCTATTCATGTTTGCGGTAACATCATGTGACGACTATTTAGATGTTGAACCAATGGCTCAATATGAAGCCGATCAACTATTCAGTAACTCCAAAGGCTTCGAGAGCGCTTTAATAGGATGTTATATCGGTTTAACACAGCCTTCTTCTTATGGCATGAATTTAACGTATGGAGGTAGTGATATGCTGGCAGATTACTATGATATACCATCCAGCCATCAATATCGGCCATTTCTTGAATATAATTATGAAACCAGTCTTTTTAAAGATTTTACTAACAACACATACCTTGGTGTGTATAATGTTATTGCCAACTTGAATGTAATTCTTGATAGATTAGAGGATGAAGATATAAACGATTGGGAACCCGTTAATTATAATTTGGTTAAAGGCGAAGCATTAGCCATGAGAGCTTATTTGCATTTTGATATCTTACGCTATTTTGCCCCCAGATATCAGGATGATAAAGACTTTAAGAAGATAGCTTTTGCCACTGAAGCCACCACAAATATAATACCATCTCAAACTACAGAATACATTGTTAATCATATCATTCAGGATTTGGAAGCCGCAAAGTTACTACTTGTTGATGTTGATGAATGTTTAACCGAAAATTTTCGTAATTGGATTTATAAATTTAATCAGCCTTCAAATTTAGACTATTTTACTAGCACAAGGGGGTTTAGGCTTAATTACTTGGCAGTAACTGCTTTGCTAGCTCGAATTCATATATACAGAGGGATGGATGAGGATTATTCTAAAGCACTTCAGTATGCAAGTATCATTATTAATGAAGATGGTGATATTGATGAACAAATACCTGATGAAGATCCAAGTTCACTTAAATCACAATTAGAAGATGAACATTTATCACTACTTCCCTGGGTGAAGGAAGCTGATATTTCTGCAAGTCTTGAAAAACGTGATTTAATATATATGCCTGAAGTGATCTTCGCTCTGTATGATATCGGTATTGTAGATAGATTTATGGGACTAAATTTATCCTTAAAGGAGGAGAGTATTTTTCCAAGTGCTAACGATTTTCGAAGAACCTTTGGGATAATTGAGGAGGACAACATAAAGGTTAGTGTAAAATATGCAAAATTAAATAATGACCATCAGGGCAAAATTCCCATGATCAGAAAAACAGAGATGTATCTGTATGCAGCTGAAATCGTTTTTGATACTGATAAAAAGAAAGCATCTAAATATCTGCAAGCCATACGAAGGTACCGGGGTATTAATGAGCCAATCAATTATGAAGTAACAAAACCTGAATGGCTGGAATTGGTGAGAGAGGAAGCCAGAGCTGAATTTGTTGGAGAAGGTCAAATGTGGCATTTTTATAAAAGACACAATGTTGCTATCCCGGAGTCTCCTTTCTTTACTAGTGATAAGTATGTGTTACCAATACCAGTGACTGAGTTACAATATGGGGAACGAAATTAATTTTAGACAAATGAAAAATATTTTTATTCTTATAATTTCTTTAGTCGCCTTGATTAGTTGCGAAGAAGAAAAGTTAACAGCGTGGGGTGAACAGGATTTTGTTAGTTTTCATAAGACTGCTGCTGACAGTACCGTTTTCAGTTTTATTCTAAATAGTGATAAGCAAAAAGGGACTTGTTCAATTGCTTTGGATCTGCTTGGGAAAATAAGTGATGTTGATCGTACCTTGAATTATGAGGTAGTTGAGTCCAATACTACTGCCATTGAAGGAAAGCACTACGAGAAGTTAAGTGGAGTTGTGACCATTAAGGCGAATCAAAATAGTGGAAGCATTGATATTCCCGTGTTAAATAGTGCGGATTTAAAAGAGGATTATGTCATACTCGAATTGACAATCATTCCTAATGAATATTATGCTTGTGGTTTTCCGGATAAGATTTCTAATCGCATTGTGATAACAGATCAGATATCCAGACCTTTGTGGTGGGATTTAGCTCCCGGCTATGCCAGTTATTATTATGTGAGTGGTAATTATTATGGCTTGCACCAAAGGAACGGATTGGGGCAGTATAGCGATAAAAAATACCAACTCTTTGTGGATGTTACCGGTATTCCGGGTCTGGATTTTCTAAATGATGAGAATATGACCTATGATGAAGCCCGAAATTACATGTTACAATTTAAGTATTGGTTACTTGAGAATCCTCAAACTGAAGACAATGGTGAGCCAATGCAGGTAACGATAAAAGGATAAGCGATGAAAAAAATAGTAAATATTACATATATATTGTTAGCAACGGTATTGTATACCGGGTGCTATGATGATT
>Ga0209692_10003593_pt1 | contig 14904 bp, 8 predicted proteins | sample tdDd472_FD_187129 | JGI IMG/M metagenome (GOLD analysis project Ga0209692, IMG submission 187129) | Marine sediment microbial communities from the Atlantic coast under amendment with organic carbon and nitrate - tdDd47.2 (SPAdes)... | ecosystem: Environmental > Aquatic > Marine > Coastal >...
TTCACAGTGTACATTTCGAACCCAATGAAATGCCTTCGGAAAACCAATGGATAGAATTTGATCAATTGCTTGAGAAATATCCGTCAGGAATTATGTTATGGGAAGACAATCCGTTACCTGAAGTTAAAGAGATTCTAAACAGCAAAGGAATTCAGATTATTGTATTTAATCCTTGTGGAAATAAACCCGAAAGTGGAAGTTTTATCGAGATTATGAATATGAATATTAAAACACTTGAAAATATTCTGAACCAATAGTAAGTATGTGAAGTGATTGATCAAATAAAAAATAATCAAGGCTTTTTGTTTTGATTTGCTGAATAATCTAATAACCTGGATACTTATGATTAACATTGAGTCATTTCAGATGTTTTCGACTTTTGCTATAGCCATTTTTATTGAAGTAATGCCTTTTCTTGCAATAGGAGCACTTATATCTGCTGTATTAGAAGTATTTGTTTCACAGGAAAGGATGATAAAGCTTATTCCTAAAAGTGTAGCAGGTGGCGTTGCCCTGGGTATTGGTGCCGGGTTTATACTACCAACCTGTGAATGTGGTGTGGTTCCCATTGTCAGAAGGTTGATAAAAAAAGGTGTGCCTCCATATATGGCTATTGCATACATGTTAGCTGCTCCTATTGTAAATCCTGTAGTTTTAGTTTCAACCTACCTGGCATTTAATGGAAACGGAACAATGGTTTTCGGCAGAATTGGAATTGCAGTTATAGTAGCTGCCGCAATGGGCTTATATGCCAGACGGTTTACCAATGTATTTAGAGAGTCTGCAAAAGCCAGTTTACATAATCACCATCATGGACATCACGATCATAATCATAGTGGAGAAACAATTAAGCAGAAGATTAAAACTGTGGTAATGCATGCAGCTCGCGAGTTCATGGAGATGGGAAAATATGTGATCATTGGAGCAGTCGTTTCAGCTGCATTTAAGACATTTATACCTATGGACATTATTATCGCTCTGAGTGAAAATCTGATTGTTTCCATTATTGGTATGATCACACTGGCGATACTGTTATCAATATGCTCAGAAGCAGACGCCTTTGTTGCTTCCTCTTTTCAGGTTTTCCCGATGGGCGCAAAACTTGCTTTTATCGGAATTGGTCCAATGGTAGATCTAAAACTCATTGGAATGTATGGAGCAACGTTCAAAAAAGAATTGGTTATTGCTCTAATAGTTGGTCCAACAATTCTTGTGTTCATATTATCGTGGTTGGTTGAAAAATTTATTTTTTGATTATATGAAATTGCTAAATAACATATATGGAAAAAGTGAAGCTTTTCTCCTAATTATAATGGGAGTGAGTATTGCCTTGTTTGCTTTATCAGATAATTACGTCGTATTGATGAACCCAAAGTATAAATGGTTAACCTTTGGAGGCAGCCTTATGCTTGTTCTTTTCAGTATTCCGTCATTCTTTGAATCAGTACCTAAAAGACATAGCATTAAAATATTCTTTCTGCTTTTGTTTACAGTTGCTCTATTAGGGAATCCTTTCACACCAAACAATAATACATTAATGCATAGGCCAGCGGCAACTGATGATTTATATGATTCTATTGATTTAAAAAAATTTCCGGTAGAGCAGCTTCAGAACGTTTTATCTGAAACAGAAGAGTTTTATAAACAAGATAGAAGTTTTAGTGTAATTGGTCTGGCAAAACGCCTCGACACTTTGGAAAATTACAACAGCTTTGCGCTTATGATCCCTATTATGGTTTGTTGTGTCGCCGATGCCTATGCTTTAGGCATAAGAGTCCCTTATGAGAACTGGGAATCGATAACAGATAACGAATGGGTCATTGTCAGTGGCGCCTTAAGCCCCAGGAAAGAAATGATAATACTTCCGAATTTTCAAACCAGGGGGGCTATGCTCTCAACTATTGATAAAGAATATGTACTTGAGCCGGAAAGTATTGTTGCATACAATCCCAATTTCGCAAAACCAACCATATCTGAAATCCTTAAAGAAGAGTATTCAAACATATTCGGGGAGCTTTCAGAACAAAGTGGAATTCTTGATGATATAGATCTAAGTGGAGGATTTACAGTATTTTTACCTGTAAATAAAGGATTGGAAAATTTAGGTGACGAATACTTTAAAAGCATTTCTGATAAAGAGTTGAAGCGTTTTGTTTTACAGCATTTTGTTCAGGGAGATTATCTTGTAAAAGATCTTTTTAAGGTCGATAACCTGCAAAATTTTAATAATACCAGCCTACAGATCAACGTAGAAAATGGAGCAATAAAAGTGGAGCAAAGCCGACTGTTGCTTAAAGACAAGAAAGTGAAAAATGGTACAATCCATTATATTTACCCTCCACTGATCCCGTAAAAAACCTTTGGGTTTATTGTGAAGCCTATTTCACACTAACCACCTCATTTCCCGGTGCAACCGGACAATTACCAAATGATGTAGCTTCTTTGGCTAAAATGCTAAGTATGAATGGATGGAGTCCAGCAGCATTTGGGAAGTGGCATGAGACTGCTGTTTGGGAAATTAGTCCTTCCGGGCCAATGGATCACTGGCCCAACAGACAGGGATTTGATAAAGTTTATGGATTTATGGGTGGAGAGACTAACCAGTGGGCTCCCACGCTTTACGATAATGCAAATCCGATTGAGCCTCCAGAATATGAAGGGTATCATTTAATGAATGATCTGACAACCCAACGTATCAACTGGATGCGGTTTCAGCAAACACTTACACCCGATAAACCGGATGACATAAAAGATTGGGTTGATTTATCCGATAATGAAAAGAAACTTTTTGCACGACAGGCCGAAGTTTTTGCTGCCTTTCTGGAAATGACCGATACCGAAATTGGAAGATTTCTTCAGGCTATTAAAGATTTAGGTGAAATGAATAATACTTTGATCTATTATATAGCCGGTGAAAATGGTACCAGTGCAGAAGGTGGACTAACGGGCTTGTATAACGAAATGACGTACTTTAACAATGAACCGAAAGGTTCTGATGTGGATTTCATGCTTAATTATTATGATGATTGGGGTGCTCCAAATACATATCCTCATTTTGCTGCAGGCTGGGCCATTTGTTTTGACTCACCATTTATGTGGTCCAAGCAGGTAGCATCAAATTATGGTGGAGCCAGAAATTGTTTGGTTGTCCACTGGCCGGATGGAATAAAAAGTAAAGTGGAAATTCGTACACAACGGCACCATGTAATTGATGTAGTACCGACTATTTTGGAAGCATGCAAATTGCCCGAACAAAGAGTGGTTAATGGTGTGCCACAATGAGCAATTGAAGTAGTTAGTATGCTATATAGCTTTGATGATGCAAATTCAAGGGATAGACATAAAATACAATACTTCAAAATGTTTGGGAACAGGGGCGTTTATTTTGATGGCTGGTTTGCTGGTACTGTTCACAAAAAAGCCCGGGCTAATGCTGAGAATACTTTTTCAGGAGATGAAACAGCCAATGTTGGTTTGGACAAAGTAACAATGGTAACGGATGATTATGATATTGAGACAAGTAGGTTCAATGCTAAGATTGATAAGGTCACTATCAATTTAAAGTAGCCAACCAGATCATTTATGCAATGTTTGAGGGTGGTAAAATTAGAATGACAAAACCAATCAATGGAACAAGATGAAAGAAGAGTTTGAGAGATGGCAAAGGTTAGAAGTCCTTATGATAAAACATTATTGTTGTTTAATTTAATAGCAAACATAAATATAGATCGTCCCCCATACCGTCCCCCAATAAATAACCCGCTGTTAATTTGTTATTAAACTGCGAGTTATAATTTATTTGGTTGCCCGACCAGGATAATTTGATACCAAACAATTCATCAACATCAGAATGAACTTACACGCATTTCATGTTGGATTGGTTGCATCTTAGCAGTGAAATAATATTCTTTTAGAGGAAAAAGGAGTCATAGCTTGTTTACACTATGTTTACACCAAGAACAAAAAAAGCAGTCAGAAAATAATCTAACTGTCTGTTTATGAATGTGGGGCGTACTGGAATCGAACCAGTGACCTCTTGCCTGTCAAGCAAGCGCTCTAAACCAACTGAGCTAACGTCCCGATTTTCGGTGGGCAAAAGTAATAAAAATCAACAATTGTTAACTATGATTAGAAAGATTTTCAACCGGTTAACAATAAGATGTGGAAAATTCCTTAAATTTATAGCATTAATTTTTCATTACTAATCAATTACATTGGTGATTGACCTGCGAACTAGGAAAAATCCTCATGAAAAGCTATGGTAAAATACATTTGCTGATTTTCTTGCTAATTAACATTCCATTTACCGTTCTTTACTCCCAAAACGAACACTACAAATTCAGGCACCTGACTACGGAGGATGGTCTTGCTTCCAATTACACCTGGAGCGTAATGCAGGATTCGCAAGGATTTATGTGGTTTACTACAAGGGCAGGATTGTGCAGGTACGATGGCTACAACATAAGGGTATTTCAGTACGATCCTAACGATTCTACAACAATTTCAAGTATTTATACTAAAACAACACTTACTGAAGACACGAATGGTTTTATCTGGATTGGAACTACTAATGGCCTTAACAAATTTAATCCCATTACCGAAAAATTCACCCGTTATTATAAGAATCTTGATGACCCGCACAGTATCAGGGGAAATTGGAACCGAATTACATATCTTGACAGGAAGGGTGTTGTCTGGATCGGAGCAGATAATCAGGGGCTTAACCGATACAATGCAACGACAGACAACTTTGATTCTTTTTTACCAAGTCCTGATTTATCATTACACCATGGAGTAAGAGGTATTTTTGAAGATAGTGAGGGGATACTATGGATTGGAACCGGTAGCGGCCTTTATCAGTTCGATAGGGATACGGATGAATTTATTTTAATAAAACTGGTAAAGAAGAAGGGGGAAAGGATAAGAAGCAGATTTACTACCATAACCGAGGATAATAATGGTAATATCTGGTATTGTGCCGACCGCATTTATACATACAATAAGTCTAATAAAGAGTTATCTCCTTTTGAAGGATTTTCGGTTGAAAACATAGGAGGTTCAAATCCAACCTATATGAATATCCTGCTGGAAGAGCATGACAATAAGCAAATACTTTGGATTGCAAGAAACGGTTTATATAAATACAACCTGCCTGCCGGCAAGCTAACCACCATTTATAATGATGCGTCTGACTGGGATAGTTTTGTTGGGCGGAATCCAAGACACTTATACCTTGATCCAACAGGACTGATGTGGATAGCAACGATTAGTGGGATTTCAATCCTGGATCACAGGATGAGCCAGATAAAATCCCATCCCGATGTTGCCGAAAAATTCCAACTGGATGCTGTTTCATTTTTAAAAGACAGCCAGGGTCATTTCTGGATTGGGGGAAATAATGGTGTGGTCCGTTATGATGAAAATATGAAACTCAATTTCTGGTATAAACCCGATAAGGAAAATAAGAATTCGTTTTCCGGGATAGTCAGGAAGATAATAGAAGATAGTGAAAACAACATCTGGATTGCATGTTTCGGAGATGGTGTTTATTTGCTCAACCGGGAAACGAATGAATTCTTACGCTGCAAATTGCTACGGAATGGTATAGACATCAGGCCAAATAACCTTTTAGATATTTATGAGGATGCCCAGGGCACCTTGTGGCTTGGAGGCGATGGTCTCTATAAACGGAAAAAAAATTCTTCTGAACCAACAATATTTTATAATGATACAAGTAATTTGAGAACAATTAACAATATGTTCACGATCATAACTGAAGACCAATCCGGAAATTTATGGACATCTTCAGTCTCAGGTGCATTACTATGTCAGCCTGAAGTGGACAGGGGTACTAACAGGTTTAATGAATATACACACAACCCCGATGATCTGACCAGCCTAAGCAATAGTCATTGCTGGTCAGTGTATGTTGATGATCTTGGGGAGGTGTGGGTTGGCACCAATCATGGACTAAATCGTTATGTGCCTGAAACGGATTGTTTTGAGCGCTTCCTTATGGATGTAGAACCAGGTGCAAGCTTTATTTATGATATCAAAAGAGATGGGAATGGTTACCTTTGGATGACTACAGAAAACGGTTTGATAGGATTCGATCCTTCCACTGTTGATGAATCATCCAATACAAAAAGTCAGGTAAAGCAATTTATACCATTTATGCAGGACTATCGGTCCCAAATGTACCAAGATCCGGAAGGAATAATTTATGTTGGCAGTGCCATAGGTACAAGAAATGGTTATTTTAGTTTTCATCCTGATGACATCACCAAAAATAGAAACATTCCCCCAATAGTAATAACTTCCTTTACTGTCCGAAATAAAACAGTAGAGTTAGATACCGCCATTTCCTTAAAGAAAGATCTTACACTCAGGTATAACGAAAATTATTTGTCCTTTGAGTTTGCTGCACTGGATTATACCAAGCCAGATCAGAACCAATATTCCTATATGCTTGAAGGCCTTGACGAAAATTGGATTTACTCGGAAAACCGCAGGTTTGCCAATTACACCAATGTACCGGCGGGTGATTATATATTCCGGGCAAAAGGATCGAACAGTGATGGTTACTGGAATGAGGAAGGAACTTCAATATCAATAACAATCCTTCCTCCGCCCTGGCTTACATGGTGGGCCTATTTACTTTATTCCTTGTTTGTTATTGGTTTAATTTACGCCTGGCGGCGATATGACCTCAAACGGCAGCGACTGAAACAGCAATTTGAGCTTGAGCATTTGGAGGCTGAGAAACTTAAAGAACTGGATACTTTAAAATCCCGCTTCTTTGCCAATATTTCGCATGAATTCCGTACGCCGCTTACTTTAATACTTGGCCCTGTAGAAAAACATTTACCCAAGGTAAAAGATCCATCCCTTAAACAGGATTTGAATGTTGTGCAACGAAATGCCCTCAGGTTGCAACGGCTGATCAACCAGATCTTAAACCTTTCAAAAATCGAATCAGGCAAACTGAAACTGCAGGTTAGTGAGCAAAATATTGTTAGCCTGGTAAACGGATATGTTCAATCCTTTGAATCACTGGCAAAGCAGAAGAATATTGATTTGGTTTTTATTTCTGATGAAGAAGATATTGAAATGTACGTTGATAAGGATAAAATCGAGAAAATCCTTTACAATCTTTTGTCGAATGCTTTTAAGTTCACGGATGGGGGAGGTCGGATTGAGGTTAGTGTGAACAGTCAGCAGTCACCAGTCCTCAATCCACAGTCGGCAGAATTATCTAATTCGACTGGAGACTACAAACCGAAGTCTGCGGACTTTGAAGGCCAGTGGGTAGGCATAAAAATCACCGACAACGGCCGAGGTATTCCCACTGAAAAACTGGATCATATCTTCGACCGCTTCTACCAGGCCGACGATTCATACACGCGTGACCAGGAAGGAACAGGTATAGGCCTTGCGCTTACAAAAGAACTCGTCAAACTGCATCATGGTGAAATTACCGTTGCAAGTGATCCCGATAGCAATCGGGATGGAAAGGGCTCAACTTTTACAATTTATTTGCCTGCCGGGAAGGAACATTTTAAACCTGATGAAATAACTGATTCGGTTAAATCTGAGGATCAATCTGAAGATTTGCCTGATCAGCAACCTGAATTGAAAACCCATAGTGAAAGTATTATAAACGAAACCTCAACTTCGGATGAGTCGAAACCTATTTTGTTAATTGTTGAAGACAATGCCGACTTGCTATCCTATATTCGCGGTTACCTGGATGAATCCTATTTTGTTCTCGAGGCCCGGGATGGTGAAGAAGGATTTAAGGAGGCCATTAAAACTATTCCCGACCTGGTACTAAGCGACGTGATGATGCCCAAAATGGATGGCTTTGAACTTTGCTCCAAATTGAAATCAGACGAACGAACCAGTCATATTCCTGTTATTCTGCTTACGGCGCGCGCTTCATCCGAAAGCAAAATAGAAGGCCTCGAAACCGGTGCCGACGACTATCTTTCCAAACCCTTCGATCCAACAGAGCTAAAGATCAGGATCAGGAACCTGGTCCTGCAACGACAAAAACTCAGGGAAAAATTTGCTGGTGATTTCTGGAAAGAAAATAAACTGCCCGTTTTACAATCGGTGGCATCGGGCCTCAACCAAATGGACAAAATGTTTTTGCAAAAAGCCCTGGATATTGTAAACCTGCATTTATCCGATACCGACTTTAACATTGAAGTGTTTGGAAAAGAAATGGCCATGAGCCGTCAGCAGATGCACCGGAAATTCAGGGCACTGGTCAATCAGTCTGCTACTGAATTTATCCGTACGATACGCCTGAAAAAAGCTGCAGAACTACTCATCCAAAAAAGTGGCACCGTCAGCGAGATCGCCTACGATGTTGGATTTAATACACTCTCTTATTTTACTAAAAGCTTCCAGGAACAATTTGGGGTCACACCTTCAGAATATTCTGAAAAATATTCTGAAAACAACAAATAACAAAACCCAACTTTCAAATAGATTTCTCCCTTCAACACTTCGCTTCGCTTTGTGTTTTGGTCGAAATGACAAAGATGTTTAATTAGGGAGGAGGCGAGAGCAATTGGGCGCTCCACGCCCAATTGCTCTCGCCTCCAGTGTACCCTATTATTCAGTGTCATTCCGACGAGCAAAGCGATGGAGGAATCTATCTTTTAACAATGACCTATCTGTAGAGACCGAATTGCTGAAATTTGAATTTTCCTCCCATGAGACATTTGTGGTAAAGATTGAGACATCTGTAGAAAGGACTTGATAGCTTCTGAGGCTAGTTTTGTTGAAGAATTTATTACAACAAATTAAAAGGAGACATTACCATGAAAACAAAACTATTTTTTACAATTATGCTGAGTTGCTCAATTATTTTCGGATCAGCTCAAATTATTCACGTACCTGCCGATCAACCAACAATACAGGCGGGAATTAACGCTGCATCACCAGGCGATACTATTCTGGTTGCCGAAGGAACTTATTACGAAAATATCCGCTTTAAGGGAAAAGCTATTACAGTTGCAAGTAACTATATTATGGATACGAATACAAGCCACATTTCAAATACAATAATTGATGGGAGCCAGGCTCTGGATCCTGATACGGCTGCAGTAGTCATGTTTATTAATGGGGAAACTACGAATTCAGTCCTGCATGGTTTTACAATAACTGGTGGCACCGGTGTTTTATCTGAACTCTATAACATCCGAAAGGGAGGAGGCATATTCTGTAACAATGCTGGTGCAACGATTGAGTATAACAGGATCACCCAGAACCATTTGTCTCATGATGTTAAGGCCGGAGGAGCCGGCATAGATTGTCAAAGAGATGCCGGGGATCATTTGATTATTATAAGAGATAATGTTATCGACTTCAACTCATGCACATCAAATGGTGTTGCAGCTTATGGCGGGGGAATACATGCGACGATCAACACAATTATCGAGAATAATATTATCGAGAATAACATTTGTGAGAATACGGGATCAGGCTGGGCAGATGGTGGAGCTTTCGAAATAGAGCAATACCCAGGCTATAGCATAACTACTAAAATTACCAATAATGTTATCCGGTACAATTCGATTAGTGGTTATGATTGTATAGGGGGAGGAATAGTTGTTCTCTACGCAGAAGCTAATATTGCAGAAAACACAGTTAAATTCAATACCATTGATGCTGAGCATAATGGTAACGGTGGTGGGATCTGGATGGATTCACCCTTAGCTGATGTTAAAATGCTGGACAATGATATTTCAGAAAATATTATTAATGCGGGTAATTATGGTCGTGGTGGTGGAGTCTGTTTTTGGAACCCAAGATCAAAGCTAACCATTACAAATAATATAGTCAACAATAATGAAACAAATGCAGTAGAATGCAGAGGAACCGGTATTTTGTTACGGTGCAACCAGTACCCGGTCGGGAAAATTGAAGTAAGGAAAAATGAATTCATAGGAAACCTGGGGAATACAAGTGCTTTGAATTGTCATGGTGGCGCTGTTTGCATAAACGATGCCTGGGATACCCTGGTTATTATTGATGGCAACCGGTTTGAAGGCAATACCGCCATCAAGGGAGGCGGACTTTTTTCGAGGAGATCATACAATTTAAAGTTAACCAATAATTTTTTCATAAATAATAACGCATCCAATGCCGGAGGTGGAGTGAGGTTGTATCATGTGGTTTCAGATAAAAAATCATCTATGGCACCAATGATAATCAACAATACCTTTTGCAATAATTCTTCAGGCTACGGCGGGGCAATAAGTTTGGTTTGTGAAACCAGTGTCCCCGTGATTTTTAATAATGTTTTCAGGGATAATCAAGCAGCTATTTATGATAACATATATTACGATATCAGTGGTACAGATTCAATTATTCTCTCCTACAACAATATCGATTTAAGCCAGGTTTACGGGCTCTGGACTGGTACTGAAAACATCGATGTAGATCCCTTTTTTGTTGACCCGTCAATTGGAAACTTCCATATTGCAGACGACTCTCCATGTGCATCAAAAGGAACCGATGTACTCAGTGTGCTGGGATTGGATTGCTGCTGCCCTGATCATGATTTTGATGGCGACCCCCGCCCCTTGCCCTTTACCGCAATGCCTGATATTGGTGCAGATGAGGTGGATGAATATACCGGAGTTGATGCCTTGAGTGTTGAGGGTTTGGCGTTGAAGGTTCGTTGCTTTCCGAATCCATTAACCACATCTACAACCATCCAATTCACCCTTCCTATCAACGACCATATAAACCTGGAAATTTGCGACATCACCGGGAGGAAAGTAAAAACCTTGTATTCAGGAAATCTGCAGCAAGGTGATCATAGTTTTGTTTGGGAAGCCAATGGCATGAAAGAGGGAATATATTTGTTAAGGCTGGAGATGGATGGGGTAAGTGAGAGTAGGAAACTTTTGTTGGTAAAGTAAGGACAGTGGGTGTTTCCTGACTTATCCCATTAGCTTAACAGATTGCTTCGCTTCGCTCGCAATAGCCCTTTTCTAAAACAACTATCGCAATGAAAATAGTTCCTTTGAAAAGAGGATTTGCGAGGAGCGTAGCGACGAAGCAATCTGTTTCTCCTATGCAGTTATAAAATTTAAACAGCAATCTGACTTCAAATTAATTAACTACCAGAATTTCAATCCTAATCCAATTGACAAGTTCTCCTTAAATTTTTTCACTCCTTATAAAAAATAAACCTCGTAATAAAGATCCCGGTTCCATCGCCTTTGCCGGCATCGCTTTCAACACCGCTCAAAACAAATTTCAGTTCCCAACCCTCCTGGATGAGATTATTTATTTTAGAAGAAATTAGTGCGTCATTGGAAGCGATATTCTGGAAATTTATACCCACAGCACTATAAAAGTTAAGCAATTTGGTTTCGTCAAAATTGTCAACTTTAGCATCTTTGCGGCTTACATCTTTCTGACTGCTTTTTTTGCCGTCATAGCGGCTGGTTGTAAAATCTTTTACCTCAAGGCTGTCGGTGGTTTCGATGATTCTCGAACGGCCAACTCCCATGGGAACTACAGATTCAACTGTGGTAACAACTTTGTACTCCTGGGCAAAAGAGTCGAGTGCAGCGATCAAAACAATAGCTACGAATAACAATACTTCTTTCATAAATGATAGGTTTTTAATGAGTGAATAATAAATGCAAGGTTATTAAATATTTCAAAGTAAACCGTATTTCGCTTCGTGAAAAGCAAAAAGGTTTATAAAAAAATAGCCCGGAATAATCTTATTCCGGGCTATTGCTTATTTTGATAAATGCGACTACTTTCTCCTGATGGCTACAAATGATCAGTAAACAATAAAGTCTATCGCTTTTATTTAATCACCAATTTTTCAACAGTGCTTATTCTATCAGTACTAATTTTCATGAAGTATACACCTTCGGGCATTCCGTTAAGGTTAACTTTTGCAGGAAGTGTAAGGTTACGCGCCATTACTTCTCTGCCACTGCTGTTGGTAATAATCACCCTTGCAATTCCCTCAACACCGGTAACATTAACAAAATCGCGTGCCGGATTCGGGTAAACCTGTAAGCCTGAGAAAGTGACACCATCAATACCCGTAGGTGAGAGTTTGAGGCCGGCTACCACAGATAATCCATCAGCACTAAAGATGCCAGGCTGAGATTGTCCGGGAACGTATTCAACTTCGAGTAAAAATTCTTCTGAAGTTGATGGGCGGTAAAGTTTATAGTTAAGTGTTTCGCCATCAGCAAATCCTATTCCACCAAACTGATCATTTCCATTAACAGCTATGGCTGCTGCCTCACTATTGGTTTTAATCCATCCTGCGCAAACTCCATCTGCTGTGAATGCACCAATGAAATCACCATCTTCGAGGCTTTCCAAAGTGTTTGCCGGGAATCCGACAAGGTGTGAAACTGGTGAATGAGATACATCATTCCAGGGCGTTATATTCTCAGGTTCAATGGGCAATTCAGTAACAGAACCATCTTGCCCCAGGTCGGGATAAATAATGGTTTGGGCTATGTTTGATTTAACATAATACGCTTTTCCTGACATTACATTTTCCAATGAATTAACATTCAGGTCAGGCCAGTATACTCCCCAACTGGCTACATCTTTTACAATTTCAATATCCGCATCAATAAACAATTCCGCTACGTTTACATTGTTCTGTGAAAGTACAGGGATGATATTCCAGCCTTCATTCAGGTCGATTGTATTGAATTTTTCGCGACTGCTCGTAATATTGAGTGAAGATTGCTGGCTGGTCTTGATGACATAACCACTTTGTATATCCCAATCGATAAGAGTATTCAAACTTTGATCAGGCCAATAAATTCCGGCCTGGTTTTCAATTAAAACCAGGTTTTGAATTACTGGATCGAACATATTTTCAATATTTGAATCCACCGGATCGAGGTAAGTAGATATTCCCGACCAACCTTCCGGAATAATAAGTTCAAGCGATTTAAAGGTACTAATTACTGAAGAACCATCGCTCTCGTTTCCTGCGAAATCAAAAGCTGTGATCATATAATAAAAATACTCATCTCCACCGATGATATCATCAAAGGAAGTACCTGTGAGGGTTTGGTAGGGTTCATTCGGAAATTCGTTTTCAAATTCGCTTCTGTAAATCGCGAAATAGTTAAAATCATCATCCGGGCTTTCATCCCATGTCAGGTGTACTATCGTTTCTTCCAAAATGGTTTCTATCCCGGATGGGGCCATTGGTTTAAGGTTATCTACAGAATACCCCTGGATAACATCGCTAACATAAGTACCTTCATCCATTGAAGCGATAACTCTGAAATCGATCAATCCATTACTGACTGAAGTGGAATCGAACGGTGTGTGCGCAATAACCGAATACTCAGCATAGCCATATGCTGACGAATATCCTGCCGAGAACCATCCGTTACCATCATTAAGCTGAACGGTATAATATTCTGTTGAAGCAACAAGGGAGTTGGTATCGAATTCACTTTTGGTAAAGTTTACATAAACCCAGCCACCCTGGTCATCGGGCACATCGCTAACCGAAGCAATATCGGCAGCGCCGTAGTTACCAACATTGATAAAATCTTCCTTTACCAGGGTAACTTCATATGCGCCATTGCTTACCACCAGGCAAACCGTTTTAAGGCCTTCGCTATCATAAGACCAGCCCGGGTTTTGGGATTCACTTTCAACAGAACCATCGGTTTGAAAATCCCATTCCCAATTTGAAGGTGCGGGGTACCCGGTCGATTGATCTGTAAACTGTAACTGCCCGTCAACATGTATTGCCTCAAAGTCAACAGAGAACTCCGGATCAAGAAAGAAAGTAGGATCTTCCGGATCGAACCAGGGGTTAAACATAACCATTCCAGCCTGACCGGTTTCTTCATTATCGTAAATGCGGTTGTCTATTTCAGATTCTGTATAAAAACCCCAATCATTGTAAAAAGCAAATAAATCTTCAGTCCCTGAATAGTACATTTGATAGTCGAAATCCAGATTTGGAACGAAGTGGTTAAATCCGCCATCAATCTCAAAAGGTGAGCCTAAATCAGGAATTGGTGAGCCAGTAACATATACATTGTAAGAAAGGTTGTTGCTGAAGGTACTACTCCTTACTTTTAAAGCAGAATTTACAGTTCTTAAGCCATAGTTAAAACTTTTGTCTATGGTACAGTAAGTAACAAATGATTCGGGATGATCAGCGTAAAAATACAATGTAGCGTACTCACTCGAATAATTGGCACCCCCATACCTGAACACACAATGATCAAGTTGGGCGATACCATCGTTTGCGGCGTTTCCGTTTACCGAAACCATATACCAGTCGCCAGGTGCTGGCAGAGATACAATTCCATCATTGTTAAGATCACCACCGGTTTCATCATCTTTAAAAGAGGTAAATACGATGGGGTTTTTTGCCTGGCCATCGGCAATAAGTGAACCATTCACCTTAATAACCCCTAAATTCATTTTAATAATCTCACCAGCAGTGAGGGTTAGAATGCTTCCGGCGTTTACAGTTAACAAGCCGTTGATCACAAATGGAAAGCCATTCAGGTCTTTCGACAGCGTAATATCTTCATTCACTGTACCATAAATACCAAAAGCCTCATAGTGGTTTCCATTGCCGCTGTTTCCAGTAAATTCTTTTAATGTGCAATTTTCGAGATAGGCAGCCCAACCTCCGTTGTTGTTTATCTGGCATCCTGAAATCTGTGTTTCTGCTACATTACCATAAATACCATGTGCTGTATTATTGTTAGAAACGCAGTCGATGATATCTACAGGTGATTGCCTGAAATAGAAACCGCTGCTGCCACAACTTTCGGATGTGTTCTGCATAAAATCCAAACCTGAACTGGCATAAACATATATCCCATGGTAGAAGCTGTGTTCGATAGTATT
>Ga0209692_10003594_pt1 | contig 14902 bp, 9 predicted proteins | sample tdDd472_FD_187129 | JGI IMG/M metagenome (GOLD analysis project Ga0209692, IMG submission 187129) | Marine sediment microbial communities from the Atlantic coast under amendment with organic carbon and nitrate - tdDd47.2 (SPAdes)... | ecosystem: Environmental > Aquatic > Marine > Coastal >...
CAGTGGAGAGCAAAGGGGGCGCATTGAGAGCGGCGGCATACTAGCCAACGAGGGTCTGTACGTGGACCCCAGGGAGAGCACGCGCGACGACGTCATACGGGAGCCCAGGCCCCTGAACGACGAGGCCCGGGAGGAGCTGAGCACGGTGGCGCAGCGCCTGATCCAGCGCAACCCCGTGTGGGTCAGCAAGCGCGACAAGAAGGACGGCGAAGTCGGCATCGTTGGCTACGAGATCAACTTCAACCGCTACTTTTACGAGTATAAGCCACCCCGTCCTTTGGAAGATATCGAGGCTGACATTGTATCCGTTGAGCGTGAGATTATGGAGATGATCAAAGAGGTGGTTAAATGAATAATCAAGTAAAATCTCAGCCGTTTTCTGTACGTATATTTATGCCGGGTGGAGACCCTGATGGTGTAAAAATTATAGAAAGGTCTAATTGGACAGGTTGTGGCGTTTTAGCACCACGTACTTTGTTTAGCGATTCAAGAAAGCGACATGAACTCGCTAGGACAGGGGTATACATACTTGTCGGATCGGATGATCAATCTGAACTGCCAAGGGTTTATATTGGTGAAGGTGACCCAATTAAACCAAGATTGGAAAGCCATTATAAAAATAAAAACTTTTGGACTCACATGATAGGTTTTACCAGTAAAGATCAAAATCTTCACAAAGCGCATATTCAATATCTGGAATCGCGTTTAATAAGCTTGGCTCAGAAGGCTAAACGTTGCGTATTGGACAACTCCGTCTCCCCTAAACTTCCTTCTCTATCAGAAGCCGATCAAGCAGAAGTAGAAGATTTTCTGACCGATGTTTTACTTTGTTTAACTGTTCTTGGATATGGATATTTTGATTCCGAGGTATCATCAGAAGCAAATAGAGTGGAATACAAACTCAGCTCAAAAGGCATAACTGCTAATGGTTATGAATCATCAAAAGGATTTGTAGTTCTTGAGAAATCTCAGATTATAAAAAATGAGGCAACTTCTATTCGTACACACTTGAGCAATTTACGATGTTCATTGGTAGAGCAAGGAGTGCTTATTGATCGTGGTGATTATTATGAATTGAGTCAGGATTATACATTCAACTCTGCCTCAACAGCAGCAGGAATGGTTCTTGCTCGTTCTGCCAATGGCCGGATTGAGTGGAAAACAGAAGATGGTCGTACGTTGAAATCTATTCAAGAGGAAGAAGTTGAAAATCAAGATCATGGAGATGACTAAAGAGGTGGTGAAGTGAAATACAGCATTAACGATTTTGAAGAATTCAAGAAAGAGCGGTTTGTAAATTATATCGCTCAGGATGAGACTCTTTATGACTTGTGTCGAAAATATCCTGATCATAGCAGTATGAATGCTATCAATGCTAAGTTGTGCATAATTGGTCGCAGCTATGCTACTGGTATTGAACGTGCGATTACCAACAAGAAGAAAACTCAGAGCGGCTCTCTGGGAGTGCTTGCAAAGAAACTTCATAATAATAAAAAGACAGTAAATAGAATTGTTGCCAGTCTGCCAAATGAGAAAGAACCTCTTGGTATAAAAAGTATTCGATCTATTCTTGTGGCTCATAATAGGTTCCTTGATATAGTTACAGAAGTAACCAGAAGTAATTACACACCACGTTCGTTTGTTTCTAAGTACTTGCATTTTCACTGTCCCTCTGTACCCATATACGACAGTGTAGTTGTGAAGGAAATAAACAATCATGTTCGCTGGAATGATGCCCTGACAAAAAACATTACAAAGCATAAAAATGCAGATGATGAATACTATTGGTATGTGGTGCGCTTCTGGAAGCTTTACAAGGAGGTCAGTGAGAAATATTCTGATGCTACTGTAAAGGATGTTGACCGATTACTTTTGCAATTAGCCTATGAACGAAAGGTAGCAAAGTGAGTCAAGACTTTTTTGAATTCAGCAAGGAGCAATATCGGCAGGAAATGAAGGATAATGCTGCCCATTATCAAAAGGGTACGCTCCTGCTGATTCTTCTTCCATTGCTTTGTACTGCTATCTGGAAACTTGGGAAAACTGAGTTGTTAAGTTTAGCGTTTGCAAGGGTTGACGTGTTTCTCTACTATCTCTCAGCCTTTATAGCTGTAGCTACTATTATTATAAGTTGGGTGTTTCTATTTCAACTCGTATATCCACGTAAATACAAAACACTTGAAAACATTGATGCATGGCAACAATGGCGAGGTAAATATGAAAACTACCTCAAGGACCTTGAAAAAATTGAAAATAATGAGAAATCTGAAGGCGAATCACTTGAAAGTGCTTGGATAAAAAATCTTACTGAAAAGTTTGTCGAAGCACAACCTGTTAATGCAAAAATAAATGAAAAGCGTAGAAAAGCTTTTGGAAGATCAGTGATGGCGGCGGCTATCGCTGTTGCCAGTATTGGTTTTCAAGCGTTCTTCTACATTATTCTTAAAATACAAGGAGTAATACAATGAGTGAAAACAAGGGAAACAAATCAGGTGGCAGCAGCAATCCTACGCCTCCTCCTGCGCCTGTCAATACAGAATCGACGAGGGGTGGAAACAGTGAGCCGACACCTCCTCCTGCACCACAAAATAAATTCTATACTGATAGTGATGGTAAGAAATAACAAAATAATCATTATTTAGTAAATGGAAATGGACTGACGACAATGTTTCGACAGTTGAAACATGAGGTAGTTAAGTGAAAAGCTTTTTCAAGAAGGTGTGGGGATTTGTAGCTCAGGATGCTGCATTTGTAGCAGTGCATCTTATTTTGTTATTTTCAATAATTCTCTACCTAACAACTCTTTTCTGGATTTTGCCTAGTGAAGGTAATGACATATTTTACGAGGTTTATGATAGTATGACTCCTTTGTACCATGGTACTTTCAAACTATTTTCAATGTTTTCAGATAGCAGTTTAGCGATTGTATTTGCAGCTTACATAATATTTCTTACCTTCTACCGTCCGAAAAATGCTGGGAGTAACGAAGAATGAGCCCAAAAGCCAGATTCAAACCATATCCCAGATACAAGCCATCCAGCGTAGAGTGGCTCGGTGATGTCCCAGAGGGGTGGGATATTATGAGGCTAAAATTTGTGTCTAGTATTGGAACAGGAGATAAAGACACTGTAAACAACGTTTTGGAGGGGCAATATCCATTTTTTGTACGTTCACAAACTATAGAGCGTATAAATTCATATAGCTATGATGGAGAGGCGGTTTTAACAGCCGGTGATGGAGTTGGAGTAGCCAAGGTATTTCATTATGTAGATGGTAAGTTTGATTTCCACCAGAGAGTTTATAAGTTCAGTGACTTCAATCATGTTATTGGGAAATTTTTCTTTTATTACATACGTGAAATGTTTAGAGAGGAAGTTCTCAAATTATCGGCTAAATCTACCGTGGATTCATTGCGATTGCCTATGATTCAGAATTTCATGTTTTGTATTCCTACTTTAAATGAACAAATTGCGCTTGTTAAATTTATAGAGAGTGAGACAGCCCGCATTGATCGGCTGGTGGGGCATAAAGAGCGGCTGATTGAGCTTTTGCAGGAGAAGCGCACGGCACTGATTTCCGAGATGGTATGCGGAAAGCGTTCTTTAATACGTGATCCCAAAGACGGCGAGCTTAAAGCAGTAGCCCCGGCAGAGCTTTCCCGCATCAAAAAACGCCACCCCGAAGCCGTGATAGTAGACGCCACCAGAACAAAATCATCCGGCGTAGAATGGCTGGGCGATGTGCCTGAGGAGTGGGCAGTTAAGAGACTCAGATATCTAGGACGTTGCCAGAACGGGATAAATATTGGAGCAGAATATTTTGGAACAGGTTATCCATTTGTGAGTTATGGCAATGTTTACAATAATAGGGAACTGCCAAACAAAGTTGAGGGGTTGGTTCAATCCAGCGATTCTGACAGAAAGCACTACTCAGTAAAAGAAGGCGATGTGTTGTTTACAAGGACATCAGAGACAATTGAAGAAGTTGGATTTGCTTCCACATGTTTTCATTCCATTGTTGATGCAACATTTGCTGGATTTCTTATACGATTTAGACCGCTTCATGGTGCTTTAAATACACATTTCTCTAAATACTACTTCCAGAACATACTTCTTAGAGCATTCTTTGTTAAGGAAATGAATCTTGTAACGAGAGCATCATTGAGCCAAGATTTATTGAAACAGATGCCAGTATTGATTCCACAGCTTGAAGCACAGGCTACCATAGCGGACTTTTTGGACTGTGAGACAGATAAACTAGACAAACTCACCACCAAAATACAAGAAGCCATAGGCAAACTGAAAGAATACCGCACAGCACTGATTTCGGCAGCGGTTACCGGGAAGATAGATGTTAGAGGGGAGAAGTAATGAAAATTACTTTAGATGAAGTAGAGAGGGCATATAAATTATTAAAAAACTATTCATACTATGACAAGATCAATCAGTTTCTTCGAATTAAGATAGCTGAATTTGAAACTAATCAGAATATAAATGAGGTTTTTGTCTCCATTGAACGTCTAATAAATAACCTTAATATTGATGATACTGATATGTACATAGATTTACTTGATCAGATATCATTTAACTTTATCCCTAAATCAGTTTCATGCCCCAAAAGAAAAAAATCTGGTGAAGAAGATAAAGAAAGTAGATTTATAACCAACAAAAACACACATGATAAATATTGCCTTAAAGGAGTAAACTACTACATAGATGCACCTATTGAAATACATATCATAGCCGCTCTATGGGTAATTAGAGTTGGAAGACTACTTGATGAAGAATTATCTGATTCTGTATATGGCCATAGATTAAGGAAAGAAAAAAACTCAAGCTCAAGTCTTTTTAGATTTTTTGCCACTCAATACAACAACTGGCGAGATAATGCTATGGATAGAGCACTTGATATTCTTGAAAATCATGAGAAAAATGTTGCTATTTTCTCGATGGATATAAAGCAGTACTATTACCATATAGATTTCTCTTTTGACGACTTACTTAAAAAACTGGAGGAGTCAGAATATCCTCAAGAAGAATGGTTAACACTTACAAGTTTATTAACAGGCATTCATAGGAAATATGCCGAAGTACTTCACAATCCATTGCTCCAAACTCATGCAAATATTTTTACTGAAGGTGATAAAGAAAAATTATTTCTTCCAATTGGATTGATGTCATCTGAAGTTCTTTCCAACTGGTATTTACGAGAGTTTGACAGAAAAATACTTGATGATGTCAATCCTGCGTACTATGGCAGATATGTTGATGATATCCTGATAGTTATACAAAACCCTGATATTTATCCTGAAGAAAATAAGAAGGCTAATGAAATACAGGAAGATGAAATTAGCCACTTTATAGGTAAGTATTTTAAAGGCATTCTTGAACTGGATGGCAAAGATAATTATGAAATTTTAGAACCGGAAGGCTTGCAAATTCAGAAAAGCAAGCTGATATTACAATACTTTGACAAGGACCACAGTCGAGCTGGTTTAACAGCATTCAAAAAGGAAATAGACCGTATAAGTAGTGCGTTTCGTTTTTTGCCGGATGAAGAAATAGATAGCTCACTGGAAGACGTTGCATACTACTTGTTGTACGAAGGTTCTCCCAATAGATTTAGAAGTGTTATTGGAATACGTGAGAACAGCAACGAGCTATCACGTTATCTTTCTTCACAGATCATTGCACATAGGCTTTGCGAGTTTACACCTGATGAAAAAGTGATGGACCAAATTGAAAGGTTTTTTAAAGGCAATAACGGACTGGAATTTTTCAGGCTTTGGGAAAAAGTTTTTACGCTTGCAATAATAAATAAAAAGTTCTTTTGGGCATATAAATTCTACAAAAAACTTCTCAAAACTATTGGTCAGTTAACCAGACTGGAATTGACTGATAAAAATACCAATGATGAAAATGAATCAGAGCAACAAGAAAAAGATGAATCAATACTTTCACAAGTACGAGAAAATCTGGAACAGTATCTCAGAATTTCTCTTGCTATTCCGTGCGGGTTACTTGGGCTTAAACTTCCGAAGGAAGAAATTAGGGAAAAGGTTGGTGCAAAACTAAGTGAATTAATATACGAAAATGATACGATATTGGACTATGCAGTATGTCTCAGAATGTCGAACATGATTGGGCATGATGTTGTTGCATTTCCTTTGATAAACTATACAAAATTTGATGGCGATTTAACAGACAGAAATCTGTTAAAAGAGATGCCACATACAAAACTTGTTGACTTTAAAATAAAGTACTCACCTCGCTTTATTCATCTTGATGAGCAGCAATTGTTTGAATTTCAAGAAACACTTAATGGAAAACGTCGAAAGTTTGATGAACAATTGTTTGAATGCTTTAATAAGGCTGTCGATAAATATGAGGAAAGATTTTCCAATACATTAAATTCAGATGGCAAAATAGAACCTTTACCACGATTGAGTGATCCTGAAAAATCCAAAGGGGTAAATGTAAGAAACCTCCATATAAAGTCTGATAAAAAAAGGAGCAAAATTAAAGTTGCTATTGCCAATATTCGTATAGAAAGAAAAGATATCGAAGCAAGTTTTCGTAAAGATCGTAAACCCAATGTTAGTAAAAATAGGCAGGCCAGAATATTCGAAATACTAAATGCAGTAGAAAATGAATTTAAAGTTGGAAATAACAACGGCAAAAACAATCATAAAGTAGATTTACTGGTATTCCCAGAATTTTCAATTCCCCATGATTGGCTACCATTCATGATAAGCTATGCTAGAAGGCATCAGATCGGTATCGTATTTGGTATGGAGCACTGGGTTGTTGGTGAAACTGCTTTAAATTTCCTTGTTACGGTTTTGCCTTTCAAGCACGGAAACTACAATAACGCAGTTGTAACTTTCAGAGTAAAAAATCACTATGCTCCTCGTGAAAGAGCAGAGTTGGAGAAGGTTCATTTGAAAACCGGAGAGCCACTTGATCCGAAAAATGCTACTTATGTCAAATTCTGTTGGCGTGGAGCATCCTTTGCACCTTATAACTGCTTTGAACTGGCGGATATAGATCATCGGTCTCTATTCAAATCAGAACTAGATTTTCTTGTTGCTAGTGTGTGGAATCCTGATACAAATTTCTACGAGCACATTTTGCAATCAGCCATTAGGGATTTACATTGCTATCTTATTCAGGCTAATACTTCCCAGTACGGCGGTTCATGTGTTTTACAACCAACAAAAACGGAAAAAACAAAAATAATTCATGTCAAAGGCGGTGAAAACTCCTGCATCCTTACAGCTACATTGGACATTGCCAATATTCGTGATTTTCAGTTCCAAAATTACTCAACAACTGAAAAGAGATTCAAACCAACTCCTCCAGGTTATGACCCCCAAAAGGTTTTAACACGCTGTAAGGACAAGTAAGCTATGAGAACCTTTTACTTAAACACAAATTCAATAGCATTTTTGAGCATTATGAAAGAATACCGTACTGCACCGATTTCGACGGAGGTTACCGGGAAGATAGACATTAGAGGGGAAATACATGATTGATAGAATAAAAAGGCTGCCTTTACGTGATGTATGGAAACACGAGGCATATGACTTTACAACTTGGCTGGAAGATAATATTGACGTTTTAAACGAGGTGCTTGACCTTAACCTATCGAGCGTTGAGCGCGAAAAGTCGGCAGGTAGCTTTAATGTCGATCTGGTTGCAGATGATGGCGAAAACAATCTTGTTGTTATTGAAAACCAACTCGAAAAAAGCAACCATGATCACCTTGGAAAACTGCTAACATACTTCACCATGCTCGACGCAAAAAAAGCAATCTGGATTGTAGCGCACCCCCGCCCTGAACATGTAAAATGTATTAACTGGCTTAATGAATCCAGCAACGGCGATTTTTATTTGCTAAAACTTGAATCCATACAAATCGGAACATCCGATCCTGCACCACTTCTAACAGTTATTGTCAGCCCCAGTGAAGAAGCAAAAGATATTGGACGAACCAAAAAGCATATGTCGGAACGAAGTAAAATACGCTACAACTTCTGGGAGCAACTTTTAAACAAAGAAAAAGAAAAAAGCAAACTTCATAGCGGGATTTCTCCTTCGCCACATAGCTGGATTGGTACGGGAGCTGGCATTAGTGGTCTTGGTTTCAATTTCGCAGTACGCCAGCATGATGCTCAGGCAGAACTCTACATAAACAGGGGAAAAGGCCCGGATACGCAAAACAAACTGATATTTGATGAGTTCTACAAAGCAAAAAAGAAAATTGAAGAAAAAGCCGGTTGTGAAATCAACTGGGAAAAGCTGGAAACCAAACGAGCCTGCCGCATTTCAATAAAGTCTGATGCTGGAGGCTGGAAAAGCCCTGAGTCAAACTGGCCAGCGATTCATGATGCCTTGATAGATGCTATGATAAAGCTGGAAAGTTCCTTGCGCCCATCAATCAAGAAGCTATCTAAAAATATAAATCAGGTTATTGCTGTCGCTGAGGATGTTGAGGATTAGAACCGAGAGGTTATTCAAGAGGTATGATGCCGTTATACGAGTTTAAAAAAGGTGAAAACTTTGAAGCAATTGAGCAAACGTCTTTAGGGAAGGAAGAAATTCTCGAAAGAGATGACCTTCAACAGCTTTTGAAAAACCAAATTGACATAATTGATGAAGATTTGCTGGTTATCGCTGAAAAGTACAGCAATTTCTCAGATTCTGGCAGGCGAATTGATCTTTTAGCCATAGACAAAAAAGCGAATTTGGTCGTAATTGAGCTGAAGCGTTACAACGGTGGGTACATGGAATTACAAGCTATTCGCTATGCTGCATTCGTATACACCGAGAGTGAATCAATTGCGTTAGATTTTTTTCTACTCTATAAAGTTATTCCTTCTCCAAAGAAGGAGCGTAATGTTTGCTACTTCTATAATAAAAAAGAGTCTGATGGTCAACTACGAATGGTATCATATCACTACAATAAGGATGATAATTACATTGATAGATTTGAATATATTAAGCAGGTAATTAGCTTTTTAACTCATAAAAGCGAATCAATGTTTGATTGAATCAAGATAACCTGTGTCAATTGTAAATCATATCAAAGTTTGTGGGTGAGATGTTTGTGATTTGTTAGTTTTAATGCAAGGTGAATAAAATGGAAATCATTGATCCGAGAGATGAAATTACTAGCGAACTATTGCAACGAAGTGTTGGTGATGAAACAACAAAAGCCAAACTGGATATCGAACTGGAGCTTGATCCTAAAATAAACTTTGCCGTCCAGCAAAATGCAGTTCCAGTGATTAAACTTTTCCGCCTTACAAATAATACCGAAACTAAACTTACAGATTTAACAGTAAAGATAATGCTGGAGCCAGAATATGCACCACTTTTAGAGAAACATATTCAGTCTATAGATGCAAACTCAAGCTATACTTTTGATGAACTTTACCTGGAGCTTTCGCCACAAAAACTGGCAACTCTGGAAGAAAGACTTGCTGGAAAACTGCACGTAGATGTAATTGAAAACGAACAACCAATATTATCTATAAGCAAGCCAATAGAATTGCTTTCTTTCAGCGAGTGGAGCGGCGTAGCTTCTCCCCCCGAATTGCTCGCTGCTTTTATTCAGCCAAACCATCCTGAAGTAAGAAAACTGATAAAAAATGCCAAAACTCATTTAAACAATATTTCCGAGATTACCGCTTTTTCAGGATATCAGTCGAAAGACATTATACATGTCGAGAATATGGCAAAGTCTATCTACAAAACTATACAGGATGCAGCAATAACATATGTAAATCCTCCAGCCAGTTTTGAAGAGGTAGGACAGAAAATAAGAACAGCCGACAGGATTATAGAAGACCAGATGGGAACCTGTCTGGATCTGGCAGTGCTTATGGCCGCTGCACTTGAAAATGTGGGCCTTAATCCATGTATAGTAATGATCCCAGGGCACGCTTTTGCAGGTGTGTGGTTATACGATAACAGTTGCCCATATCCTGCTTTTGAAGATCTGTTACAAATCCGTAAAATGTCGGAAACCAATCAGATACTGTTTTTCGATTCTTCAACAATGGTTGCGACTCCAAGGATGGGATTTAAACAAGCTGTACGGACAGCTCGTGATTATTTGAGCGCTGAACAAACAGCCATGATAATTGATGTTCAATCTGCAAGAGATCACCGCATTCGCCCACTGCCAATGTTATCAAATGGAGAATTGACGCTTGTAAAAACCGATGCAAATGGAGTTTCAACAAGCTCCGATAATGTATTGATTGAATATGATGAGGACTACGAAAATGTAGATTCAAATCTTACAGAAAACGCATCGGACAGATTGAACCGCTGGAAAAACAAACTGCTAGATATGTCTTTAAGAAATCGCTTGCTGAATTTTAAGGAGACACAAAGAGGTTCTATAAAGCTGCACAAGCAGGATTTGTCGAAATTGGAAGATGCTATTTCATCAGGTAAATCCTTCACGATTATGAGTCAGCCAAATATGATGGACGGTGAGCATGATCCGAGAAGTGCAAGCATTCATCATCAGCAGACAGGTGAAGATGCCTTAGAAATCTTCATAGACAGGAATATACAAAAAAGGCGGATTTATTCTGACCACAGCGAATCTGAACTAAGAAAACGTGGGTTACAGCTATATCGCAAAGCAAGGCTATCACTTGAAGAGAGCGGAACAAACACTCTATATCTTGCAATTGGTTTTGTTCACTGGAAAGAAAATGGTAGAACTTCCAAACTGTACAAGGCCCCCATTATTCTGTTGCCAATAAAAATAATTCGCAAAAGAGTTAAAGATCCATTCAAAATAATGCTGTTGGATTCAGAACCAAGAATAAATGAAACATTCTTGAAAAAGCTGGAAAAAGAACATGGTATAAATGACCCTAAACTTTCAGATTTACCAGAAGACGCAAACGGTCTGGATATCAGTAGAATCTTTATGAGATACCGTGCAGCAGTGTTAAACCTTCAAGACTGGGAAGTACGTGAAGAAGCACACATCAGCATTTTTTCCTTCACAAAATATCTTATGTGGCTGGATCTTGAAGAGCGTACAAAAGAGTTAAAAGAAAATCTTGTTGTTGAACATCTTTTAGAACGTGCTGATAAGAAATACAAAGGCGAAGTTGAATTTCTAACTGCCGAAGAATTGGAAACAAAATGGGATCAGAAAGACAACTTTTGTGTTTTAGATGCAGATAGTTCGCAACTTGCTGCAATATATGCCGCAGATCACGGCCATAGCTTTGTAATGGAGGGACCTCCAGGAACAGGCAAATCACAGACAATCACCAACATCCTTGCTCAGATGATAGGAAGCGGGAAAACTGTACTATTTGTCTCTGAAAAGCGAGCTGCACTTGATGTTGTTTATCGCAGGCTTGCAGACGTTGGTTTAAAGCAATTCTGTCTGGAACTACATTCAAACAAAGCAAGCAGTAAAGAAGTTATACGCCAATTGGGTGAAAGTCTTCAAAGTCAAAAACGGATAAGTAATTCCAAATGGGAAGAAATAAATACTCAGCTAACAGAAAAGAAAGAACATCTAAACGGTTATACTAAAGCTGCTTATGATCCTCGAATATTTGGTAAAAGTTTTCGAGATGCCGTAGTAGAATTGATTGATTTACAGGATATACCTAAAGTTGAAATTGATCTGGGAGACTCCGAATCGGTAAGCGAAAAGCAATACCAGCAATTATTTGATTGTGTACATTCATACTATATATCTGCAAAAGCTCTTAAACAGGAACCAGTTGATAACCCATGGAATTCGGTGCAATTAGCAAAATGGAATCCAGCCAACAGTGACAATCTGCATAAAAGTATTGTAAAGCTTGCCAGACCTACAAAAAAACTTGCTGAATCAGAAGAAGCAATTCGTAAAGAACTACTCTTGCCAAAAAAAAGGGGCTCAAAGCAGGAATTGGAAAAACTGGATACACTTTGCAAGTTGGTTAAAGATGCACCTGGTCATTCAGCAAGCCTGTTAAATCAAACTGAATGGCAAACGACAAAAAAGTATATGGGGAACCTTCAGCAGCATGGAAATGATTTTGAGAACCTGCGAGATGGATTGCGAGAGAAATATAATTTTGAAGCAATGCATAGTCTGCAATTGGAAACCCTTATTCCAAAATTCAGACACTGGCAAAAAGCCTTCTTCATCTTTGCCTGGTTCATGCTGTTTTCCTCACGCTCAAAAGTAAAAAAGACTCTGAAAACTGGAAGGCTTTCCACAAATACACAAATCTTGGCTGATCTGGAAAGCTGTCAGGAGGCTTTTAAAGAAGAAGTTTGGCTAGGCGAGCAGAAGGACAAAGCTCCAGAGTTAATTGGACTTATCTGGGATGAACTTGAAACCAAATGGGACAAGATAGACGGTTTGTCAACGTGGGCTGAAAATTTACGTAACGAAATTGACTGGTGGGAACAAACTTATGGGGAAAATTCTACCGACAGAAAAAACATAATTGTAGAATTATCAGGTGACAAACATACCAGCCGCATTATGAATGGCGAAACAGGCAAAACTCTCGATGAATACATTCAGGACTTCTCAACATATAACACATGCTACGAAACAGTGGTTTCGGATTTTAATCTGAATAAAGATCTTGCTTTCGGAGATGGCGAGACTCCTAAATATCTTCCGACAGTATTTAAACGTTTAAAGTTATGGAACAGCGAAAAACATCAACTTGAGTCCTGGGTGCGCCTAATGGAAGCAAATACTCAGCTGGTTAATAACAATATTCAAGTTTTGGGAAAACAGCATAGAAATGGAGCTTTTTTATCAGAAAAGATAGAGTCAGTTTTCAAACGTGCATTTTACGATTGGTGGATTCAAGCTCTGTATAAGTCAGAAAAGGATCTTGCAGATTTTTACAGTCCTACATATGAGGAGACAATAAAGAAGTTCAGGCAACTTGACAAAAATTCAATGAATGTTGCTAGAGATCGTATTAAAGCTATACTCAGTAAAAGTAATCTGTCATATGTAGAAAATGCACCAGATAGCTCTGAAATGGGGATTTTACTAAAAGAGATTAACAAAAAAGGAAGACATTTCCGTGTACGAAAATTATTCGAAAAATTGCCAACACTTGTATCTGAACTAAAGCCATGCTTTTTAATGAGTCCTCTCTCAGTTGCACAATACCTGGGTTCAAATATAGATAAATTTGATTTGGTAATATTTGATGAGGCCTCACAAATTCCACCTTGGGATGCTATAGGAGCTATCGGAAGGGGAGATCAGGTAATTATTGTAGGTGACTCAAAGCAATTGCCACCAACAAGTTTCTTCCAGCAAATAGAAAATGATGAAGATATTGATGACAACGATGAATATGTTGAAGACATGGAAAGCATTTTAAGTGAGTGTGTTGTATCAAACCTCCCTAGTCATTGGTTAAGCTGGCATTACAGAAGTCGCCACGAACATTTAATAGCATTTAGTAACAGGCATTATTATAACAACAAATTGCTTACCTTTCCTTCAAGTATTGAACACAATCCACATTTGGGCGTTTACTGGATTCATGTTGAGAATGGCTATTATGATCATGGTAAGACTCGCACAAACAAAGCTGAAGCCGAAAGAGTCGTTAAAGAAGCAGTCGATAGATTGCAAAGCTCAAATGGACAAGTACCCTCAATAGGTATTGTAACGTTCAGTCAGGCCCAGCAAAAAGCCATAGAAGACTTATTTGAACAGAAACGCACCGAGTTCCCTGAATTGGACAAGTATTTTTCAGAGGAAATTCTAGAACCTGTATTTGTCAAGAATCTTGAAAATGTTCAGGGTGATGAAAGAGACATCATAATTTTCTCCATATGTTATGGACCTGACAAAGATGGAAAAGTCCGTATGAGATTTGGCCCCTTAAACAATAAAGGTGGTGAACGCAGGCTTAATGTAGCTGTTACACGAGCAAAGCAAAAACTCATCGTATGTAGTACACTTACCCCTGACAAAATAGATTTATCTCGAACTAAATCAGAAGGTGTGAAAAATTTAAGGGATTTCTTAACATACGCCAAAGGTGGTCCTTCTACACTTCCTAAATACGACGATGATAAGCAGGACAAACATTCGGAGTCGTTGTTTATAAACCATGTATGCAAGGTTGTTAATCAGCTAGGCTATCAGACAGATACTCAGGTAGGCTGTTCTGGATATAAAGTTGATATCGCAATAAAAGATCCAGATACTACAGGAGCTTATTTGTTAGGTATTCAATGCGATGGCAATAATTATCATTCATCAAAATGTTCCAGAGACAGAGATAGATTACGTCAGCATGTTCTGAAACAATTAGGTTGGAAGCTGCACCATATTTGGGCATCTGACTGGTTAAAAGACAAAGCTGAAGAAAGCAATAAAATTATAAAAGCTGTTGAGGTCGCAAAATTTGCTGACAAATATGCTATCGACAATGATAAAGCAGTTAAGCGAAAACAGGATTCTATCAGCTATAAAGCTCTGCAATCTGTAGGTCAAAGAGTTGAAATTGCTAGCTGTACAAAATCCAGCGAAAAGAAGTGCACATTACTTCCAGATCAGCAGCTATATGAACATGCAGGCATACCAAACCAAACATCAGATTTCTATGATTTAAGCAATACAAAAAACATTGCTTTTAGAATTGAAAAGGTGATCAATAAAGAAGCACCTATTCATAAAGATTTACTGATATCCAAAATTCGTAAAGCGTGGGGATTCAATAAAGCTGGCAGCAGAATACAAAAAAGAGTTATAGAATGTCACTAGTGTCCCAGTGTTAAGTGAATAATTCCAACTGTTTATCAGAGTTGCTGCTGTCGCAACCGTAACTATTTGCTGTTAGAGCCTTTAAAACAGGGCTTTTCTCGAAAAGAGTCAC
>Ga0209692_10003596_pt1 | contig 14888 bp, 16 predicted proteins | sample tdDd472_FD_187129 | JGI IMG/M metagenome (GOLD analysis project Ga0209692, IMG submission 187129) | Marine sediment microbial communities from the Atlantic coast under amendment with organic carbon and nitrate - tdDd47.2 (SPAdes)... | ecosystem: Environmental > Aquatic > Marine > Coastal >...
TTTAGTAGGCAATTAAGAAGCTTTTGTAAAGGTATAGATTACAAAAACCAAGAAAAATTTAGAGTATTACTCATCTAATCCAGATAATTATCATCCTTTAATTTTTTATTCGAGCTTAGATCAGCTTTAATAACCATAATAAGTCCCGCCAAAACGGTAAGAATTCCTAATGTGATCAATGTTTTGATAAAGAATTCCCACGGAATAATTTCTGTCCATAGCTGTAAAATGCAGAGCAGTGCCGCGGCAACGACCATGACAATAACAGTAATTAGCAAAGCGCGGTTTAACTGCATATCTTATTTATCTACGTTAGGAGCGGTGCGTTTTATGTTCTCGTTTTTTATGCGTTTCATTATAACCAGAAAAGCTTCGCGCTCAAAAAATAAAAGCATGCGGCGGATTTCACGCTCCATGGTTACTACTTCCCAGCCATTATCTCCATTGCGGTTTAGGAATTCCGAGAACTTTACTGGATCTACTTTTGAACCACCAAGAAACAGCGAACCCATCATGCTTTCGCGGTAGATAGCAACTTTGTACTCATATTGAATCATAAAACACTCCTTAAAATTTAATGGTGTCTTTAATTTGGAGAAAGTATTTGCCTATAGTGTTTGAACTAATTTGATTATTTCATCTTGCCATTGTTCATCAAACTTTACGTATTCCTCAATTGTTTTGTAAAACCATTTGCTGTTTTCTTTGTAAACATAGCAATAAATAAATCCGTCAGCTTCATTTGAGTTGATTTTAGATTGGTGCACTGTTTTTTCATCTTTTGAATTAACCAGTCGAACTTCTAGATTATTAATTTTATCAAAGTCATAAGCGCAGTCATTAGCTACAGCAAAGGCGAAATAACAATACTCTTCTTTAAGTTTGTTTGTCTCAATACAGATCGTTTCATCATCAAAGACCCCTGCGCCATCGGTTTCTTCGCCGCTATGGTATATTGACATAGGATCGCCTGGATTTAGCATTTTCTCAGGCGTTGGATCGATTTCAAAAAGGAATTCCTTGTTTTGATTGAAAACGAAGCAATGTAGGTCGATGTCGAATTGTCCATATTTTTTATCACGCCCGGGCAGATCTTCGCTTTTTTGTTGATTATCAATTAGATAATGAATTCCGCCTTTTTTTAAAGCAGAGCGCATCCACAATCCAAATGCAATATTGGATGAGATGAACAAAACCAGAAGTATACTCCAATTAAACGAAAATAACGCCACATATATGGCTTGCCCTAGTAGGGTGAAGAATAAAACAAACACAATATAAGCAATAATAAATTTAGGCTTTAAAAGTGCAGTAATCATTGCGCCTTTTATTTCGTTTTTTGTCAAAGTGTTCGACGCTGTTTTATCGAAAATGTCATCCCATGACAGCCCCACATAAATGCGTCCAGATTTGGATTGAGGAATATCAATTTCGAGTTTTTCATTAGGCATATGATTGATCCTATAGTTTCTCTTTAAGAAGTTTGTTTACTGCAGCCGGATTAGCTTTGCCTTGAGATTTTTTCATGACTTGCCCTACGAAGAAACCAAAGAGTTTGTCTTTTCCGCCTTTATACTTTGCTACATTATCCGGGTTCTCTGCAATGACTTCATCAACTAGTGCTTCAATGGCGCCATTATCGGTGACTTGCTTCAGGCCTTTTTCCTCTACAATGATAGCGGCGTCTTTGCCCGAGGTGTACATCTCGGCGAAAACATCTTTTGCAATTTTACCAGAGATTGTTTCATCAGCAATAAGGTCGATTAGTCCTCCGAGTTGCTTGGCGGAAATATGGCTGTTGACAATCATTTTGCCGTTTTTGTTCAAGATGCCGAGAAGTTCATTAATAACCCAGTTGGCAGCCATTTTCGGGTCACGTCCCTTAGCTACAGTCTCGTAGTAATCTGCGCGAGGACGCTCTGCGATTAGGACATTTGCATCATAAGTGCTTAGGCCGAATTCGCCAATAAAACGGTGTTTCTTTTCATCGGGTAACTCGGGAAGTGTCTTTTTGATTTCATCAACCCATTCCTGAGAGAAATCAAGGGGGAGCAGGTCTGGATCAGGGAAGTAGCGATAATCGTGAGCTTCTTCCTTGGAGCGCATGGAGCGGGTTTCCATTTTATCTGGATCCCAAAGCCGAGTTTCTTGAACAACTTCTTTGCCGCTTTCAATATGGTCGACTTGACGACGAGCTTCGAATTCTATGGCTTGCCCGACGGCTTTGACCGAGTTTACGTTTTTAACTTCAGCGCGCGTGCCCAGCTCGTCGCCAACTTTACGAACAGAAACATTTACATCTGCGCGCATAGATCCTTCATCCATGTTGCCGTCACATGTCTCTAGGTAACGCAGGATCATGCGAATTTTGTTGATATAGGCAGCGGCTTCTTCTGGCCCTCTAATATCTGGTTCGGAAACAATTTCCATCAGTGCACAGCCCGAGCGGTTTAGGTCTACATAAGACTTGCTTGGGTGCTGGTCGTGAATGGATTTTCCTGCATCTTGCTCTAAATGCAAACGAGTGATACCGATGTTTTTCGTGCTACCATCCGGGAGGTCAATCTCGATTTCACCTTCGCCAATAATAGGATCTTCAAACTGAGAAATTTGATACCCTTGTGGTAGGTCAGGGTAAAAATAATTTTTACGTGCGAAAACGGAATGTCTGTTTACTTTTGCGTTTAGTCCTAATCCAGTGCGAATGGCTTGCTCTACACATTTTTTGTTTAGAACGGGTAGCATACCAGGCATAGCAGCATCGACCATAGACACTTGCGCGTTTGGCGCTCCTCCGAAATTTGTGGGGGATCCAGAGAAAAGTTTAGAGTTTGCAATGACCTGTGCGTGAATTTCCATCCCAATGACGATTTCCCATTCACCTGTTTCGCCTTGTATCATTTGAGCCATGGTTTAAATTCGTTCCTTTTTTTAAAGTTATTTATTATTACTTAGTTGTGTTTATCGTAAAGCATCTGGGAGCGGCATACTTTTGTATATTGGCTTAAGGTGCTGTAATATCCGCCTGTGGTAAAATAATGTTCCAGAGGATTGAGTGTCATCGGAGAATATGTGACTCCTTTCATAATTAAACGTGCGGCGCCATCGTGTATTAGATTTTCGTAATGATTAGCTGCACACTTACAAATATGGTTTTTGCCATATTTGATTGTTTTTAGTAGCGGCAGAACGCGACAATCTTTATACACCTTCTTTTTGAGAGTATAATCCATGCATTCTGTATAAGCATAAGTTATGACCTTCATGCGGGCGTCTCGGCCCTTTTTTGTATCTTTGTAAAGGTGCACAAATTCTGCGCCAGTGAGAATATTTTCTAACTTGGCCGATGTGCAAGCACATAAGATCTCTTTTTCTTCAGAATCAAAAGCCAGACTTTTTGTGTTCATGCATCTTTTGAAGTAGAGGTTGCCTCTTTCTTTTGCAGATAAGTTGGTATTTTCATCTTCTGTTTTTGGGTTAAGGATTTCCCCCAGGGACTTCACTTTATCGTCAGGTTCTTGCGCATAAGCCATACTGCATGGAGCAAGTAAGCTTAGTAGCATAATGAATAAAAGTATGTATCGAGAGTGAAGTATAAGTTTCATGATAATTTCCTCATGATAAAATCTATGGACGCTCTGTGAAGTTTGCCAGATTTTCGAGTACTCCTGCAACCTTAAATACGGTTTCTTCATCCCAATGACGTCCTATTATTTGTAGGCCAAGCGGTAAACCTTGGGTATTTATTCCAGCAGGAACAACCATTCCTGGCAATCCAGCCAGTGAGGCGGGGATTGTAAAGGCGTCTTCAAGGTACATTTTGATAGGGTCGTCTTCATTTTGTCCAATAGGAAAAGCTGCGGATGGAGCAGGCGGAGCTAATAGTGCATCGCAAGTTTCAAAAGCTTTCATAAAGTCTTGTAATACTAGGCGTCGGGCTTTCTGGGCTTTGATATAGTAGGCATCGTAATAACCCGATGACAGCGCGTATGTGCCGATCATAATGCGACGTTTTACTTCATCGCCAAACCCTTCAGCACGTGTGATCTCATACAGGTCGCGTAAGTCGCTTTCATCAGCACGTTGTCCGTATCTAACGCCATCATAGCGCGCTAGGTTAGATGAAGCCTCAGCCGGGGCGATAACGTAATATGCAGCCATTGCATATTTTGTATGCGGTAGGCTGACTTCTATAGTTTTGGCGCCAGCATCTTCAAGCCATTCTTTGCCTTGTTCCCAGATTTTAATGACTTCTTCGGGCATGCCTTCAACACGGTATTCTTTAGGTATACCGATAGTCATACCTTTGATGTTTCCATCAATAGCGGCGGCAAAGTCTGGTACAGGCTTATTGGCGCTGGTGCTGTCTTTTGGATCATGTCCAGCCATAGCGCGCAAGAACAAAGCGTTGTCTTTTACTGTTCGAGCGAAACATCCCGGTTGGTCCAGCGATGATGCAAATGCAACAGCACCCCAACGGGAGCAGCGGCCATAAGTTGGTTTAATACCAGTAACACCACAGTAGGAGGAGGGTTGGCGAATGGAGCCACCTGTATCGGTTCCAGTCGCACCTAAACATAGGCGGGCAGCTACGGCAGCAGCAGAGCCTCCAGAAGATCCTCCGGGCACAAGGTCTGTGTCTGGATCATCCTTACGGCGCCATGGATTGATGGTGTTGCCGAAATAGCTGGTGGTATTAGAAGAGCCCATAGCGAACTCATCCATATTTGTCTTGCCCAGCATAACCGCGCCGTTACTAAACAGGTTTGTGGTTACAGTGGATTCATATTTTGGTATGAAACCTTCGAGGATATGACTGGCTGCGGTTGTTTGTACGCCGTATGTACAGAACAGATCTTTTATAGCTACGGGAATACCTTCAAGAAGGCCCACGTCACCATTGTTACGTTTCTCATCGCTTTGCTTTGCTTGTTTAAGCGCAATATCCGGTGTTTCAGTAATAAAAGCATTAAGATCTTTATGCTTACTCATCATGTCAATGTGAGCCTGTGTTAACTCGACAGATGTGAATTCTTTGTTTTCTAGGCCGTCTAGGGCTTTTTCAATTGTTAAGTCTGTTAGATTGCTCATTATCTTCTATCTTTCTTACGAAATATAATCAGTGACATTGTGGTGTCCGCAGTGCCAGCTATTAAAAATGCGATGGCGAATATCCGTGTTGTTTGTTCATCAAGGCCTGTGAGAACACATATAGCGGCCGGGTCAATTAGTAAATACGTAGATATTACGATTAAAATGACACCAGTAAGCAACAGGACAAGTCGCGTTGCGTTTCGTGCTTCAGGGGGCATTTCATTGAGTGGCATAGTATGTCTGTTTCTGTGTATCTATTATTCAATCACTTTCGGTACGACAAAATAGCCTTGCGTTTCTTCGGGGGCATTCGCCATAATTTCTTCGGCGCAATTACCGTCAGTCACCACATCTTCGCGTAAGGGAAGGGCGACATCTACAACATTAGCTAACGGCTCTACGTTATCTGTATCAAGTTCGGAGAGCTGTTCTACAAAGCCGATAATGTTGGATAGCTGTGGGCCCAAGCGTTCGAGCTCCTCATCATTCAAGCGAAGCCGCGCTAGGCCTGCAACTTTTTTAACTGCTTCTTTATTTAAAGACATATTTTTTAATCGGTCCTTTTACTCTTAATCTATCTAATTCTTTGGAATTTTTAACACCACACTGTATAAGGTGCAAGAGGATAGGTATAGCTAAAATGATTGATAGACTGGAAAATATTGTAAAATCTTGCCCTCAGGGGGTTCGTCTTCTTGGAATGGATGTTGGTAAAAAGACAATAGGGCTGGCTGTGGCTGATAGTGCATTAGGGTTGGCAACGCCTCTTTTAACAGTGCGCCGTACAAAATTTTCTAAAGACATTAAAGAACTGGAAATAGTTATCCGTGATTATGAAATCGGTGGGTATGTGATTGGTTATCCCTTGAATATGGATGGGAGCGAAGGGCCAAAATGTCAGTCGGTGAGGGATTTTTCACATGAGTTTGAGGCGCAGCTTTCTGCGGGTTTGAAGCCTAAAGAGGGGTTGTGGGTTGCTCTGTACGATGAACGTTTATCCACAGCTTCTGTGGAAAGCTTTGTGGATGAATCTGTGGATTATTCCAGGCGTAAAGCTAAGGAAAGAGGCGTCACGGATAAGCTCGCCGCACAGGTGATTTTGCAGAGCGCACTAGACTTTATGCAGCTAAACACTACAATGTAGGTGCTCGTGATTGTAATTTTGCTTTTTCATAAGAAATTATCTAAAGTGCATGGTATAAGTAATACAGAGTTGTGAGTAAGGGTAGATGGCTGCAAAAATACAATCATTATCGGATAGGATTAATCTTTTAAGGAAAGCAACTAGTGGTGAAATAAGTGAGGCCGTTGATAATGCGTTGAAACGTTTGTATCCGGATCAAGACTTATCCTTTTCGAATTTAAGACGGGAAGAGGGTGCTGATGGAAATAAAGTTTATAGTCATCCGGGAACAAACGATATTATTGCTGAATTTGCTGTTCGCCCAGTTCAAACTAAATATCATCGCCGGATGACGTCTTGTGGGCATAAATATAGAGAAAAGCAGGATTTTTCGTTTAAGGAGACTATTCTTCTCTATTCACCGCAAGGCTTTGTAGATACTCAGATAAATGTTGGATATGCTAAACTGCTCGAGGAATACTCGGATGTTAAGGTTATCACAGATATAAAAGAGTATTATCCACCGTTGAAAAAAAACGCTAGATTTCGTAGAGAAAAAACTACAGAAAAAACTCCAGAAGAAATAAACAGAAAGGCTGCAACAAGTTTAAGAGCAGCTAAAGATTTTAAGGCTCTTAATCATTCAGCAGCGCCAGTTAACGGTGCGCAGACGAGTTTAATAAAACGTAGAGCAAAAGCACTTAATGGAAGTCAGCCTCAACAAATAGACACACCTGAAGATGATATTATTAACAGGCGGCGTGGCTCTACTAGAAGAGAGAAAAGTTATAGGGTTTGGGGATTATATGAGCACAAAAAGGTAATAATATCGCCAGATCGTTTTTCTTTAAAAGGGCGTATAGCCAGAGATATGTTAGTGCATCCTGAAGGAGACACTACAGTTACGCAATTTGCCGGAGATAGGCGTACAGTTATTCATTATAATGCTAAAGGGCGCCGTCTTGAACAAAGTACCTATGCTAAAAAAAGAGTGGTTAAATCTTATGGTGAATCTAAAACTGGCGGGGCTATTGGGAAAAAGAAGTCAAACCCACCAAGCGATGGATTGATGCATATTCGGAAGGAAGACCATTTAAGCGCTGCTGAATTATTCAATGTTCGCAGGAAATGGGAAGGAACAAGCGCTAGTGCTTCGTTAGTGTTAGAGGAGGAGGATCCTGAGTGTGTTGGTGCTCTTGAAGGTAAGCTGGAATTGTAGCATGGCTATTATTTCTTCTGTCCGTAACACATTAGTGAATTACCGTTTTGTTTCATCCAGTGTTTGCCGTTTTTGTAATCAAAGGATAGCTCATTGCATAAGTTCCAGAAATCGCGGCTGTGATCCATGTGGATGAGATGCGCCACCTCGTGAGCAACTACGTAATCAATGGAGCTGTAGGGTGCAAATATAAGGCGCCAGGAGAATGACAGATGTCCGTCTTGTGAGCAGCTGCCCCAACGGCTCTTGGTGTCTCTGATGCTTACTGATTTAATAACTTTATTAATAGTGTCTGCTTTTTCCGAAGCCATATCAGAGAGTCCGGCGCGTGCTATTTTCTTTAAGTGCGTTGTAATGCGGCTGGTTGGGTCGTTTTGATAGGTTTTTATGTTTAGGATATCATCGTATTGTTTAAGCGTCGTACGTTTGAGGGTAGGATCTGTTGTAATGTCCAAACGCACCGAATCTCCAAAAACAGGTAGAGCCGTGCCATGGGTGAAGGCAATAGTATTTGGTAATTTCTCTAAGGTTTTGCGAACCCAGTTTTCATGCTGGCGGGCAAAACTATAGGCGGTTTTAAGCGGCATACGCTCGGGCACTACCAGATTAATTACGCGCTCTACAGGATCAAGCCTTAGTGCTACACGCTTAGCTTTTTTACTGCGTTTTATATTTACTAGATCCTCAATCATGGAATTGAGCATAGCAGAGTATAGGCGTTAAGCCTTACGTTTTTTGCTTGGGTCGGGTTTCTTCTTTGTACCGGATTTTGTTTTGGCACTTGCCTTTGCTTTTAATTTTGAGGTCTTTTTCTTCTCTTTGGTTTTAGTCTTGGCTTTAGCCTTTGTCTTTGTCTGAGGCTTATCTTTTTTCTTAGCAGGTTTGTCTTTCGAGGCTGTAGTTGTGCTTTTCTTGTCTTTGTTTTTAGTAAAGCTGACTTCTATTACATTAGCTCTAGGATCGGCTTTCTGTGTCTCCTCCAATGGTTCTAATAGAGGTAGATGCACTTTCGCTTTTGGTTTACGGCCTTTGTTTATACGTGGTTTTTTCTTTTTTGTTTCAGTAGATGCTATCGCCTCGGTTTTAGCTGTTGCAGGCTTTTTCTGTTTCTTGGGCGATGGTGCGGGATCATCATCTGGAGCAAAGTAAAAACCGGGATCGGGGTGGGCTTTATTCTTTGTGCGCTGTTGAATGCATTTGCATTTTTTGTAATTTTCCGGCTGGTTTTCTTTTAGCCAGCGGCGCACGGCAACAATACCGTGTTTATCATGATCAAAACGCTCTGGCGCAATATCAGGTATTTTTTTGAGATCGGACTCAGGGATAGGATCTTTGTCTTCGTCAAAAGTACGAATAAAGTTGCGTATGCGAGGCATTACTTCGCCCCGCCAACGTGAACCGTTGAAAATGCCATAATGGCCGCAACCCATCTGGAGATGGTGATATTGCTTGCGTTGCGGTATGGATAGGCATAGCTCATGCGCAGCTGTTGTCTGGCCGCGCGCAGATACGTCATCTAGTTCGCCTTCTATAGTCAACAGGGCTGTGTGACGAATATCTTGTGGACGTACGTCTATTAGCTCATCGGTTTGAGGGTTGCGCCATTTCATTTTACCGCGTGGCAATGATTGTTTTTGAAAGACTTCGGAGATGGTTTGAAGAAAAAATTCTGAAGTTAAGTCCATTACCGAGAGGTATTCATTATAAAAGGCGCGATGTTTTTCGCTTAATTCACCATCTCCTGTTACCAAGTGTTGAAAAAACTTCATATGCGAATCGACATGCGTATCCATATTCATGGACATAAAGCCAGATAGTTGTAAGAAACCGGGATAAACACGTCGTCCAGCCCCTGGATAATAAGATGGAACAGCATCAATAACGTTATCTTCAAACCAACGCATTGTGTGTGACTGAGCAGTTTCGGTTACAGCGGTTTTTGAGACTCTTGTATCAATAGGCCCGCCCATTAAGATCATGCTTGCAGGCTGGTTAGGGTCACGCTCGGATGCCATAACGGCTATAGATGCCAGAACGAGTGAAGCTGGCTGACATACAGCGATGATATGTGTCTCCGGGCCAAGCATGCCCATGAAGTCATGGATATAGGCCATAGAATCATCAAGATTAAATCGACCGTCTGATAAGGGAACTTCGCGCGCATCTTTCCAGTCAGTAATGTACACATCATGGTGCGGCAGCAGCGCTTCTACTGTGCCTCTTAGTAGTGTAGGAAAATGCCCTGAAAGAGGGGCTACGATAAGTACTCTTGGATCGTTGCGCTTTGTATTGCGTTTAAAATTGAGTAAACGACAAAAAGGGCGGTCTGCGATAATGTTTTCTTTTACAGCTACTTTTTTACCGCCAATGCGCGTGCTGTTTAAGCCGAAGGAGGGGCGTGAAAAACGTTGTGAAAGGCGTGATACTATTTCTGCGCTCGCACCAATTGCACGACCTGCAGGCGTTAAGGAAAGCGGATTAAGCGGGCTCTGGAAAAAAGCGCGTGTCATTTCGGTAGGAAAGCGTACTGGCGCTGCGAGCATATGTCGCAATTCATAAAGTTGATAGAGCATCCATCGTCCTTAAGCTGAGGGTAAGAAAATTATAAACGCAGAAGATTTAAATCTTTAGTCTTTGAGTCGTCTTTTACAAAGTATCATTAATATAACTTAGCATAAATGTGAGTTCAACTGCTTGTATGGTTGTCTGATATAAATGCATCGGATAAAATAAATGTTGGTTTGGCGATTCTGCTATGACGCATATTAATGTAAGACTACTTCCTAATGTATGATAACTTCTTACACTTTCACAATTACTTTATGGATGCTGGGCGTATTCCGTTCGTTGTAGTAGCGATGTTTATCACTGCGCTAGCTGGCATGGTTTCCGGGCCACTCGCAGGGAATGCAAATCCGTTTATTTGGCAAATATGTGATTTATTATTCGGGCCTGCAGGCGATAAACTGGATCGGACGAATCGTAAACCCAAAGATTTATTCTTCCGTGGTACTTTCTTCACTGTAATATTGTTGGTTTTTGCTTTGGTCGTGAGTAAACCTTTGGCGCAATTAACTGTGCAAAGTACCGCAATTGAAGGCTTGATCGTTATTTCATGCCTTAGTACCGGAAGCATTTGGTATATGGTGCTTAAACTTTATTTTACGTTGCAAAAGGATGGAAAAGCGCAAGGAGGATATTATGGCCTAGCGCGCTCTACCCGGGTTGATTTAAATTCAGTAGATGATTATGGCATTACACGTGAGGGGCTGGCTTATTCGGCAGTTAGTTTTGATAAAGGGTTGGTGGCGCCGAGTCTTTGGTACTTGATAGGCGGTGTGCCGTTCCTTATAGTGTACAGTGTTATATCGTTTGCTTCATGGCGGTTTGGTAAATATGGATTTACTAATGGATTCGGCAAGTCTGCACTGGCTTTAGAAAGGCTTATGGGCTATGTACCTTCGCTTTTTAGTGGTGCAATATATACGTTAGCGAGCGCGGTTGCACCTTCGGCAAATATGGTGCAAAGCTTTAAAGCGTGGTGGCAGGTCAAAGATAAGGTTCCATATGAGCAAGGCGGTGTGATGCTTAGTTCTCTTGCATGGTCTCTTGGCGTTTCGCTTGGTGGGCCAGTGCAGGATATATCCGGTAAAACCCTAGGTAAAGTCTGGGTTGGGCCGGAAAATGCAAGTGCAAAAATAGAGGCTTTTCACTTAAAACGCGGGATTGTCATAAATATTGTAGCTCATTTGATCTTTCTTCTTTCTATATCAAGTGCTTATGTATATTCCGGTAATGTTTTTGAATAGAAAAGCTTGACTCTTAGGCCAGAGTTCGACTATTTTTCCGCATCTGCTTTGAGGAGCAGTGTTAACGGTTGTAAAAATAAATGAGGAATGGTTATGAGCCGTCGTTGTATGATTACAGGTAAAAACGCGCAAGTAGGACATAGTGTCTCTCATGCGCAAAATAAGACAAAGCGTCGCTTTTTTCCCAATGTACAAGACACAAGTCTATACAGTGAAATACTGTGTCGTTGGGTAAAGGTTAGAGTTAGCACTGCGGGACTGCGTACTGTTGAGCATAAAGGTGGGTTTGATACCTATCTTATTAATACTGCTTTGACAAAGCTGGATCCAGCGCTTCGCCCTATTAAGGCGCAAATAGAAGAGGCTATTGCTGAAAAGGCTGCTTAAGTCTTGAGTGATAGCAAAAGCAAAATTCATGAAACCCGCTCAGCAGATTTTTAGAGCGGGTTTTGTGCTGTAAAATGAGGAACAATAATAATGTCGGATTATTCAAATTTTTCATTTGATATAACCAAGCGTGATTCTAAATCTCGGGCGAGGCTTGGGCGTCTAAAAACGCCTCATGGGACAATAGAAACCCCGAATTATATTTTCTGCGGTACCAAAGCCACAGTTAAAAATATGATGCCAGTGCAGCTTAAAGAGGCTCGCACGGACATAATTCTATCTAATACTTATCATCTTATGGTACAGCCCGGTGCTGACTTGATTGAGCAGATGGGTGGGTTACACAAGTTTATGGATTGGGATGGCCCTATGCTCACCGATAGTGGGGGGTTTCAGGTTTTTTCACTGGGTGAAGGGACTATGGCCAATGAGATTAAGGGCAAAAATAACAAGGGTTATGATAACAAATCATTGCTTTCTATTAGTGAAGAGGGTTGCTCTTTTAAATCCTATGTTGATGGCAGAAAGCTTACCTTAACGCCTGAATTATCTATGGAATATCAGCGCAAACTTGGCGCCGATCTGATTATGCAGTTCGATGAATGCACGCCTTATCATGTGGATAAGGACTATACGGCACGTTCTATGGAAATGTCGATTCGGTGGGGTGATCGTTGTTTAACCGAGTTTAATGCACATAATGACGGTGCGCAGGCTCTGTATGGGATTGTTCAAGGTGGCGTATATGAGGATCTGCGTCGTTTTTCTTCTGAATACACAAAAGATCGTGATTTCTTTGGTACTGCTATTGGTGGGTGTTTGGGTGGAAGTAATGAGGAAATGTATGATGTTGTTGCCGCTAGTGTTCCGTATATTCACCAAGAGCGACCTGTACATTTTCTAGGGATAGGGCGCATCAAGGATGTGTTTACTTTTGTTCGTCTTGGGATAGATACATTTGACTGTGTGATTCCAACAAGGCTTGCTCGCCATGGTGCAGCGTATATCAAAGGGGAGCCCAAAGAGACGATTAATTTGAAGAACGCATGCTATCGCACTGATGATAGTCCGTTGGATGAACGGGTGGGAATTCCTGCTTCTCAGAATTTTTCCAAGGCATATCTTCATCATTTACTAAAAGCTAATGAACTCTTGGCTTCGCAAATACTTTCTCAACATAATATTGCAACGATTAATATGCTGATGCGAGAGGTGCGTACAGCTATTGCGAATGATTCGCTCGATAATCTGGAAAAAGAATGGCTGCCTAATTCTTAAATTAGGCGGTTATTTATCTTTTTTCTTGATAAATGTCTTGTTTTTTATACGTTTTTAACAAAGATTAACTTTAATTTTGTACAATATTTAAGTGCTGAGAAGTAATAGTATATACATATGGATTAGTTGATTAAGAAACAGGATATTTAATGTCGCCCTTAAAATACGAACAAATGAGTGATGAACTGGAAGCTTTTCGACCAATATTTCAGGAGCATGGCCAATGGTTCCATGACTTATTGGAGCATCTTTTTTATTCTGATGCTATTAATTTAGACAGTGAGCTACGTAAGCCTGCATCTTTTGCTCAGTGGGTTGTGTCAGCGAATCGCAGTAATGCTTTTCTCCCGGAAATTGTAGAACGTTTAAATGCTTTGCATAATGATTTGTTTAGTAAGGCTTCTATTTTATATGAAAAGGTCAACGAAACGCAGATAAAACCCGAGTATAAACAGTTTAAAGAGCTTGTTACTTTATACGAGGAGTTTGTTTTTCATTTGCGGCGTTTGGAAAAGGATCTTCTTGCTGAAGAGAGTGGATTTGATTCTTTTACTAGTTTGCGTAGCAAATCAATGCTCGTTAGAGATGTTACACGAGAGATGGAACGCTTATCGCGTCAGGGTAAAAGTTTTTGTTTGGCTCTAGCTCGTATTGACCATTTTAAAGATATATTAAAGACTGCCGGTAAAGATGAGGCTGATGGGTATATCAAGTTGTTAGCTGGTCTTATTAGAATTAGTATTCGATCATTTGATGATGCGTATTATATGGGTGATGGAGTATTTGCTCTATGCTTAAAGCAGGCCGATATTACCGGCGGATTTTCGGCGCTCGAACGGTTGAGAAAAGAGCTTGAATATCAAGAAATCACTGTTCATTTGTTGGAAGGAAAGAAGAAGCCATTGAGTATGTCTTGCTGTATTTCCGAGCCTGTGGTTGGAGATGAAGTTGAAAGACTCATGTCTTTTCTCAGTAATGATCTAGCTAAATCTGATATGGAAAACGCTGATACGGTTTTGAAATATAGAGAATTGAGTCCGTTGGAGCGCTACGCTCAAGAATCTTAATAACATTTCTATAGTATTCTTTCTGTAATTAATTTACATAAAGCTAGTATTTTTTCTAGATTTAGTGCAATCTGGTGTGTGCATTTTGCTGAAGCGTGATATTTGGTAAGGGACTTGGTGTGATAAAAGTGAACAAGACACCTGATTTTGATAGACTATTTAATATAATGCCCGAGCCTAGGCTTATTGTTGAAGTGCAGGATGGGCGTCCGGGGTTTATTGCTCAGTGTAACAATAATGCAAGGTCTTATTTTCAGCACGAAAAAGAAGCAATTATAGGCCATAAATTTATTGACTTGGTTAGTAGTGAAAGCGCCTTGCATCTCGATCAGTCTTTCCAGGTTTGTATAGCTCGTAAACAAGTAGTTAGTACCCAGATTTTACCACTTCTCGGTGGGCAAGGGATGAAGGTTCACCGATTTTGGATTTGTCCTATTTTGGACGAAAGTACCGGGGAAGTAGCATTTTTAGATATAGTTGGTCAGGTTGAGATTAAAGATGGGTCTGTACTTCAACGTGAGCGCGATGATGCGTTAATGTTTCTTGCTTCTGTTTTTGAGGTTAGCGAAGTCGGAATTATTGTTACTGATGAGCGCGGAGTCATAGTGCGGGTAAATGATAGTTTTTTACGCAGTTATAACTGGACGCGCGATGAGATTATTGGCAGTGATTTTGTAGATTTAGTTGCTGAGGATGAACGTGAGAAAACGCGTGGTAACCATAGGAAGTTCCTGAGTGTAGGGGTGCGTTCAACCGGAGAAGTGAAAATTTTACGTAAAGATGGCGGAATAGCTAATGTTTTGTTTACGTCTGCGACACTATCTTTGAGTCAGAATCGTAAATATCTTGTTACTACTGTGATGGATATTACTTTGCGTAAACAGATGGAGCAGTCTTTGCGTGTGGCTAAA
>Ga0209692_10003606_pt1 | contig 14855 bp, 17 predicted proteins | sample tdDd472_FD_187129 | JGI IMG/M metagenome (GOLD analysis project Ga0209692, IMG submission 187129) | Marine sediment microbial communities from the Atlantic coast under amendment with organic carbon and nitrate - tdDd47.2 (SPAdes)... | ecosystem: Environmental > Aquatic > Marine > Coastal >...
ACCCTCATTTGTGTTCCTTCCTCCCCTTCACCTTCAGCAATTCGCCGGTCCCGGCATCGTAATACAGCTTCAAAACGCGGCCATCGTCGCCCAGCACGACGAGTTCGTAGACCATCCGGCCGTGCTCGTCATCGTATTCCGTTTCGATCACTTGCCCCGGATAGGCCTGTTCCGCCCGTTTGAGAATATCCATCAACGGCAGTATGTCACCGCGCTCACGTGCCCGGCGCACCCGGTCGTGTTCGTCATCGTGTTCGTGCTCGCGGGTGCCTTCACCGTCATCGCCGGCCCGGGCCGGCGATGACAAGGAAGCCGCGGCCATGAACACGGCCAGGGTGAAAGTGATGAAGCGTCGCATCCCCGGAGAGTAGCGCCCTTTACATAAACCGTACATGAACGACCCGCTCAGACACCGTTTATCTTGCTTTTGTTAGTCTCCCGGCATCGCAACCAAGGAGCTAACACCATGCTGAAGAAAATGTTCATCCACGGATTGATTGCCGCTGCCGTCATCGGCACCACCGCCGCCGTCTATGCGGCCGGTCGTGGCGACGGCTACGCGCTGGAAAACACCGTGTCCGCCAAGCAAGGGGACGTCGGCGGCCAGGACGCCCCCGGCAACGGTTACATCGCCGACGGTGGCCAAGGCACCGAACGCGACAGTTTTTTCGGCTTCCTCGGAACGCGCGGGCACGACCGTGACGACGACCACGGTGAACGGACGGAACACCGCCGCGAGCGCCATGACCACGACGATGACTAAGAAGGGAGAAGACGAATGAACCCGAAGTATCAGCGCTCGGTTCTTCTCTTCTGGCACGCCTGGATCGGCGGCAGCTATCTGGTCGCCTATCTTACGGCGGACGAGGATACATACGGTATGCACCTGTTCGCCGGCTATGCTGTGCTTGCGGCGATCGTCGTCCGTGTTTTGCTGGGCCTTGTCATGCCGGGCTCGAACTTCCTCAAACTGCCCCACCCAAAACGCGTCGGTTTGCGCGACTGGTTCGGTTCCGCCAAGGGCCGCCATCCGCTTTTCGCCTGGTTCGCGGCAACCCTTTTGGTCGTCGTCGGCGCCGCCGCCGCAACGGGGGCCCTTTCCGACACTCTCATGACTTGGCTGGAAGACCCGCACGAAGCCATCGCCGAGGCGTCCCTTTGGGTCATCTTCGGACATATAGCGTTCGTGACCTTCATGTACGGCGGCAAACGGCGCCTCAAGCAGATCGTCGCGAAAGTCACCGATCGATTTTTATTCTCCTCTGTCAAGGAGCACTCCCAATGATCCGCACTCTTGTTCTGGTCGCGCTCGCTACCATGCCGACGCTGGCCACCATGTCGACGCTGGCCAGGGCCGGCGAGTCCGCACGCGACGCCATTCTTGCCGACTACGCGGCGCAATCCCGCGCCGCCGATCCTGCTTTCGCGGCGTTCTCCGCCCAGCGCGGCGAGACGTTGTTCCGCACCGAATGGGCCGGCGGCGATCCCCGCACGCCGTCCTGCACGTCGTGCCACACGGCAGACCCGAAGAATTCCGGCCGCAACGCCAAGACCGGCCGGCCGATCGACCCGGTCGCGGTCTCCGTGAACCCAAGCCGCTTCACCGATAGCGCCGATGTCGAAAAGCAATTCGGACGCGACTGCAAGAGCGTCCTCGGGCGCGCGTGTACGGCCCTCGAAAAGGGCGACTACATCACCTTCATGGCGGGGCAATAGACCATGCGCACGGCAATGATATTGACGGCATTCCTCGTCGCTTCCACGCAGGCGCTGGCGGACGATTGGGTGCCGCCGGTGACGGACGATCTTGTGCGGAAGGAATGCGGTTCGTGCCACATGGCGTTCCAACCTGCATTCCTGCCGGCGCGGTCGTGGGAACGGATCATGGACGATTTGGCCGATCACTTCGGCGAGGATGCGACGTTGCCCGCGGACCAGGCTGCGGCAATCCGCACCTATCTGACCGAAAACGCCGGCGACGTGAAAGGGCGCGGCCTGGCGCGCAAATACATGCGATGGGTCGAGCCGGGCGCCGCCCCGCTGAAGATCACCGAGAATCCGGCCTTCCTGCGTGAGCACGATTTTCCAAGCCAAGTGTGGAAGGATCCGAAGGTCGTCACCAAATCGAACTGCCTCGCCTGCCACGTTCAAGCGGACCAGGGCAATTTTGACGATGATTGATCGGCGGTCGGCGGTTTCAATGCGGGGGCACCAACCGCGCTGGTTCCCGCAAACGCTGCGAGTGGCCGAACCCGGCCGCTAATCGGCGACGCCTATCCTGCTTGTTCTTCTGTTGAAAGCAGACCTTCGTCGCCGAATATGGCGCTGCCGCGGGCGAGGCCGATCAACACCATTTCCGTCTTGTGAACCGCTTAGATGAGAACACGGCTTAGGAGAAGGTCAGGCAGATGGAAAGGTCAGGCAGCCGAACAGCAGGTCGACCGTCTCTCCCCCCGTCGCGAAGGGACAGGCCAGACGCTCCACCCATTTGTGTTCCCGATTGAATATCGGCAAGCGGTATCGGTGAAGCGTCGGCCGGTTCCTGGACGCCGCGATCGTATAAGCGGCTTCCAGATCCTTGAAATAGGTCGGGAAGGCCATCCGCGGCGTTTTGCCGGTTATTTCCCGGCCGTATTCCTTGGTCAGGTGAGTGCCGGACAGCCGGTACACGAAACTCGGCTGTCCTCCCTTCCACGAGACGCTGATCTTGAAGATGTGCGGCAGGACGTCCGGTGGGATGTCCAAGGGATCGATGAGTTTCGGAGAGGGCAGGGCGCCTTGCCGCGGCAGACTGGCCCAGTAATCCAGAATCCAGGTTACCCGCCGGTCCGTAACCGTCGAAGGATCGACCTCAACAAAAGAATTTTCGGCTTTCTCCAAGCCCCTGCGCCCCTATGCCGGGATACATCCCGGCGAAACCCCACGAAAGTATAGGTTAAGTATAATACCGACCGGATGGCAATAGATTAGAGTCGATTGTGAATCAAGAGTGGCAAATTGCTGATTATGAACAGTTTTTACTATAGTATAAATTCCGATTTACTTATGTTATTTGAAGAAATCCCTATGGTGATTCCATTGGGCCATTCATCCATTATTGCGTGCATGATGACCCGGCGCCCTTAAAGGGCGCGCAAATGAATTTCCACTAAGAGAGAAGCTGTCTATTCGCGGCCGATAAGGCGAAGAAATTCGCTTCGGGTGCGCGGGTCCTGCTTGAAGGTGCCGAGCAAGGTGCTGGTGACCATCGAGACGCCCTGTTTGTTGACGCCGCGTGTGGTCATGCATTCATGCGTCGCTTCGATCACGACGCCGACCCCTTTCGGCGCCAGGACGTCGTTGATCGCATTGGCGATCTGGGCGGTCATCTTTTCCTGGATCTGGAGCCGTTTCGCGTAGACTTCCAGGACGCGCGCGAGCTTGGAGATACCGACCACCCGCTTGTTCGGCAGATAGGCGATATGGGCATGCCCGATGATCGGGCGGATGTGATGTTCGCAATGGCTGTTGAAGGGAATGTTCCTCAGTATGACCATCTCGTCATAGCCGTCGGTTTCCTCGAAGGTACGGCTGAGGATTTCGACCGGGTCCTCGAAATAACCGGCGAAGAACTCGTCCCAGGATCGGACGACTCGGTCCGGCGTCTCCAGCAGGCCTTCGCGGTCGGGATCGTCCCCGGCAAAGGCGAGCAGAGTCCGGACGGCCTTCAGCGCCTCCTCGCGGGAGGGGCGGCGGGCGAGAGCGCCCTCGCGGTCCTTGTCGATCTGCTCCACGATATTCAACCGTGATGATGTCATTGCTTTGCCCTCACCCTATCAGTCGCGGTCCGGCTTCACCACGGTGTTGCTAGGAGATAATTCCACCCCTTTTTCAATCAAGGCCGGGGGGTGTCGCATATCCTGACGAGGATTACGAGGAAAACCCGCATTCGGATCTCTTCCCGCATCATCGCTGGGCGAAGAACCAACAACGGGCATGGCCCGTCGCCCGGTCTGTCTCCATGTTACCCGAAATGCTTCAAGGAGTTGAAATATTCGACTGCTACGCTGTCGGCATGCCTGAGAAATCCGAGGTTCTCACCCTGCCGAACCGCCCTGGTAGGCGCCTTCGCGGATGCAAGCTTGTTTGTCGTCGAGCACGGGTGGGGCACTGTAGCGGCCCAAGAAGTGACAAAGACGTTTCCGGGAAATCGTTGCGTGCGGGCGGTCTTGGCGGTACTGAATCCGGGTACAGGGCGGCGCGGATGGCGGGAAAACCCGGCAATGCCGTCGACAGAAAATCATCGAACAGGAACTAGGCATGAAAAATCTTGGCAGGATCGCCGCCGTACTCACGGTGGCTCTGGGAACCACGGCGGCGTTGGCGCAGGATTACAGCCCGGCGGTCGTCTTCGACATGGGCGGCAAGTTCGACAAATCCTTCAACGAAGGGGTCTATAACGGCGTCGAGCAGTTCAAGACCGAAACCGGAATCGCTTACCGGGAATTCGAGGTCACGAACGAGACCCAGCGCGAACAGGCCATTCGCCGCATGGCGCAGCGCGGCGCCAACCCGGTTCTGGGCGTCGGCTTTGCCCAGGCCGATGCGATCGGCAAGGTCGCGAAGGAATATCCCGATACGCGTTTCTCCCTCATCGACGGCGTGGTCGATGCGCCGAACGTGCAGTCGATCGTGTTCAAGGAGCATGAAGGCTCCTTCCTGGTCGGCATGCTGGCCGTGCTGGCGTCGAAGACCGGCAAGGTCGGCTTCGTCGGCGGCATGGACATTCCGCTGATCCGCCGTTTCGCCTGCGGTTACGAGCAGGGTGCGAAATATGTCAGCAAGGACGCGGAAGTCATTCAGAACATGACCGGCACGACCCCGGCGGCCTGGAACAACCCGGGCCGCGGCGCGGAATTGGCGAAGTCGCAGTTCGACCGCGGGGCGGATGTCGTCTATGCGGCGGCCGGCGGCACCGGCATCGGCGTGCTTCAAGCGGCCGCCGACAACGGCAAATATGCCATCGGCGTCGACAGCAACCAGAACCATATGCATCCGGGCACGATGCTGACCTCGATGGTCAAGCGGGTCGATGTCGCTGCCTATAACGCGTTCATGAGCGGCAAGGACGGTTCCTGGAAGCCGGGCTTCAATGTTCTGGGCCTCGCCGAGGAGGGCGTGGGCTGGGCGCTGGACGAGCACAATGCCGCCCTGATCACGCCTGAGATGAAGGCCGCCGTCGACAAGGCCCGCGAAGACATCATCGCCGGCAAGATCGTGGTCCACGACTACATGGCTGACGACAGCTGCAAATACTAAGAACAATCCAATTAGCTTGGCGGCGCGCCGGAAATACCGGCGCGCCGCCGGTCATTCGGGGGGACGTCGTGCGGCATGGTTGAAACGGCCATCGAACTCCGGTCGATCAGCAAGGCTTTTGGTCCGGTTCAAGCGAACCGGAACGTTTCGCTGACCGTGACGAAAGGGTCGATCCACGGCATCGTCGGGGAAAACGGCGCCGGCAAGTCGACCCTGATGAGCATCCTCTACGGTTTCTATGAAGCCGATAGCGGCGACATTCTGGTACGCGGTGCGCCCGTCAGTATCCGCAATTCCAACGACGCGATCGCCGCCGGGATCGGCATGGTGCATCAGCACTTCATGCTGGTCGATCCGTTCACCGTGCTCGAAAACGTCATGCTTGGGGCCGAATCCGGACCGCTGCTGTCGGAAAGCCTGCGGGCGGCGCGCAGCGAGTTGGAACGGCTGGAACGCGAATACGGCCTGCATGTTCCGCTGGACGAGGTCGTCGGCGACCTGCCGGTCGGACAGCAGCAGCGTGTCGAAATCCTGAAGGCGCTCTACCGCGGCGCGGAGATCCTGATCCTGGACGAACCGACCGGCGTGCTGACGCCGCAGGAAACCGACCAGCTGTTCGAAATTCTGAAGGCCCTGAAGGGACAAGGCGTCACCATCATCCTGATCACCCACAAGCTGAGGGAGATCATGGCCATTACCGACCAGGTCTCCATCATGCGGGGCGGAGAGATGGTCGCCCACCGGCCGACCGCCGAAACCAACCGGGAGGAACTGGCCGAATTGATGGTCGGGCGGAAGGTGCGCCTCGACCTCGACAAGGCGCCGGCGGCGCCGCGGGAGGCCGTCTTGGCGGTCGACCATCTGACCTATACCGATGCGAAAGGCGTCCCGCGCCTCAAGGACATCAATTTCGCGGTTCATGCGGGCGAGATCGTCGGCATCGCGGGCGTTTCCGGAAATGGGCAGAGCGAGTTGCTGGAAGTTCTGGCGGGTATCCTGCCGCCCGGCGAGGGTACGGTGCGCCTCGGCCCCGTCACGGCGACCGCGGACGATCCGGGTGATCCGGAACAGCGCCGTGCAAACGGCATCGCCCATGTGCCCGAGGACCGGCAGCGCCTTGGCCTGATCGGCAAGTTCAGCGCGGAGGAATCCGCGATCCTCGGCTATCACAACGACAACGCCTATCTGTCCGGGCCGTTGATCGATCGTGCCGCGGTGCGCGCCGATTGCGAAAAGATGATGCGGGATTTCGACGTTCGACCGCCGGACCCGACCCTGCAATCCTCGAAATTCTCCGGCGGCAACCAGCAGAAACTGATCCTGGCGCGGGAGATGGAAAAGAACCCGGATATCCTGCTGGTCGGGCAGCCCACGCGCGGCGTCGATATCGGCGCCATCGAATTCATCCATCGGCAAATCGTCGCGATGCGGGACGCCGGTTCCGCGGTCCTGCTCGTCTCCGTCGAATTGGACGAGGTGATGTCCCTGAGCGATCGGATCATCGTCATGTGCGGCGGCAGGATCATCGGCGAGGTCCCCGCCGCCGAAGCCGATGCGCGGATGCTCGGCCTGATGATGACGGGTATTCCGCGGGAAGAGGCAAAGAAATCCGCCGGCAACGCCCAGGTGCCCGCATGAGCAACGCGCCCCGCATTACCTTGCCGGCCTGGATCGATGTCGGCGTCATCCCGCTGCTGAACATCCTGATGGCGCTTGTGGCCGCCGGCCTCGTCATCCTGGTGATCGGCGAAGACCCGCTGCAGGCGGTGCAGGTCATGATCCAGGGCGCCGTCGGCTATGACGAAGGCATCGGCTATACCCTCTACTACACGACCAATTTCATCTTCACCGGTCTGGCCGTGTCGATGGCCTTCCATGCCGGGTTGTTCAATATCGGCGGCGAAGGGCAGGCCTATTTCGGCGGGTTGGGGATCGGCCTGGTCGTGCTGGCGCTGGACGGGTTCGCGCCGGGTTTCCTGATCGTGCCGCTCGCGATCGTGGGCGGTGCGCTCTTCGGGGCCGGGTGGGCCTTCATCCCGGCCTATCTGCAAGCCTATCGCGGCAGCCATATCGTCATCACCACCATCATGTTCAACTTCATCGCCGCGGCGCTGATGGTCTACCTGCTGGCCGGCGTCATGCGCGAAGGCGGCAACATGTCGCCGGAGACCCGCGAATTCGCCGATGCCGCCTTTCTGCCCTTCATGCACGAGGTATTCGCCTGGTTCGGCGTGACGATCACCCGGACGCCGCTGAACCTGTCGCTGGCCTGGGCCTTGGTCTGCTGTGTCCTCGTTTACCTGTTCATCTGGCGGACGCGGTGGGGGTATGAGTTGCGCACGGTCGGTCAGAGCGAACGGGCCGCCGTCTATGCCGGGATTTCCCCGCCCAGGATCGTCCTGATGGCGATGTGCCTGTCCGGCGCGCTGGCCGGTTTCGTCGGCGTCAACGAGTTGCTGGGCGTTCAGCACCGCCTGCTGCTGAACTTCTCGTCCGGATACGGGTTCACCGGCATCGCGGTCGCGCTGATGGGCCGGAACCACCCGATCGGCATCGTGCTTGCCAGTCTTCTTTTCGGGCTGCTCTATCAAGGCGGCGCGGAACTGGCTTTCGAAATGCCGACCATCACGAAGGAAATGGTCGTGGCGCTGCAGGGACTCGTCATTCTGTTCTCCGGCGCGCTGGCTTATATGTCCCGGCCCTGGGTGGAACGGATTTATCTGCTGGCGCGCGGCGGCAGCGTGCGGAAGGGTGCGTGATGGACGATACGATCCTTCTGGTCTTGCGAACCCTGGACGCGACGTTGCGCGTGGCGACGCCGTTGATCTTCTGCGCCATGGCCGGCCTGTATTCTGAACGGTCCGGTATCGTCGATATTGGCCTCGAGGGAAAGATGCTGGCCGGGGCCTTCGCGGCAGCGGCGGTCGCGGCGCTCACAGGGTCGGCCTGGCTGGCGCTTGCCGTGGCCGTGCTGGTTTCGATGTCGCTGGCGCTGCTGCACGGCTTCGCCTGCATCACCCATCGCGGCGACCATGTGGTCAGCGGCGTCGCCATCAACATCCTGGTCGCCGGTCTGACCATCGTTCTGGGGAACGCCTGGTTCCGGCAGGGCGGGCAGACCCCCTCGCTGCAGGCGGATGCGCGTTTCATGCCCATAGATCTGCCGGGATCCGAAGCCGCGTCGCATATACCGGTGATCGGGCAGGCCTATGCGGAACTGATCAGCGGCCACAATCTGCTGGTCTATGTCGGTCTGGCCGTGGTGCCGCTGACGGCGTGGATCGTCTACAAGACCCGGTTCGGCCTGCGCCTGCGCGCCGTCGGCGAAAACCCGGCGGCGGTCGACACGGCGGGGATTTCCGTGATCTGGCTGCGGTACCGCGCCGTGATGATCTGCGGCGTCCTGACCGGACTGGCCGGGGCCTATCTGGCGATCGCCCAGAATGCCGGCTTCTCCCGCGACATGACGGCCGGGCAGGGATATATCGCGCTGGCGGCGCTGATCTTCGGGAAATGGCGGCCCTGGCATGCGTTCGGCGCCTGCCTCATCTTCGGGCTGCTCGACGCGGTTTCCATCCGCATGCAGGGTGTCGAACTTCCCGGTATCGGCGAGGTGCCGGTGCAGGCGATACAGGCCTTGCCCTATATCCTGACCGTCGTTCTGCTGGCCGGCTTTATCGGCAAGGCCGTCGCGCCGAAGGCCATCGGCATACCCTATGTGAAGGAGAGGTAGGATGTCCGGCATGTCAGACGCAAATCCCGATCCCGACCTTGTCGCCGCCGCTATCGCCGTGCGGGTCAATGCCTATGTGCCTTATTCCGGCTACCATGTCGGCGCGGCCGTCCGGGGCGTGAACGGGAAGATCTATACCGGCGTGAATGTGGAGAACGCCGCCTATCCGGAAGGCACCTGCGCGGAAGCCGGCGCCATCGCCGCCATGGTCCTGGATGGCGAGCGGGAGATCGTGGAAATCGCCGTCGCCGGGCCGGAAGGAGCGATCATCACGCCCTGCGGCGGATGCCGGCAGAAACTGCGCGAATTCAGCCGCGCCGACGTCCCGGTGCATTCCTGCGACCCGGCCGGCCACAAGCAGACGGTCACCATCGGCGACCTGTTGCCGCATGCCTTTTCGCCGGAGCATCTGTCGTGATCCTGCAGCGCGCCAGGCAGGCGGCCGACGCGATCAGGCGGCAAACCGGTTTGACGCCCCTGGTTGGTGTCGTTCTGGGCTCGGGCCTTGGCCCTTTCGCGGAGGATGTCCGGGACCCGGTCGTCATTTCCTACGCCGATATTCCAGGTTTCCCGGAATTGACGGTCGCCGGCCATGCCGGGCGGCTGGTCCTGGGCACGGTGTCGGGCATGCCGGTCGCCGTTCTTCAAGGCCGGAAGCACTATTACGAAGCCGGCGATGCGCGGGCCATGAACCTGCCGATCGCCACATTGCGGGAACTGGGCTGTGAAATCCTGCTGACGAGCAATGCGTCCGGCGCGATCCTGGAAGGACTGGAGCCCGGCGATCTGGCCATCCTGTCCGACCATATCAACTGGGTCGGCGCCAGCCCGCTGACCGGCGAGGACGGGATCGGCGATCCCTTCGTCGACATGGCCGACGCCTATGACCCGCAACTGCGCGCGACGATGCAGAAGGCCGGGACCAAATGCGGATTGGCGCTGCGGGAGGCGGTCTATACATTCTTTGCTGGGCCGCAATTCGAAACGCCGGCCGAAATCCGCGCGGTGCAGCGATTGGGCGGGGATCTGGTAGGCATGTCGACGGTGCCGGAAGTCATCCTGGCGCGTTATCTGGGAATGCGGGTGGCGGCGCTTTCGGTGGTGACGAACCGGGCGGCAGGTTTGAGTGATACGGCATTGAGCCATGCGCAGACGCAGGCCAATGCGAAACAAGCCGAAAAGGCGATGCGGGGGCTGGTCGCGGCATTTCTGGCGATCCTGCGGGAGGAAACGGTTTGAGCGATGCGTTGAGAAAGGTTGCGGCGCGCGCCCTGGCGCTGCTGGACCTCACCAGCTTGAATGACGGCGACGACGAAGCCGCGATCGCGGCGCTGTGCTCCCGCGCGGTGACGCCGCATGGCCCGGTCGCGGCTGTTTGCGTCTGGCCGCGTTTCGTCGCGCAATCCGTTGCTGCATTGACGGGAACCGGCGTGCGCGTGGCCGCGGTCGCGAATTTCCCCGACGGGGCGGCGGATGTCGAAAAGGCGGTCGCCGATAGCGCTGCGATCCTGGCCGCCGGCGGCGATGAAGTGGATGTCGTCTTTCCCTATCGCACCCTGATGTCGGGGGACGAGGCTGCAGGGGCGGAATTGGTGCAGGCCTGCAAGCTGGTCTGCGGCCCCGCGGCGCGGCTGAAGGTGATCATCGAAAGCGGGGAGTTGAAGGACCCGGCGCTTATCCGGCGTGCGTCGGAAATCGCGCTCGCCGCCGGGGCCGATTTCATCAAGACCTCGACGGGGAAGGTGCCGGTCAACGCCACGCTGGAAACGGCGGAAATCATGCTGACCGTCCTCAAGCAGCACGGATCGGGCGGGTTCAAGGCAGCGGGCGGGATACGCGACACGGCGACGGCGGGTGCCTATCTCGCGGTCGCGGACCGCATCATGGGCCCGGATTGGGCGAGGCCGGAGACATTCCGCTTCGGCGCGAGCGGCGTTCTGTCCGATTTGCTGGCCGTCTTGGACGGCAAGGGCGGCGCGGCCGCCGCGGAAGGATACTGACCGATGCTGGCGCAGGAAATCATCCGCAAGAAGCGCGACAACCGTCCCCTGACCGGGGAGGAGATCGATTTCATGGTCCGCGGCCTGACCGACGGGTCGATTTCGGAGGGGCAGATCGCCGCTTTCGCCATGGCGATCTTCTTCAACGGCATGCCCATGGACGAATGCGTGGCGCTGACGCGCGGCATGGTGAATTCGGGCGAGGTCCTGGATTGGAAGGATCTCGATCTTGCCGGGCCCGTCCTGGACAAACATTCGACCGGCGGGGTCGGCGACAAGGTCAGCCTGATGCTCGCCCCTGTCGTCGCCGCCTGCGGCGGCTTCGTGCCGATGATTTCCGGCCGGGGTCTCGGCCATACCGGGGGCACGCTGGACAAGCTGGAATCGATTCCGGGCTATCGGACGGAACCGGATATCGCCCAATTCCGCGACGTGGTGAAGACGGCGGGCTGCGCCATCATCGGGCAAACCGCCGAACTCGCCCCGGCGGACAAGCGCTTCTATGCGATCCGCGACGTCACCGGCACGGTCGAATCCGTGCCGCTCATCACCGCCTCGATCCTGTCGAAGAAACTGGCTGCGGGTCTTGATGCTCTGGTGATGGACGTGAAAACCGGAACCGGCGCTTTCGCGCAGGACTATCACATGGCGCGGGAACTGGCCCTGAGCATCGTCGCCGTCGCCAAGGGCGCGGGCATGCCGACGACGGCGCTGATCACGGATATGAACCAGGTTTTGGGACGGAATGTCGGCAACGCGGTCGAAGTGGCCGAGGCGGTCGACTACCTGACCGGCACGGCGCGCGATGCCAGGCTGCATCAGGTGGTGATGGCGCTGGCCGGCGACATGCTGCATCTGGGCCGCCTTGCCGCCAGTCCCGAAGAAGGCCGCGAAAAGGCCACGCGTGCGCTTGAGGACGGGTCTGCCGCCGAACGGTTTTCGCGCATGGTCGTCGCGCTGGGCGGACCCGCCGATTTCGTCGAACGGAAGGACGACTACCTGAAACCTGCGCCGGTGCGGAAACCGTGCTATCCTTCCAGATCCGGCAGGGTTGCCGGGGTCGATGCCAGGGCGGTGGGCGTCGCGGTCATCGAACTGGGCGGCGGCCGCGCGCTGGCCAGCGACGATGTCGATCACCGCGTCGGGTTGACGCATGTCGCCTCGATCGGCGATGAGGTCGGCCCGGACAATCCGATCGCCGTCATCCATGCACGGGACGAGGCCGCCGCGGACGCCGCCGCGGCCGTCCTGACGAAGGCGATCAAGATCGGCGAGCCGGGCGAACCGGGGCCGGTCGTGTTCGAACGGGTCGACTGAGCGGGCCCACGGTTCCAACAACTGGAAATGACGCAAAGACATGGCGCGGGCGATCATATTGGTGATGGATTCCTTCGGGATCGGCGCGGCGCCGGATGCGGCGGCTTTCGGCGATGCGGGGGCGGATACCTTGGGGCATATCGCCAAGACCCGCGCGGATGCCGGACGGCCGCTCGCTTTGCCGGTCCTTGCCCGTTTGGGGCTGGGGGAGGCGGCGCGGCTGGCGACCGGCTCGGTCCCGCCGGGGCTTGAGGCGGACGGTCCCGTCACCGGGGCCTATGGCGCGGCGGCGGAGACCAGCCGCGGCAAGGACACGCCGAGCGGCCATTGGGAAATCGCCGGCCTGCCCGTCGATTTCGACTGGGGTTTCTTCCCGCGGACGGAGCCCTGTTTCCCCGCGGCGGAGATCGCGGAACTGGTGCGGCGCGCGGACCTGCCCGGCATCCTGGGGAACAAGCATGCATCGGGTACGGAGATCATCAAGGAACTGGGGGAGGAGCACATCCGCACGGGTAAGCCGATCTGCTATACCTCAGCCGATTCCGTCTTTCAGATCGCCGCGCATGAAGAGCATTTCGGCCTTGAACGGCTTTACGGTCTCTGCGAGATCGCCAAGGAAATCTTCGACCGGTTGAACATCGGCCGCGTCATCGCGCGGCCCTTCATCGGCGCCGGCCCGGAAAGCTTCGCGCGGACCGGCAACCGCCGCGACTATACGACCCCGCCGCATGGGCCGACCTTGCTCGACATCGTGAAAGCGTCGGGCGGGCAGGTGATTTCGATCGGCAAGATCTCCGACATTTTCGCGCATCGGGGAATAACGAAGAAGCTGAAGGCCGACGGCAATGACGCGCTTTTCGAGGCGACCCTGCAGGCGATGGAGGAAGCCGGCGACGGCGACCTGATCTTCAGCAACTTCGTCGATTTCGACATGCATTTCGGGCACCGCCGCGATGTCGAAGGCTATGCGGCCGCGCTGGAACGCTTCGACGCGGCATTGCCGGTCCTGATCGGGCGCCTTGGGCCCGACGATCTGGTCCTGATCACGGCGGACCACGGCTGCGACCCGACCTTCCGGGGAACCGACCATACGCGCGAATTCGTCCCGGTCCTGTTCTTCGGCCCGAAGGTCGAGGCCGGAAGCCTGGGCCGGCGCGACACCTTCGCCGATATGGGGCAGACCATCGCGCGCCATCTCGGGGTCGGTCCGCTGAACGCGGGGGATGATTGTTTCGCGCGCGCCCGCGCGGCGTGAGGAGAATATGCCCGTGGACCGGTTCACTGTGACGGAGGGCATCGATGAGGCGATGCGCGCGGCCTACGACCGGGACGGGTTCCTGGTCCTGGAGGGCTTCGCCTCGGCGGAGGACTGCCGCGTACTCTCCGCCCGGATCGACGCCTTGATCGACGGGTTCGAACCACCGGAAACGCCGACGGTCTTCGGCGCCCATGCGGCCGACCGGTATTTCCTGGGCTCGGGCGATACGATCCGTTTCTTTTTCGAACCCGGGGCGGTGGACGGGCAGGGGCGCCCGACGCGCCCGATCCGCACCGCGTTGAACAAGATCGGCCATGCCCTGCACGACCTGGATCCCGGATTCGACGCGTTCTTCCGGTCCGGCCGGTTTCGCGCCCTGGCCGAAGGGCTCGGCCTGCGCGATCCGCGGCTGCTGCAATCGATGGTGATCTTCAAACAGCCCGGCATCGGCGCGCCGGTCGGCATGCATCAGGACGCGACCTTCCTGCGCACCGATCCGCCCAGCGTGACCGGCTTCTGGATCGCCCTGGAGGACGCGACGCTGGAAAACGGCTGCCTGCTGGCGGTTCCGGGCGGCCATCGCGGGCCGCTGCGTAAATGGTTCGGCCGCGGGGAAGGCGATGTTCTGGAAACCAGAATGCTCGTCGAGGACGGCGGGGGCGCCGGCGGGAATCCGGTTCCGCTGGAAGTACCGGCCGGGACGCTGGTCGTTCTGCACGGCCTGTTGCCCCATGGCAGCGGCCCGAACCGGTCGGACCGGTCTCGCCGGGCGGTGACCCTGCACACGATCGACGGCGGCTTGCCCTATGCCGAAGACAATTGGCTCCGCCGGCGGAAGGATCTTCCATTGCGCGGTTTTCAATAGAGGTCCCCGGGAATGATTACCGAAATCGGTTTCGACGCCGACGATACGCTCTGGCACTGCGAGAACAGGTTCTTCGAGACCCAGGCGCGGCTTGAGGAAATCCTGGCGCACCATGCCCCGCGGGAGGAGGTCGAGGCCAAGCTGCACGATACGGAATTGGCGAATGTCCGCCTTTTCGGCTACGGCGTTAAAGGCTTCACCCTCTCCATGGTGGAAACCGCCGTGCAGATTTCCGGCGGCGAGATCACCGGGGACGAGGTGCACGAGATCCTGATGATGGGAAAAGCCATGCTGGACGCACCCGTCGACCTGATGGACGGCGCGCGGGAGGTCTTGGAAACCCTGCACGGCCGGTACCGGCTGGTCTTGATCACCAAGGGCGAT
>Ga0209692_10003616_pt1 | contig 14833 bp, 6 predicted proteins | sample tdDd472_FD_187129 | JGI IMG/M metagenome (GOLD analysis project Ga0209692, IMG submission 187129) | Marine sediment microbial communities from the Atlantic coast under amendment with organic carbon and nitrate - tdDd47.2 (SPAdes)... | ecosystem: Environmental > Aquatic > Marine > Coastal >...
AATCACTATCCGTTGTGGTGATAATTGAGCCATCCGAAAGTAAATTCAGCGCCCTATCATAAGGAGCGGTTGCGGCACTGCCGCCCGTGGCAATTAGGATGTGATCCCCATATAGGGCATTCTCCCCAGCGGCATATAAACCCACACCCTGACTGCCATATAAGTCTAAATCACCGCCCTCAATATCAAAGACGGTACTTTGGCTTAAATCGGCCCGCAGGTTTTGGGCCTGGGCTTTTAATTGCTGTGCGGCCTGTAAATCAATCCCGCCCATTACGGATTGTTGTTGAATCGTATTGGTGGCTTGGTAGTGTAGGGTATTATGTACAGTTTTATAGGTCAGGAATGTGTTTTTATTCCCATGCATCGATTTATTGCCCGCCAAAAGTGTGGGCAGATAGAGCCATGCCCACCTTACCTAAAAGACGAATTGACTCCGATTCTGATACGGCACCTTCTTTATTTTTGCAATAGGGGTAAAATAGAGGCCCAGATTATTTTTTAGTATATTTCATCAGCATTTCGAGAAATTTGATAGCCTGAAAGCAACAAAACATGTGCGAATTTACCTAGATTTTTGTAATTGTTCATAATCTCTAAATTTTTGATCAAAAAATAGAAAAAATAACATAAGCTGTAGATTTTATGCTGGATTTTAAGATAAGTATCATTGCGTAACCGGAGAACCTCTTTTAAAAGCCTCCCTTTAACGGATGATATTGTGTTTGTATTAAGTTCCGAGTAATATGTGAATAATGTTTTAAAGCGTTAAATACTGAAGACTTAAACCAAAAATGATGGCATTAAAAGAAAAATACATTAACCCTTTTACCGATTTTGGATTTAAAAAACTCTTTGGCACGGAGTTTAATAAACCGCTTTTGGTTGACTTTCTCAATGAAGTCATTGGTTGTGAAACCGGGAAAATCACTCACCTGAATTATTTATCGACCGAACAACTGGCTCCCGGACTTAATGAACGCAAAGCGATTTTTGATATTTATTGCGAAAATGAGCAAGGCGAGAAGTTTATTGTTGAATTGCAAAAAGCCAAACAAAATTACTTTAAAGATCGCAGTGTCTACTACTCGACTTTTCCCATTCAGCAACAAGCGGAAAGAGGGGATTGGAACTTTCAACTCAAAGCCGTTTATACCATTGGTATTTTAGACTTTGTGTTTGAGGAAGATAAAGATGACAATCAAGTCTTTCATCATGAAGTTAAAATGATCAATACCCGCACGGGTCAGGTCTTTTTTGATAAACTGACCTATATTTATCTGGAAATGCCCAAGTTTAATAAAACCGAAGATGAACTCGACACCCATTTTGAAAAATGGCTGTATATCCTTAAAAATCTTAATAAACTCACCTCACGGCCTAAAAAACTTCAGGAAAAAGTGTTTTCTCAACTGTTTGAGCAAGCCGAAATTGCCCACTTTAATCAACAAGAACACCAACAATATGAAGAAAGTTTAAAACAGTATCGCGATATTAAAAACACCCTGGATACAGCCTATGATGAGGGTAAAAAGGAAGGTAAGGTAGAGGGTAAGATAGAGGGTAAGATAGAGGGTAAGATAGAGGGTAAGATAGAAGGCAAACAGGAAGGTAAAATTGAAGAAAAAAGAGCGTCTGCGTTAAAAATGCACCTTGCCGGGATTGAGATTCAAACCATTAGTCAGGTCACGGAATTAAGCATTGAAACGATTAATGAGATTGTGAAACAACACCTAGAGGCGGAGTCAAAATTATCCCCTCGATAGATTTAATAGTTTTCTTAATTATTCATTCCTGAATTAGGGCTGATCATTTCCTCTTTATGGTTGATTTTGTAGGGTGGGCATGTCTTTTTATGTCCACGCATCGATTTATTGTCGGCCAAAAGCGTGGGCAGATAGAGCCATGCCCGCCCTACCTAAAAGATAAATTGACTCCAATTCTGATACGGCTGACCAGCCTCTTTATTTTGGCCAGGCATCCCCTCAAAAAAACAAGCATAAAAGCTATTTTTCGAATTGTCTGTTTTGATTCGCATTATTAAAATCAATCCCTGGGGATAAATATGGGATTTTTGTGGTCTAAAAGAGGGATTAAGGGTGGGTTTATTTGTTCGATTGAAAAGGCGCTGGATTGATTTTTATCCCAAATTGTGCTTTAATCAGCGCTTTCCTGTTCAGAGAAGGGATGATAACTTGCTGATTTAATGATGAAAAAACACTTTGTTTTTCAAATTGTTATTTGTAATTAGGATTTGATATTAGCTGGCCTAAAACCCATCATCTTAATCCATCTGACTCATTATTGCCATTGCTGGTTATTCATGCCATGGCCCAAAAAAAACAAAACAGCAGGGGACAACTATATGCCTATATTGGAGAAAACATTGACTCGAATACTTATCCGAACACTCGCCCACATCACACTGATTAGCAGTGTCTTATTATCCAACCAAGCCCTGGCCTTAATTGATTTTAATGATAGTACCTCAGAAGTCCGGGAGAATATGCTGCCGGAACAATTAATTATGGTGGATGGAACGGATATCACCCCATGTACCTTAAAAGGCAGCACCCAGCAATATCTTTATGACCAAGCCAATGCGTTGATTCATTTTCAACCCGGTGATTTAAATTTCTATTCAAAACGAGTGGAAACCGCACATACCAAAAAAGTGCCTGAATGCCCCCTTTCTGATGCGAAAGGGGTTACTAAATCAACCCCAAATCGACAAACTATCTCGATGGTCAATGGCGCCAAAATTACCAGCGCCGACTATATTTTTGCGGGTCTTGATATGACAACGACCGGTACGGTGCTCTATGAAGATGATAAAATCCCTCAATTATATTTGTCTGCAAAAAATAAAGAAGGTTATATTAAGACCGACTTTGGCAGTGCGGATACCCTAACGGTGGAAATTGACTATAACTTACTGGAACCCAAAATGGCCTTGGGGAACTATAAGGTTAAAGCCTATTTTGTGGTGCAATTAGATAATCAAGCTTTTTATCAATACACGCCCTCAGGAAGTTTTGTACCGTATACGGGTATCGATAACTTACCGGCTTTTATTGACTGTTCGGAAAATGAATATTACCGAGGAACAAAAATCGAGCCGTTAAAAGACTTTGATTTATCGGAATTTGCCAAAACCCATCAAAGCCTGGCGATTTATGCCGGATTTGCTTATTGTGATGGCTCTTTCCCACTGACCCCCGAACATAATAATGTGATTTTTGTGAATCAACCCCTGATGATTATCCTCCATGAAACGGACCTGAGCAAAGCCCCTGAAGTCAATACGGTTTATTATAATTCCCGTAAAAACCGCATCTGGTATACGGAAACCCTGGTGGATGGCGTCCGTCATGGCCCGGTGACCTTTTATAATTACTATGATGGCCAAGCGAATTATAGTACGGAATATAGTTATGGGACTCAAATTAATGTGGAGACCGAGATTGGGAGTTCAGGTAGTAAAAGCGTAACCTATTATAATGAGGAAGGGCATAAAATTAAATATGAATTTTATGATTCTAAAGGGCGCCTTAAAAAAATATATAACTATATTCGTTATGAAGGTGAGGATGTTGGGCATGGCGACGTAACATTCTATTATTATGAAGGTGATTCTACAGAACCATATGAAACTATCATTAGCACCTTCGAATATGGTGAGTTTGTTAGCGAAGTTATTCTCTAAATCAAATCCCTAGCGCGACCCTAAAAAAACCGCTCATTGAAGCGGTTTTTTTTGCCTTGCATTTTATATCCTATCCGGCCCAAGCGGCTCAATGGTATAGAGCGGGGTGATGTTACTCGGCTCCAGATGAGATGGGGTGGGTAAAGGAATATTTGGAACACTGGCTGGAGCGGGGATTTTATAGTAGGAGCAATCCCTGTAGGTAGTTGGGCCAGTGGTACAGACCGGTGGGTCATCGGAGGAACAGGTCACTGCACCGGGAACGGGACACGTTTCGGGAGTGTATGAATCAAGATGCCTTTGATTGGCCTGAGCATGGAGCGCATTGGCTTCGGCCAAGGCACTTTGAGCTTGGGCATAAGCTTCGGCTTCGGCCTGCTGCAATACGCCGTATTGGTTTTCACTATCCAGGGCCAAATCAACGGCATTATTAGCCTGTTGAATGGCGGGCATGGTAATATGGTTAGCCGCATGATTTAAATCGCCATGGATGCGCCGTAATTCCTCGGCCATAAATTTTGATTCACAACCCGTACAATCGGTAATCTGCATATCACTTAAATGCCCTTCAAGCATAATAATATTTAAACTTTTATCGCCAGAAAGCTTAATCTTCGGAGCAGTGATACTTAAGTCACCCCCAGTGGTATTAATATTAAAGGAAATATCCGTTTCCACCACAAGTTCATTTTTGGCATGAATATTAAATCCACCGCTTTCACTATTGCCAAAACGCGCCCAACCCGCTTTGGCATTGAAGTTATTACGGGCTGTCATTTCTAAGTCTTCGGATTGGAAAACCTGATTATTGGCAGTGAAATTGATATTACGAGTATTTGCAGGTTGATTTCTTTCGGTTCCAATATGAATCCGTTCCGCAATCACATAATTATTGCCCTGATCACTACCAATATTAGTGGTATCATCTTCGGAAATAAATTCAATATAATCCCCAGCTAAAATATCATTTTGCAGATTGGCCATAATAATGGGTTTATCAATATTGACCTGAATATTATTGTTACTTTTCATATCAATATTAGTGGTATCAAAACGCAGATTATGGACATTATAGGTCTGGTCCTGAGCGGTTAAATTCACACTATTGCCGGCATACACGGTGAATAAATCCGCCTCCAGGTCTATGTGTTGATTTTGTAAATGCACATCTACCGTACCATGAATCCCGACTAAATCCGCTTGGGCAGTAAAATGGGGGGAATGAATACCGATATCACCGGTATAATTGACCACTAAATTGCCACTGTCCAAATGAAACACTTCTTCCGCTTTGACCTCGGCCCATCCCTTACTATCAAAGGAGAGGGTTTCATTGGCACTAATCCGGGTACTATTATCTCCATAGGCGGTCATGCGTCGGTGACTGGCAAAAAACTCAAATAAGGGGCCCGAGGTGGTAAAATTATGACCGGCATACAGGTGAGTATCGCCTGCTTCGGTGCCAAAATAAAAATTGTCTGCATTGAGGCTAAGAGATTGCTCTGCTTCAATTTCAAATAACTCGGCTTGATTAAAATACAGGTCTTTGGCGGATAGGGCCAAACCATCAGCCTCAACCGAATAATCACTATCCGTTGTGGTGATAATTGAGCCATCCGAAAGTAAATTCAGCGCCCTATCATAAGGAGCGGTTGCGGCACTGCCGCCCGTGGCAATTAGGATGTGATCCCCATATAGGGCATTCTCCCCAGCGGCATATAAACCCACACCCTGACTGCCATATAAGTCTAAATCACCGCCCTCAATATCAAAGACGGTACTTTGGCTTAAATCGGCCCGAAGGTTTTGTGCCTGGGCTTTTAATTGCTGCGCGGCCTGTAAATCAATCCCGCCCAATACGGACTGTTGCTGAATATGATTGGTGGCTTGGTAGTGTAGGGTATTTTGTGCCGTAATATCAGCGCTTTGGGCGCTAATGGTAAAGTCATCAATGGCTAACCCCGCACCATTGTCTTTAAATAAAATATCGCTGGCTGATTCCAGAATTAAAGCCTGATTGGCTTGCATCGTCAGACTTTGATGGGCCAATAGGTCAATCCCTTGACCGGCTTGCATATCGATATTGTGTTGTTGGGAAACAATTGCTAGGGTATCACCTTGCAGGCTAATATTATTTAGTGCAATCAGGCTGCTATTGGCTGCCTGTATCTCCAGATTTTGACTGGCAATATAACTCGCATCACTCTGCGCCTCGGCATACAGTGATGCGGCGTTTTCGGTCCTTAAAAACAGACTGTCCCCGGCGGAAAAGTGATTATTATCCACGGCATTAAAATCAATCCAGCTATTGTCAGAGCTGAGATTCATGCCTTGATTGGCATCAAAATTCAACTCCGCTTGTTCGGCATGGATTTGTATATTGGCACCTGAGGTCAGGTGAATGGCTTGCGCTGATTCGAATTGAATATCCCGGGATTGATTTAAAAAATAATCATCCGCTTCCAGCGCAATCTCGTTGGTCGTGGTGCTAAAGGCCATATCCGTACCGGATTGATAATAAATATCCTTACCCGAGGTCATCACAATCTGCCCCGCATCGGAAATACTGAGATAACTATCGGCATCGACACTAAAATTACCATCTACAAAGACCGGGACATCGTTGCCACCGGGATTGACCTGGCCCAGGATTAAATTTTCACCGGGATTATTGCGAAGCCGATCACTGCCCACAATTTCGCGCTGCTCATCGGGATTGGCTTCATTAAAGGAAATACTCGCCTGCATATTATTACTGCCATCGGTGCGTAACCATTCATCCAATGCCTCTCCATTACTGGAGTTAATTCGAATTTGGGCATCCGCAAGAACTTCAATACTGGCATGGGTTGAGGCAATGCCCCCCGGATTATAGCGTTGTGATGTGGCATTGGGGATTGCATGACCCATCGCAGTCATGGCGGCCAAACCGGCTAAATCGGGACGCAATTGATTGCCAACACTCAGGGAGTCAAAAGTGGTTGTGGCCTTAATTTTAGGGTGTAAAAGATTGTCGTCAATTACTTCTACGGTTGTGGCGGTAAAGGATAAATTGCTATAACGACTCGTGGAAGGAAAGTCACAAGGCAAGAAATGATCGCTGGCAGTGCCCTTATTATCATCGGTGCAGTCGCTGCTTTTTAATTTCTGAAATGTAATCTGACTGGTACTGCCTAGCGGAGTCGTGCTAATAATTTCTTGTGTGTTTTCGGCAATATAGGCCCGAATGGCATTATTATAGGTGGCGATTTCCTGCCCCAATGCTCTGGCCCGGGCTTGCTCATTTTCGCTGCGATGTTGTTGAACGGTATAGGTCATCAGCGATGCGATAGCAGCGACGACAATAAGGGATTGTAGTAATGAAAACCCGGGTGGTTGTTGAATAATCATAAATGGCCTCTTGTTGACAATAGAAATGATTAATTAATGCTAAATTAAATAATTATTTATAAATAATTAATTACCAGGGTTATAATCGGACCAAATGCCTTCGGCCCGCTCATATTCCTGGGTATTTTCAACGGCTTTTTTCCCCGATGATAAGGCGTCTTCAGCAAATACCTTGGCATCATCAGAACGAACCAAGGCATTTTTGGAACTCTCGTAGATAATATCCAACTTTTTATAAATATTTCCTGTGGCCTGGGATACCTCGACTCCGTCAACCAATAAATCATTATCATTGGTCAGCTCTGGATTATTGTTTAAATCCCGTGTGTGATGACCATCTAAATCAACGAATTGGACGGATTGGGTCGTATCATGGTTAAGGTTTAATTGGCCGGAATAGAAATTTTTCCGATGGGCAGAGCCAATGGTTGAAGTCTCCGTACTCCCATCCCGATCGCCTGAGCTAAAGTGAATTCTGGCGGTTGTTTTGCTATCGCCTATTTTTCCGGTTTGTCCCGTATAGATCTGATACATGGATTCAACTGAAAGGTCTTGTTCCGCTTGGGCAGTAAATTTAAAACTTTCCTTACTGCCTTTGTAGCCATGAAAGGTAATATCTCCCGGATCAGTGTTTGTTTCCGTAAAGTTTATATTTTTTTTTGCCTTAAAATCCGATGCATCGGTGGACTCTAAATTAACCGATGCCCCTTGAAGACTGGTTCCTAATTCAGACCCGATACTCACATAACCCTCTGTTTCGGCATAAAGCCCCAGGGGATTTATGGTAAGATCAATATAGGATTTACTTTCAAATTCCAATTCGCCTTCAATGGCACTTATGGTCAGTTTATTATAATCAATAATTAAATCATTCCTAACATTAAAAATAATATCACCGGGATTAAAAGCGGGATTCGTATTATTGATATTAACCGCACCGTGTTTGCCTTCCATATAAATGGGACCATCAACACTAAAGTCAATTATTTTGGAACCGGGATGCACATTAATGTTTTTGGCGGCAAAAATACCATGATAATTTGCATCGATAGTGACATTATCACTATTTAAATAAAAATCATTACCTTTTAGCGTCATTTGACTCGGTGAGCTAAAAAGAGTCGTGGGGGTATTGGGTAAAATACTAAAGTGACTGGCAGCTAAATGAAAGGTTCCCGCAGAAGAAATCTCCGTATCGGAGCTGGGTGTTCCAATATCGATTCCTTTCGAGGCATGAAAAATAAGATCGCTACTGGAATCCAGTAAAATATTATTATCTGCACTAATATCAATACTGCCCCGAGTGGTTGCCACTACCTCGTTTTGACCATTGCTGGCGGTGGTATTGATATAAATATTATTGGCGCCGAATTGATTATTCCCGGTGCTGGTTCGGACCTCGACTGATTGGCCATCCATGCTTAAGGCTTGCTGATGGGAGAGGTATTGATTATCCAGACTGGCTTGGTTAAAAATATTAGCAGCGGATTGTTTAAAACCGGCGGCTCCGTATAGGCTTAGGGTTTCGTTAAATCCGGGACTTAGACTGGTTTTTTTGCCCCTGGGGCTGGCATCGATTTTAATATTTTGCCCCAGCATATCAATACGTGTGCCATAAATATCCAATTCACCAGCAGCGAGGTTTTCCATATCAGACGTGGTAAGGGCGATATCCTGGGTAAATTGCGCATCAATGGATTGACTCAGGGATTGGATATTATTTGGAGCATCGAGAAATAAACTACCCGCAGTACTTTCGAATAATGCCGTATTGCCAGAACTTAGGCTGAGATCATCCCCGCTATTTAATTGATAATTAATTGACTCGGTTTCAATATTGGCTTCTGCACTAAGTTGGGCGCTAGCCGCGAAAAAATCGATTTGCTGATTTGATAGCCCTTGGATGGAGTCTTGAGCGCTAATCAAGATATCATTATTGGCTCGATAAACACTATTCTGGTCGCTATTAAGCACGATGTCAGCTTCTGTTGACTCAATGATTAAACCCTCTGCGGCAATTAAATCCATATTCTTACCGGCATTTAAATCGACTCGATTGGCGGCATAGGTATCAATATTGGCTGCGGATTGAATATGGACCTGATTATGGCCGCTAAGGTTAATATTGGCTGTGCTGGAGTTAAATTTAACCTGTTTTCCGGCATCGATATTTATATCGCTACTAGCATCCAATAAAATATTATTGGCGGCTTTTAAGTGTAAATTGGCATCGGCTTGATAGCGGGTATTTTGCTGACTCTCGACACTAAAGCTTTGTCCGGCTTTCCATTCTATGTTATTGCCTGCGGTTAATTTAAATGCGCCAAGAGGACCATCGGCGGTATATAATAAATTATCGCCTGAATTCATATCGATTAATTCTGTACTTTCTGCGCTAAAATCAGGACTATTACTTTGACCCAATGAGTTTTTAGCGCTCATTTGGATACTATTAACTGCTTCTACTTCAAAATTGCCATCGATCTCTAGATGGGCATTGTGTGTTTTATCCCCGAAAATTACTGGGCGACCCTTGTTGTCATAGTCTTTATTATAAATCCGCGAGTTATTAACAATTTCTCGTTGCTCTGGTAGGAGGGTCGGATCAAAGGTAATTGGGGCTTCCATATTATTGCCACCATCGATGCGTAACCAGGGGTCATTAATTTTATTATTGACCGCTTGTAGAATAATATCGCCAGTGGCTTGATCCATACTAATACTGGATGAGGTGGTCATACCGGTCCCGGTATTACCGGTAGAAAAATTTAAGGCGGTTAAGGCGGCTAAACCGGTTAAATCTTTTCGTATGTTTCCTCCCCGAATAATGGGGTCAATCCGTGTTGTGGCGATAATATTTTCATCGACCTCAATTTCGGTTTGATAAGCAATACCCAATTGAGTAAAGGGATCAAAAGAGCAGGGAACAAATTGGCTGGCTGTTGAGCCGGGACTACAACCGGCTTTTAAGTGATTAATACTAATATTAATTTTGCCTTGGCTAAAATTACCGGCATTTTCTGCAATATAAGCGCGCACACCATTATTGTAAATGGCCAATTGTTGGCCAAAATTACGCGCATGGCTTTGTTCAAATTCGCTTTTTAAATACCTGACTTCCAGCAGGGCAATGGAAGAAAAAAGGCCGGTGGCAATAATGGCTTCAAATAAGGTGAATCCTTGGTTAATGGTTGGGTTTTTCATTTCATTATGACTCCAAAAATAAACAAATTAATATATTAAAAAGATTCACAAAGACTTAATGGCATCATTTGCCAGTTCGGTTGCGGTGTAATTTTCCTTGATTTTCTCAGCGTGACTTTCTAAACAGTCTTGTAGGCTTACTTTGTCTTTACCAAGAGCGGCTATACACTCGGGAGCGGGAATTTCGTCATAATTATTCAGATCTTTATAAACCAGGGCATTTAAATTGGTTAAAACATGGCCCATATTTTCCAGTTCATAACCTTCGCTTGCACTCCCTTCAGCAGCCTTACCATGACTTAATAGATTGCCATAGGTACCGCTGGTTCGTTTTTCCAATTGAATGGAATACTGGACCAGCGTATCCTTATTGACGAACTCGGTTTGGGGAATACTAGTATCTAAATACACATCATTAATGACCAAATTATCCCTGGCCTTAAAAACAATTTCGTTATTGGCACCAATATCAGTGGATTTGCTACCCTGCATTTCAATATAACCAATACTTCCTTCATCTCCGGAGCGAACGATATAGTCTTCGTTACTATGCGTGGTGAGTTTAATATTATTGGCTTCAAGGGTATTGGTGCCACCGCTATCGACCCGCAGGGCCTTATAGGGGGTATTAATATGAATGTCCTGAGCCTCCATATCAACGGATTGTAATACCCCGGTTATATTATCAGAGGCAATAATATCCACATCTGAATAATTGGCGTATAAATAATAATCACCAGCCTTGACTTCGATTTTCCCGCCATTTTCATTGGAGAGAGTCATTTTTCCTTCCGCGACCCATTGTACCGCTTGATTATCTATAACATCTACGACCTCTTCAGATAATAAAATAATATTATCGGCATTAAAAATTAAATCCCGGCTGGATTCAATATAGATATTTTGATCGGATTTAATCGTCATAGGACCATTGCCTGTGGTGCTAAAGGAGGCATTTAAGGCTTGGTCAAAATTAACCAAACCACTCTCGGTATGCATATCGATATGATTGGCCCGCAGGGTTAATTGATTGCCGGTGGCATAAAAATCATTAATACCAGTCAGATCAACCCCAGTACCTGCGCCGGTGCCAGTGGATTGATAAATGGTATGGTCGGAATAGTCATTAAACCTGCCGGCCCCTTCGATGGTCATTGTTTGGGCAGATTTAAAATCTACATTTTTACCTTGTGATAATGAGCTGCTGACGATAAATGAGGTTTGTTTATCGTCGCAAGTTTTACTTTAAATCCCGTACTGGAGGCTGGTCATTGATTTCTGGAGACGCCGTGAATACATCCCTGTAGGCTTGGCTTTGACATCCCTGTCAAAGACACTCCTGAAATCAATGCTCAGCATCCACTACTCATTCAGAATGTAAAGCAAGTTTTGTCTATCCCGAAAATAAACAGACTTTCTTATCTTGGTCTGTTTTGATTCGCATTATTAAAATCAATCCCTGGGGATAAATATGGGATTTTTGTGGTCTAATAGAGGGATTAAGGGTGGGTTTATTTGTTCGTTTGAAAAAGCGCTGAATTGATTTTTATTCTGAATTGTGCTTTAATCAGCGCTTTCTTGTTCAGAGAAAGGATGATAACTTGCTGATTTGGAAGTTAAAAATACTTTGTTTTTCAGGTTGTTATTTGTAATTGGGATTCAAAATCTTATTGTCTAAAACCTATCACTTAAATCCATCTGACGCATAACCCCCATTGATTGCATTCAATGGAGTGGTTTAAAAAAACAAAAAGCAGGGGACAATTATATGCTTATATTGGAGAAAAAATTGACTCGAATACTTACTCAAATACGCACTCAAATGACTGTTGTTGGCGGTTTGTTACTCACAATACCTGCTTGTGCTCTGGCGGTGGATATTGCGGATATCGGTTATGATAGTACCTCGGAAGTCCGTGAGAATATGCTGCCGGAACAATTGATTATGGTGGATGGGAATGATATCTCGCCGTGCTCCATGCAATTTGTAAAGGAGCAATACCTGTATGACCAGGCCAATGCCTTAATTCATTTTCGACCCGGGGATATAAACCCCTATGGTAAGCGGGTTGAAACGGCCTACACCAAAAAAGTAACGGAATGTGATATCACTGAAGCCGAAATTGGTACCCATTCGGTGCATGGCCGGCAAACTTTATCGATGCTAAATGGGGCTGAAATTTCCAGTCTGGATTATCAGTTTGCGGGTCTTGACGTGACGACCACGGGAACGGTGCTTTATGAAGAAGACAAAATCCCTAAATTGTATTTGTCGGCGAGAAACCAAGCAAATTATACCAAAACGGAATTTGGTAGTGCGGATACCTTAACCATTGAGGTCTACCATAGTCTCATCCGTCCCGATATGTTATTTTCCAGTTTTTACGCCAAAGCGTATTTAGTGGTCCAACTCGATGACCAAGGTTTTTATCAATACACCGAAGCGGGGAATTTTATTCCCTTTACCGGTATGGACAGTTTACAGGCCTATACGGGTTGTTTGGATGATGAGGGATTTAATACGCTGCGTCGCCCGGTCGAAAATATGGATTTATCCGAATTTGCTAAAACCCACCAACGTCTGTCTATCTATGCCGGATTTGCCTATTGCACGGGCTCATTCCCCTTAAAACCGGCCTATGATAATGTGCTCTTTATTAACCAACCCTTGGTGATTAGCTTTCATGAAACGGACCTGACTAAAACGCCGGAAGTCAATACGGTCTATTATAATTCCCGTAAAAATCGCATTTGGTATACGGAAACCTTGGTGGATGGGGTCCGTCATGGCCCGGTGACCTTTTATAATTATTATGATGGCCAGCCGTTTTATAGTACGGAGTATAGCTACGGCACTCAAGTGAATGTGGAAACTAAGATTGGTGCTGAAGGTTATAAAGAGGTGACCTATTATAATGAGGCAGGACATAGAATTAAATATGAACTTTATGATACTGAAGGGCGTCTTAAGAAAATATATAATTTTATTCGCTATGAAGGCAAGGATGTTGGGCATGGTGACGTCATCTACTATTATTTTGAAGGTGATTCTACGGAGCCTTATAAAACTATTATTAGTACCTTTGAATACGGCAAGTTTATCAGCGAAGTGATTATTTAACCGATTCTCGTTATTTCACAAAAAAACCGCTTTATAAGCGGTTTTTTATATCAGTTAATTGTTACATCCCCGCTGGTTTTAAGTCATCAAAGCTCCGGTTATAGGGCTCAGTAATGGGAATGTCCTTTTCCTCTAAACTGGACGGTTCGGATAAGTTGAAAGGCGGCACCGGGGCCGGGAGTGCTTGGGGCGTATAGCAGGTTTTTGTTACCCAAGTGGGGGCGACGTCTTGACAACTGGGCGGGGCATTTTTCGGACAGGAATATCCTCCTGCCCAATGGGAACAATCCCGTTTGGTTTTTTCTCGTGCCGCTACCGCTAGAGCGCGCGCGGTAACGGCCTTGTTATAGGCTTGTTTAGCGTCCTCCCAAGCGGTATCTTCTTGCTCGGCCAGCTGGATATACTTATCATAACTGAGTCCGGCGAGCTTAACCGCTTCATCGGCTAATTGAATGGCGGGGTTGGTGATAGTGTCGGCATACTGATGTAAGGTCCCATTTAAACTGCGTAAATCTTGGGCCAGATAGCTGTCGGAGCCGCAATAGTTACAATCACGGAGGCGGATATCATTCAGATTGCCTTCCCTTAAGGTGATGGCGAGTTGATTACCTGCGGCCAGCTTAATGGCTGGGGCTTCGACATCCAAAGGGCCACTATTGGGATTGGTATTGATACTAAAGGCGATATCCGCCTTGGCCGAGAAATTATTTTTGGCATACAGATTAAAATTGCCCTTGCCACTCTGGCCAAAACGCATCCAACCCGCTTTGGCTTGGAGGTCCTGGCTGGCCTGCATACTTAAATTATCGGATTGAAAGACCATATCTTTGGCGGTGAAATTAATATTGCTGGTATTTGGTGGATAATTCGGCTGGGTCCCAATATGAATTCGCTCTGCCAGCACGGAATTCTCGCCTTTATCACTGCCAATATTGGTGGTACTTAGTTTTGAAGTATAGGTAATAAAGTCATCGGTCAAAATATCATTTTGAAAGTCGGCTAAAATTATCGGCTTATCAATCTTGACTTGAATATTATTGGCACTTTTCATCGTCACAATGGTGCTATCAAAGTATAAATCATACACCTCATAAACCTGGTCTTTACTGGTTAAATTCACGCTATGGCCGGCATACACATTAAGCTGTTCGGTATCCAAAAGAATCTGGTCATTGAGTAAATGCACATCCTCCGTGCCATGAAAACCCAGTTTATTGGCCGCGGCGCTAAATTGGGGTGAATTGATATCAATATCCCCGGTATAATTGACCACTAAATCCCCCGTTGTATATTCTCATAGATGTTGATCGCCTGTTCTCATCGAACCTGATCACAGATTCTCATTCAAGCTGATCACTCTTTCTCATTGATTCTGATCACTCTGTTTTAGGTATTTAAAGGCTAAATGATCG